>ENA-OQIX01000093-OQIX01000093.1-human-gut-metagenome-genome-assembly--contig:-NODE-93-length-16180-cov-5.565128_pt1 | contig 16180 bp, 16 predicted proteins | sample MGYA00242591_ERZ504756 | MGnify/ENA primary metagenome ERZ504756 (study PRJEB26092, sample SAMD00036369) | human gut metagenome | host: Homo sapiens | study: EMG produced TPA metagenomics assembly of...
GCTGTGAAACGTCTTTTTAGTTATGTCTATTTCGAGATCTTAAATTCTCGCGCGGATTCTGCTCTGGATTCCGTCGAGTTTCTCTGCTTTTTCTCTGTACTCCTGCTCTGTGATTTCGCCTGTGATGAATGCGAACTCCTCGGACAGACTTGGAACTGCTACGATTTCTACTTTTCCGAACAGCTCCTCGATCTCACTCTGGCGCTCTGCGGCGTGGCCGGATACGCGGACGAAGAAGCGGCTCTTCACATCATCGATCTGCAGCAGGTTCAGTTTCTCCTCGCTCCAGCTCATCATGATGTTTCTGCCTTTGTTCTTTGCGCAGTCTACAACATCGGCAACAACAGCACTTGCGGTCGGGAGTTTTCCTGCTCCGCTTCCGTAGAACATGGCATCACCCAGTACATTTCCGTGGATGAAGATGGCGTTGAAGACACCGTTTACGCTGTACAGCGGGTTTTTCGCGTCAATCATCACCGGGCTTACCATGGCGTAATACTGATCACCCACCTTGCGGCTTGTTGCGAGCAGTTTGATTGCGGTTCCCATCGAGGTCGCATATTTGATATCCTCTGCGGTGATCTTTGTGATTCCCTCGGTGTAAACCTCTTCGTAATTGACTTCTTTTCCATAAGCAAGAGAAGAAAGAATCGCAATTTTACGGCACGCATCGTAGCCTTCTACATCTGCTTCCGGGTTGCGCTCTGCGTAGCCGAAGCGCTGTGCCTCTTTTAATACATCCGCGAAATCGGAACCGTCGCTTGCCATTTTGCTTAAGATATAGTTCGTGGTACCATTTAAGATGCCAGTTACTTCATCGATCTCATCTGCAGTCAGGGAGGAGTTTAACGGACGGATGATCGGGATACCGCCGCCGCAGCTTGCCTCAAACAGATAGTTTGCGCCGTGCTCTTTTGCAATTGCAAGAAGCTCGGTACCGTGTCTTGCCACCAGCTCTTTGTTGGATGTGCAGACGCTCTTTCCAGCCTCCAGCGCACGTTTTGTGAAGGTGTAAGCCGGCTCAACGCCGCCCATGACCTCGACAACAATATCAACCTCCGGATCGTTTGCGATCACTTCGTAATCATGTACCAGCACTTTTTCCACTGGATCTCCCGGGAAATCTCTTAAATCCAGAACGTATTTGATATTAATCTCGTTCTCTGCTCTCTTGTTGATGCTGTCATGGTTCGTGTTGATGACTTCTACCACGCCGGAACCAACGGTGCCATATCCTAATACTGCAATCTGAATCATCTCTTTTGTCCCTCTCTTGCTTTTTCTTTTTCAGGACTCCTGTCCTAAGATTTTAAAATAATGAACTCCCTGTCTGGACTCAATCTCGTTGATCATCTCCGAGGCGTCTCCCCGGTCTTCCGCGATATCCACACTGATCGTCAGTGACGCCACGCCGTTTAACGGAATCGTCTGATGAATGGTCAGAATGTTTCCGTGAAACCCGGCGATAATCTTCAGCACATCGGAAAGCAGTCCCGGCTCATCGTCCATCTGCAGAATAAACGTAATCGTTTTTCCTTTGCATTGTCATGAAAAGGAAGAATATCATCTTTGTATTTATAGAAAGAGCTTCTGCTGATTCCCGCTTTTTCCGTTGCCTGCTGCACGGTAAGCTCCTGCATATCCATCAGCCGTTTGGCCTCGATGACCTTCAAAAGGACCTCCGGAACCGCCTTTTCTTTGATTACATAATACTTTGTTTTCTCTTCTCTCATGGCAATCCTCTGTTTCTATGTTCTTTCCAGGAAATACATTTGTTTTCACAGGAAAGATCGTACCATATTCCGGCACAATGCGCAAGGACTTTTTAGAATCCGATACTTCCGCCGCCGTGGCTGTTTCCGCTGGCGGATGTGTGAACGTGGCTTCCGCCGCCACCGCCTCCTCCGCCGCCGGAACCGCCTCCTCCGTGGTTTCCGTCGTCCCTCGGGATCTTGTGCATCGACACATGGCGGTCAATCAGTGCATCCCTGCGGTCTCTGATTTTTACGCGTTTCAGATCCGCATAGCCCTTTGCACCGCGGTTTTTCTTTCGTCTGTAACTCTTCCAGATTCCAAAATAAACACAAAATCCTGTCACAGCAGCTAAAAGGACAGCAATCATTGCCTCGGTACTGTTGATTTTACGGTAATGAATGATCGAGCCGTCTTCTGTAATCAGGTAGTCCGCCTCGGAAACACCGCGGTCGAAGCACTCCTGCGTTATCGTAATCATTTTTGCAAACGTCCCCGCATAGTCGCCCTCTTTTGCATAGCTCTGCGCTGCCTGCAGGATGTCATCGATTTCCGCGTCCGACATATAATACTGCATAATGCCCGACGTTGAAATCACAATCTGGCGCTGTCCCATATCGATGAGAAAGCAGACGCCGTTCGGCTCCTTCGGATACTTTTTATCATAGAAATCATCCGCAATCGCCTGACAGTCCTCGGAGCCGCTGCTGTACTCGGTCAGGATCACCATATGAATGTCCGTATTGCTCTCGAACTCCGCACAGGAACGCTCGAGATCCTGCTCCTCCTCATCCGAAAGAAGCGATGCGTTGTCATAGACATACTGGGTGTCCGCTTTTACGGTATTCACAGAAAAAATCCCGCACAGCAGAAGGGCTGCAAAAATGCCGAGCAGATATTGTCTCGCTTTTTTCATTCTTCTCATGAGAAATACCCTCCCACCAGCATAAAGATCAGTACAAAAAGTGCACTCACAACCGACGTCAGCAGCGCTTTTTTCCGCTCAAACGGAAAATCACCGTTGATCGTGCCGGTCTGGCCGTTCATCGCGTAGTAATAAACCTTTCCGTCTTTTCCCGGATACGTCAGTGTCCAGACCGGAAACAGTACGTAACGCCAGTCCTCCCGCTTTGGAGAAAGCTTCATTTTCTCCTGCTCGAGGGAGAGATACTCGTTCGCCTCGTTCCGCATTGCGCCGCGCGCCATCATCTCCAGTTCTTTTTTCAGTTCCGGTGCGATCTGCGCCTGTTCGATATCACGTTTTTCCGCCTGAAATCCGGAAAGATAGCCCATAGAAAACGGCTGCATCTCCTCCAGACGATAGGGCTGCACGCATTCGATCAGATCGCGGTCGGCCTTGTTCAGTGCATTGCGCGACAGACCGTCCACGCGGACCTCGCCCTCCCGGCGGACATCGTAGATGCTGGTCTCTTTGTACTCCACATCACCGGTCTGCCAGACTCTCACCTTCCGGCCGCGTGCCATGTAATCCGTCTCAAAGTCTCCGCCGTAAATCCAGTACGGGAAATAGACACCCGTCATCTTCTGTACCTGGTTTTTCTCGAAAAAGTCTTTCGGAATAAAGCGTTTCTTCCGCGCAAATGACAAAAATTTCTCGATTGCCTGCTCCTTGCTGATCTTAAACGGCAGCACGAAATCCGGCATATATTCTCCCGAAAGCCGGCCGGAAAGCACCACCGGGTTGTGGCAGTAGAAACAGTATGTCGCTGCCGTCGTCGCATCGGTCACAATCTCGGCGCCGCAGTTCGGGCAGATGTAGACAACTGCTTCGCCCTGCTCTGTTTCCCCTTTTGTTTCCTCCGTACTGCTTTCCTTCTGTGCATCGGATGCTTCCTGTGCACCGGCAGCATCGTCCTCCCCGTTCAGCGCTTCCGCTGCTTTCGGGTTCGCCTTTTCGGCTTCTTCCTGTGTAAACGAGGACAGGCAGTACTCGCATTTATACTTTCCGCTTGCCGGATCGAAGGTCAGATCGCCTCCGCAGTTCGGGCATTTGTATGTAATAACCTCCATATTCTATCCCTCCTTCCCCGGAGCCGCTGTTGTATTGGATGGTTATCTGTTTTCTTTTACTGTCTTGGTTTTCCGCAGTTCGAGCAGAACTTGCCGGTATTCTCGGTCCCGCATGCGCAGACCCATTTTCCTGCCGCTTCCGGTTTCGGGCTGCCGCAGTTCGAACAAAACTTCCCGCTGTTCTCCGTTCCGCACTTGCCGCAGATCCACACCATCGGCTTTGCACTTCCGCAGTTTGAGCAGAAATTGCCGGTGTTTTCCGTTCCGCAGGAGCATTTCCATACGCCTTTTGCAGCTTCCTGCTGTGCCTTGGCTGCCGCCTGCTGCTGCATCTGCTGCTGATTCGAAGCGGACGCCGATGCAAACGAGGAACCGAAGGCATTCATGCCCATCTGAACACCCATAAAGCCGTTCATGGCTCCGTTTGGGTTGGCTGCTGCTTTCTCCATACTGCGTGCCATCGCTCCCTGTACATAGCCCTCACGGATCGATGGATCAGACATCATCGCACCTTCGTTGCGCATCTGGATCAGTTTCTGGGAAGCTTCATCGTAGGAAAGGCTTGCGATTGCCACGGACTGGATCTCCATGCCGCGCATTGCCCGCCAGCTCTCATCCATCGCATCTGCCATGTAGCGGGACAGCTCGGCGCTCTTGGATGCTGCGAACGAAATGCGGATGCCGTCGGCTGCCATCTGATTGATCGAGGACTGCAGGCCCTCTAAAAATTCGTTCATATACTGCTCGTTGATATCCTCGATCTCCACGCGGGATGCGTTTCTCGGCACAGCCTCTGCGTAGAAGCGGAGCGGATCGACGATGCGGATGGAATAGGAACCGTGTGCCCGAAGGAACAGCTCGGCATTGTAGAACTGGTCGAAATAGTTGACCGGATTTCTCGTTCCGAATTTGATTCCCTTGATTTCCTGCAGATTAATATAGAAAACTCTCTGCTCATGCGGGGTCTGGCCGCCGAATTTCAGGCGCTCAAACGTATCTTTTACGGCTGCGTCAAGCGATCCGCTGAACATCGACGGAGACGATGACTGGTCTACGGTAAAGTAGCCCGGCTCTGCGGTGTAATCAATAATCTTTCCGCCGTCCACCAACATCATAAACTGATTGTCATAGACATGGATCACAGAACCGTTTGAAATCGTCTGGCTTCCCTTTTTATTCTGGCCTTTTCTTACCAGAATTCCCTCTGTAAATACCGTATGTTCCCCCATCTCATACGGTTCCACGGTCTCCAGCCACTGATCGGCGAGACTGCCGTGTACTGCATTGACTGCTGCTCTGATAATACCCATACTTTTACCTCCTGTTTGCCTTTGGCTTCAAAACAGAAAGGAGCATTTCCGTCCTCTGTTGGTGAAAATGCTCCTTATTTTACTTGTCACTGTGCTCTGCCCACAGCCGAATTATGCTTCTTCCTCTTTCGCTCCGGTTCCGAGGGCAATCCACTTCAGATATGCGTTGATAAACAGATCAATTCCGCCGTCCATGACTGCATCGACGTTTCCGGTCTCTGCGTTGGTACGGTGGTCTTTGACCATGGTGTATGGCTGCATAACGTAAGAACGGATCTGGTTGCCCCAGCCGATCTCGGTTACTTCGCCGCGGATGTCGCTCAGCTTATCTGCCTGCTCCTGGAGTTTCAGCATATACAATTTTGCTTTCAGCATCTGCATTGCCTTGTCCTTGTTCTGGAACTGGGAACGCTCATTCTGGCACGTAACCACGATGCCGGTCGGCATATGCGTGATTCGGATCGCCGATGACGTCTTGTTGATGTGCTGTCCGCCGGCACCGCTGGAACGGTACGTATCGATACGGATATCCTCATCACGAACCTCAACATCGATCTCTTTGTCGATATCCGGCATAACATCGCACGATACGAACGATGTCTGGCGTTTTCCTGCCGCGTTGAACGGAGAAATACGGACGAGACGGTGAACGCCTTTTTCGGATTTCAGATAACCGTAAGCGTTTTCGCCGTTGACCTGGAATGTCACGGACTTCACACCGGCCTCATCACCGTCCAGAAAGTCGAGTTCCTCGATCGTAAAGCCTTTGCGTTCTGCCCATCTGGTGTACATACGGTACAGCATGCCGCACCAGTCGCACGCCTCGGTTCCGCCTGCACCTGCGTTCAGTTTGATGATCGCATTGTCCTTGTCAAATTCGCCGGACAGCAGGGTTTTGATGCGGATGGCATCGAAGGATGCCTTGAACTCTTCCATCATTTCCGCGATTTCCGGAACAACGGAATCGTCATCCTCCTCCTGTCCCATCTCGATCAGAGTTTCCATATCTTCTTTGGCGGATACCAGTTTCTGATACGTATCTCTGTCCTCTTTCATGCTGCTCAGCTGTTTCATCTGCTCCTGCGCTTCTTCGGGGTTGTCCCAGAAATTGGGTTCCTCCATTTTACGCTCTAATTCTTCGATCCTCTGCTCTTTGTTAGCGAGGTCAAAGTGAATCCCTCACTTCCACTAATGGTTTATCGTATGTGCCAAGTTCCATTTTGAACTGGTCTAATTCAACTACCACAAGCTTCACCTGCTTTCTGTTTTATATTTTGTATGACACGCAGCTTCTGGTAGGGAAGCTGCGTGCTTTGTCAAACGGATCGTGCTCATCCGTCTCACTGCTGTTCTGCTTTTATCAAACCGGTTTTCTTCCGCAGCACTGTTTGTACTTCTTGCCGCTTCCGCACGGGCATGGATCGTTTGGATAGATCTTACGCTCTGCGCGCTGTACCGGTTTTCTCGGGCCGGACTCGTCTTTGTTGGTTCCGGTCACTTTGGCTACCTGCTCACGTTCTACTTTCTGCTCAACACGTACATGGAACAGGAGACGGACGGTATCCTGCTGGATGGACTCGAGCATTTCGTTAAACATGTCGTAAGCTGCCATCTTGTACTCAACCTTCGGGTCTCTCTGGCCGTATGCCTGCAGGCCGATACCCTCGCGGAGCTGATCCATATCATCGATATGATCCATCCACTTCTGGTCGATAACCTTCAGAAGAACGACACGCTCAAGCTCACGAATCTGCTCCTCCTCCGGGAATTCTGCTTCTTTCTCCTCGTAGAGTTTAACAGCTTCCTCTTTTAACTGCTGTTTCAGCTCGTTTTTGGAAATCTTCTCTACGCGCTCTTTTGTCACTGCCTTCACCGGCATGATGGAGAGCAGCATCTCATTTAATTCTGTCAGATCCCACTCGGACTGCTCGGTGTTCTCGCCGATGCAGAGATCTACGGTATTGTCGATGGTGTCGGCAATCATCTTGAAGATGGTGTCTCTCATGCTCTCGCCGTCCAGAACGCGGCGTCTCTCTTTGTAGATGATCTCACGCTGCTCGTTGTTGACCTGGTCATAGTCGAGCAGGTTTTTACGGATTCCGTAGTTGTTGCCCTCGATCTTCTTCTGCGCTTTTTCGATGGCGGAAGAAAGCATCTTGTGCTCGATCTGCTCATTTTCCGGTACGCCGAGGGATTTGAAAATGCCCATCAGTTTTTCGGAACCGAAGAGTCTCATCAGATCGTCTTCCAGGGAAATGTAGAAACGGGACTCACCCGGGTCTCCCTGACGGCCGGAACGACCGCGGAGCTGATTGTCGATACGGCGGGACTCATGACGCTCGGTGCCGATGATCTTTAAGCCGCCGGCAGCTTTTGCCACATCATCCAGCTTGATATCGGTACCACGGCCGGCCATGTTGGTCGCAATGGTAACGGCTCCTGCCTCGCCGGCATGGGCTACGATTTCTGCCTCGAGCTCATGGAACTTCGCATTTAAGACCTGATGCGGAATTCCCTCGCGGCGAAGCATTTTGCTGATCAGCTCAGAAGTCTCAATGGTGATGGTACCAACCAGAACCGGCTGGTTCACGGCATGTGCCTCTTTGACTTCCTCTACGACTGCGTGGAATTTCTCTTTTTTCGTCATGTATACGGCATCGTCCATATCCACACGGATGACCGGGCGGTTGGTCGGGATCTCGATAACGTCCATGCCGTAGATGTCACGGAACTCCTGCTCCTCGGTGAGGGCAGTACCGGTCATGCCGGCTTTTTTCTCGTATTTATTAAAGAAGTTCTGGAACGTGATCGTTGCCAGAGTCTTACTCTCTCTTCTTACTTTTACGTGCTCTTTTGCCTCGATTGCCTGATGCAGACCATCGGAATAACGGCGGCCCGGCATGATACGGCCGGTGAACTCATCGACGATCAGAACCTCGTCGTCTTTGACTACATAGTCCTTGTCGCGGTGCATCAGATAATTGGCACGCAGCGCCAGGATCACGTTGTGCTGAATCTCCAGGTTCTCCGGATCGGAGAGGTTCTCGATATGGAAGAAGTTCTCGACTTTCTTCACACCGTCATCGGTCAGGGTAACGAATTTGTCCTTCTCGTTGACGATGAAGTCTCCGGTCTCCTCGATCTCCTCGCCCATGATCGCGGTCATCTTGGTCATCTCGCCGCTTGCCTCGCCGCGCTGCATCTGGTGTGCCAGAATATCTGCGGTCTCGTACAGCTTGGTGGATTTGCTGCTCTGTCCGGAAATAATCAGAGGTGTTCTTGCCTCGTCGATCAGGACGGAGTCGACCTCGTCGATGATACAGTAAGCAAGCTCTCTCTGTACGAGCTGCTCTTTGTAGATCACCATGTTGTCACGCAGGTAATCGAAACCAAGTTCGTTGTTGGTGATGTAGGTGATGTCGCATGCATACTGCTGGCGGCGCTCATCGTTCTTCATATCGTTCAGAACGACACCGACGGTCAAACCGAGGAATCTGTGGACTTTGCCCATCCACTCAGCATCTCGGTTTGCCAGGTAATCGTTGACGGTAACAATGTGGACACCGCGTCCGGTCAGTGCATTCAGGTAAGCCGGAAGGGTGGAAACGAGGGTTTTTCCTTCACCGGTTTTCATCTCAGCGATACGGCCCTGATGGAGGATAATACCACCGATCAGCTGTACGCGGTGGTGTTCCATACCGAGGGAACGTTTTGCTGCCTCGCGGACGGTTGCGAATGCTTCCGGGAGAATGGAATCCAGGGATTCGCCTCCGTTGTAGCGGTCTTTATATTCCTTTGTCTTGGCACGCAGCTCTTCATCGGTCAGCGCCTGCATGGTCGGGCGGAGAGCTTCGATTTTGTCTACGATTGGATAGATTCGTTTCAACTCGCGCTCACTGTGCGTACCAAAAAGTTTTTCTGTGAATTTCATAGAATGTTTGCTCCTGCTTTCTCTATTAATTGCCATATTAACATATGGTACTATTCTACCACTTCTGGCACAAGATAACAATGAATTTTTCGTAAACATTTGGTGCCGTTCCCCGGTTTTCCGCTGTTTTTACGGCTTTTCCCGGACTTTCCGGCCCTTTCCGCGAAAAAGTCACCCTGTTTCACAGCTTTTCTAAGCTGGAAACAGGGTGACTGTTCATTCTTTATTTACTTTTCAGCACTCCGGCTCGATCAGACCGTAGGTGTTGTTCTTTCTCTTGTAAACGACGTTTACTTCGTCGGTCTCTGCATTGCGGAATACGAAGAAGGTGTGTCCAAGAAGTTCCATCTGTACGCAGGCATCTTCCGGATACATTGGTTTCATGCCGAATTTTTTCGTACGGATGATCTGGATGTCTTCGTCCTCCAGATAGTCATGCTCCAGATATTCTTTCTGGAAGTTTCCTGCTTCCTGCTGTTTGTCGGCAATTTTGTTTTGTATTTGCGAAGCTGGCGTTCGATGACTTCCTCTACCAGATCGATGGATACGTACATATCGTTGCTTACCTGCTCGGAACGGATGATGTTTCCTTTTACCGGAATGGTAACCTCAATTTTCTGTCTTTCTTTCTCTACACTTAAGGTTACAATGACATTTGTGTCAGGCGTAAAATATTTCTCCAGTTTGCCAAGTTTTTCGTTGACCGCGGCTTTTAATCCCTCTGTCACGTCAATATTTTTTCCGCTGATGGTAATTTTCATTATGCCCAACCCCTTTGCTCTCAAATTTTACAGGTTTTTCACTTCCCCTGTAAGTAACTCTAATTATAGCAATAGTTGTCTCTATTTGCAATAGTATTTAGAAAATTCATGAATATTTTAGAGTTTTTTCTGTTACAGTTCACTTGTATCTTATTTTTGACAGATTTCATGCTCGCATGAAAATCTGTCGAGAATAAGATACAAAGGGAGCGCCTGGTTATGAGCAAAAGGAGCTGCGCAGCAGCGGAGAGCGCTGAAAGCGCGGTTTTGCGAATGGCGCGGGTGAACGTCCGTTTCCGCTTACCGGCGGCATACTGCCAGTACGTCTTCAAACTTCATTTTGCCGCCGAACAGATCCAGTGCGCTGCCAATTGTCACATCGACGTGGTTGTTTCCCAGTTTTTTGAGCAGCTCCAGGTCTTCAAAACTTCCCACGCCGCCGGCGTACGTCACCGGAAAATTTTTCATCTTCGCAAGCAGTTCCACCAGCTCCGTCTCAATGCCGGAAGCCTTTCCCTCGACATCCACGGCATGGATCAGGAACTCATCACAGTATTCTGACAGGTGATGCAGCAGTTCCTCTGTCACTTCTTCGTCCGTGAACTTCTGCCAGCGGTCCGTCACGATATAGTATTTTCCGTCCCGCTTCCGGCAGCTTAAATCCAGTGTCAGCCGCTGCTTTCCTACCGTCGTCACCAGCTTGTCCAGATTTTCATAGAACACATGGCCGTCGCGGAACACATACGAAGTCACAATCACATGGCTTGCCCCCGCTGTCAGAAACTCGCACGCATTCTCCGCATCAATGCCGCCTCCCACCTGCAGGCCGCCCGGGTACGTCGAGAGTGCCAGCAATGCCTGGCGCTTCGTCTCCTCGTAAAACTCGGTACCTTTCTTGTTCAGCAGAATCACATGGCCGCCCGTAATGCCCTGCTCTTCGTACAGCTGCGCATAGTACGACGCATCCTGCTCCGAGACAAAATTCTCGCTCGCCTGATTTCCCTGATCTTTCAGCGATCCCCCGACAATCTGTTTTACTTTTCCGTTATGAATATCAATACATGGTCGAAATCTCATTTTCCCCGTTTCCTTTCTTTTCTCTCCCCTTAAGTTTTCCACATTATATCAAAATCCGACCATTCTGTGTATAAATTCACCAAATTTTCATGGTTCTTTCATAGAAAAGAAAGAAGAACCTGCTTTTTCCACAGATTCTTCTTTCTTTTCCGGCTTGCCGCCGTTCTTTATTTATCGATGTCCTCAAAGGCCTCTTTCACTTTATCCATAAAGCCTTTTTTCTTCTTCGGCTGCTCTGCAGTTTCGCCGTTGGCTGCTTTTTCTTCTGCTGCCGGGCGGTTTCCGCAGGCTTCGTCGAAGGCGCGGAGGGCTTCTTTTGCTTTCTCATTCAGTTTCGTCGGAGTCTGGACTACGAGTGTTACGTAGTGATCACCGCGCACATTGCTGTTGCGAAGGGACGGAACACCTTTTCCCTTCAGACGGATCTTCGTATCGGTCTGGGTTCCCGGTTTTACAGTGTAGAGAACGTCTCCGTCAACGGTGCTGATCTTCACATCGCCGCCGAGTGCTGCCTGGGCAAACGTAATCGGTGCAGTGGAGAAAATGTTCATATCCTGTCTCTGGAAGATCGGATGACGGGTTACCTGAACCTCGACAATCAGATCTCCTCTCGGTCCGCCGTTTACACCCGGCTCACCTTTTTCACGGATCCGGATGCTCTGTCCATCGTCGATTCCGGCCGGAATGTTGACCTGAATGCGTTTTCTGCTGGATGTATAGCCCGTGCCGTGGCATGCGGTACATTTATCGCGAATGATCTTTCCGGTTCCGTTACAATCCGGACACGTTGTCACGTTTCTCACAGAGCCGAACATGGTCTGCTGTGTGTACGTAATCTGACCGGTTCCGTTACATTTGGAGCATGTCTCTGGTGAAGTTCCTGGTTTTGCGCCGGTTCCGTGGCACGTTGTACAGGTATCCTTCAGGTTGATCTCGAGCTCTTTCTGGCATCCGAAAACAGCTTCCTCAAACGTAATGTGGACAACAGCGCGGAGGTTTGCTCCCTTCATCGGTCCATTGTTTGCTCTTCTTCTGCTTCCGCCGCCACCAAACAGGTCGCCGAAAATATCGCCGAAGATATCACCCATATCTCCGCCGCCAAAGTCGAAGCCGCCGAATCCGCCGGCTCCTGCGCCGCCACCGCCGTTTTCAAATGCAGCGTGGCCAAACTGATCGTACTGACGCCGTTTGTCCGGATCACTCAGCACGCCATAGGCTTCTGTCGCCTCTTTAAATTTTGCCTCGGCCTCTTTGTCGCCCGGGTTCATATCCGGATGGTATTTCTTGGCCAGTTTACGGTATGCTTTTTTTAATGTTGCATCGTCCGCTCCGCGGTCTACGCCGAGGACCTCGTAATAATCTCTTTTTTCTGCCATTTATGTTCACCTTTTCATTTCTGTTCCACAAATTTCATCTTTGCAGAAATGTTTTTCCGCACGCTCCAGTATAGCACTTTTCCGAAAGCAATACCAGCATAAATACAGGGGGCGGAATGTATTTTCCGTCCCCTGCAAACATTCGCCTCACAGGGCTTTTTGCGTTTATTTACTTATTGTTTCAACTCACAGTCGGTATTTTCACGGAGTGTGACATGCTGAAAATTAAACCTCTTTGTAGTCAGCGTCTACGACATCGTCGTCATGGCCGCCTGCTGCTCCTGCATTTCCCATATCCGGGCCTGCACCAGCTGTTCCGGCACCAGCGCCTGCTGCGCCGCCCTGCTGCTCATACAGCTTTGCGAACAGTTTCTGAGCGCTTGTCATCAGTTTTTCCTGAGCTGCTTTCAGGTCAGCTACCTGTGCATCTGTCATCTCTTCCGGATTGCATTTTGCAATGAGGTCTTTCAGTGCGTTCAGGTCAGCTTCTACTGCTGTCTTATCGTTTGCATCCAGCTTGTCGCCGACTTCCTCGATTGCTTTCTCGGTCTGGAATACCATAGAGTCTGCATCGTTTCTTGCGTCGATTGCTTCTTTGCGTTTCTTATCCTGAGCTTCGAACTCAGCAGCTTCTTTGACTGCTTTGTCGATCTCGCTGTCGGACATATTAGAGCCTGCGGTGATGGTGATGTGCTGCTCTTTTCCTGTTCCCAGGTCTTTTGCAGATACATTTACGATACCGTTGGCATCGATATCAAAGGTAACCTCGATCTGCGGAACGCCTCTTCTTGCTGGCGGAATTCCATCCAGACGGAACTGGCCGAGGGATTTGTTGTCTTTCGCGAACTGACGCTCACCCTGTACTACGTTGATATCTACTGCTGTCTGGTTATCAGCTGCGGTGGAGAAGATCTGGCTTTTCTTGGTCGGGATTGTGGTGTTACGCTCGATCAGACGAGTTGCAATACCTCCCATCGTCTCGATGGACAGAGACAGCGGAGTTACATCCAGAAGAAGGATGTCGCCTGCGCCGGCATCTCCTGCAAGTTTACCGCCCTGTACGGAAGCACCAAGTGCTACGCACTCATCCGGGTTCAGGCTCTTGCTCGGCTCGTGTCCGGTCAGCTGTCTTACTTTATCCTGTACAGCCGGGATACGGGTAGATCCGCCTACCAGAAGGACTTTGGAAAGCTCGGATGCCTGAAGGCCTGCATCAGAAAGTGCTCTCTGTACCGGCTCTGCGGTTTTCTCTACCAGGTCGTGGGTCAGCTCATCGAATTTAGCCTTTGTCAGGTTCATATCGAGATGTTTCGGGCCATCTGCGGTTGCAGTGATGAACGGCAGGTTGATGTTGGTTGTAGTTGCGCTGGAAAGCTCTTTCTTTGCTTTCTCTGCTGCTTCTCTGATTCTCTGCAGAGCCATTTTATCATTGGAAAGATCTACGCCTTCCTGTTTCTTGAACTCAGCAAGGATATAATCTGTTACTTTCTGGTCGAAGTCATCGCCGCCAAGACGGTTGTTTCCTGCTGTGGAAAGAACTTCGATAACACCGTCACCGATTTCGATGATGGAAACATCGAAGGTACCGCCTCCAAGGTCGTATACCATGATCTTCTGCTCTTTCTCGTTATCCAGTCCGTATGCCAGAGCTGCTGCGGTAGGCTCGTTGATGATACGTTTTACATCAAGACCTGCGATTTTACCGGCATCTTTGGTTGCCTGACGCTGTGCGTCATTAAAGTAAGCCGGAACTGTGATAACTGCTTCTGTTACTTTCTCACCAAGGTAGTTCTCTGCATCACCTTTCAGTTTCTGAAGGATCATAGCGGAGATCTCCTGCGGAGAGTATTTCTTTCCTTCGATGTCTACTTTATAATCAGTACCCATCTCACGTTTGATGGAACGGATGGTTCTGTCTGCGTTTGTTACAGCCTGACGTTTTGCCGGCTCGCCGACCAGACGGTCACCTGTTTTTGTGAATGCTACGATAGATGGAGTTGTTCTTTCACCCTCTGCGTTTGCGATAACGGTTGGTTTTCCACCTTCCATAACGGCTACACAGCTGTTTGTTGTTCCTAAGTCAATACCAATAATTTTGCCCATTGTTGTTTCCTCCTCAATGAATTATGCTAAAAAATGGTTTAATTTCTATTTATTTATCTTCAAGGCTTAGTTAGCCACCTTGACCATACTGTGACGGACTACGGAACCTTTGTACATGTAGCCCTTCAGGAACTCTTCTACGACGATGTTCTCGCCGGCTTCCTCATCCTCCACATGCATCACTGCGTTGTGCAGGTTCGGATCGAATTCCTTTCCAACGGCCTCGATCACGGTTACACCGAGTTCATCGAGTGCTGTGGTAAACTGTTTGTATACTTTATTCATGCCGTCTGCGAACGGATCTTCCTCCGGGTTTTCCACCGTTGCAAGTCCGCGCTCGAAGCTGTCAACAACCGGAAGAATCTTCTCGATGATGTCTTTTGCTCCAATGGCATACATATTTGTTTTTCTTTTTCGGTGCGTTTGCGGAAGTTATCGAACTCTGCCATCTGACGGGTCAGGCGGTCAGTCAGCTCTTCGATTTTCTCATCTTTTTTATCTTTTTTCTTTTTGAAGAACTTTCGTTCTTTGCCATCCTCAGCAGTTTCTTCTGCAGCTTCCGCTTCTTTTGCCTCTGCTGCTTTCTTTGCTTCTTCCTGCTCCGCAGCCGGTTCGGTTTCCGGCAGATCGGTCTCTGCTCCGGTTTCTTTTTCCATCTCGCGTGTAGGTTCTTCCATGGTTTCCTCTTTCTTTCTATTTTCTTCGCTCACTGATCATTCCACCTTTCTACTCACCTGTGTCCGGCTTTTTGAAGACGGCGTCCAGTTGAACTTTTAATGTTTTCAGGTTATCTACCACATTTTCGTAATCCATCCGCTTTGGTCCCACGATACCGATTGTTCCGCGCATACCGTTTCCCATATCGTATGTGGTGGTGACCACGCTGCAGTCCCGTAAGGGTTCCATCGAAGATTCATTTCCGATGTATACCTGAATACCGGTATTTTCCTCTCCGTCCTGCTCCTCGGCAGCTCCTTTGATCATATCGACCAGTTTCTGCCGTTCCTCGAATGTGGAGATCAGCTGGCTGGCTTTGCTGCTGTCGGAAAGCTCAGGGTACTTGAAAATGTTGGTTGCGCCGCTGGTGTACACCGGCACATCTTCTTCGCTGACTGCGATGGCTTCCGCTACGGTATCGACCACTTTGCTGATGATGCCGGAGTGGATGCCTGCCTGCTCTTTCATCTTCTTGATCATGCCAAGATTGATTTCTTCAATGGTCAGGCCATTGAGCTGTGTGTTCAGAAGCAGGTTCAGCTTTAATATCTGTTCATCGTTGATGGTCTCGTCTAGGTCGATCATCTGGTTTTTCACCAGGTTGCCTTCTACGACGATGACGGCCAGGAGCTGCTCTTCATTGACTTTTGAGAGCTGGATGAATTTCACTTTATTTCTGTGATATTCCGGTCCTGTAATCAACGTTGCATAGTTGGTAGATGAAGCGAGGACTTTGACAACCTGCTGCAGAACTTTTTCCATTCGGTCTGTTTTTTCAATGACCATGTTTTTGATGTCTGCAACTTCCTGTTCTTTTTCCCGCATCAGCTCATCTACATAGAGGCGGTAGCCTTTATCGGAAGGAATGCGTCCTGCGGAAGTGTGGGGCTGTAAGATGTAACCCATCTCTTCCAGATCGGACATTTCATTCCGGATTGTGGCGGAGCTTAAAATTCAAATCCGTGTATTTGGAAATCGTTCTTGAGCCGACCGGCTCGCCCGTTTCCAGATACGTCTGGATGATCGCTTTTTAATATTTTTCTTTTCTTTCATCCAATTCTGTATCCACTAAGATAAGCTCCTTCCTGTTGTATAGTCCTGTTAGCACTCGTTTCAGTTGGA
>ENA-OQIX01000094-OQIX01000094.1-human-gut-metagenome-genome-assembly--contig:-NODE-94-length-16134-cov-3.163678_pt1 | contig 16134 bp, 30 predicted proteins | sample MGYA00242591_ERZ504756 | MGnify/ENA primary metagenome ERZ504756 (study PRJEB26092, sample SAMD00036369) | human gut metagenome | host: Homo sapiens | study: EMG produced TPA metagenomics assembly of...
ATGGGCACAACGCTGTTAGATGTAAAGATTAGACCGTCTATGGGCGTTCGTAAAGCGCAGGCAGAGCGGCACAGCCTGTTTAGCGGTGACACGGCAAAGAGTACCAGCGCAGAGGATTTCAAAGCATTGGCGCAGAAAATTGTAGAGGGGGATACAAAATGACTAAAAAGAAAACTGAGAATGTTGTACGTCCAATTGCACATTGGGAACGAGCAAATTATAGTTATACCGACTTAGATAATGGCGGTATGCAGGTAAATGCAGTTGGCATTGGTTGTTCAAACTGCATGGCGGTATTTAGAAAAAGCTCCATGTGGGCAGTCAATTTTTGCCCCAACTGTGGTGCACGAATGGAGGCCGTAGAGGAATGAAATCAACCAGCAAAAAATCCACAGGCTTGCTTGGCGGGTTTGATTTCCAGCCTATTTTTTTGGAACAGACATTAAGCCGAAGTGAGCCAAAGGAAGAAGAAGTAAGCCAAGCAAAGCCGAACGAAGCCGAACAAGCACCGATTAAGCCCAGTGAAGCCACAGGCAGCCATACACAGCCTAATGAAGCACAGTTAAGCGGTATTAAGCCGAAGCAAGCCAAAGACAGCGAAACACAGCCAAACAATGCCGTAGTAAGCGAAAGCAAGCCGAAGAAACTGAAACAGGCAAAAGAAGTTCAACGTCTTATCGAACAAGGCGATGTGCCCGGCGCACTTGCTGAAGCTGGCTTGACAAAGAAAAAAATCCCGATGCCGGAATCGCATCAAGGCATTGCAAGTGGCGATGGCAAGCGTTCCAAGCGCATTACCATCCTTATGAGCGAGGAAGAACGCAAGTACATCAACCGTGAAGCCAGACGGCACGGAATGACGATTGGACAGTTCGTGTACGCTCTGGCAGTTGCGGCGGCAGAGGGAAAGATTGAATTGGAAGATTTCTTGGAAGATTGAGGTATGTCGTGAAACACGATATACCTGCAAACTGTATCTTCTGGTATTAGATATTGACTTTTAAGCACACAAATAGTATACTTAATGTGCGCTCAAAAGTGGAGGTGAACGCATGAGTGCAAAAATAGGAAGACCAAAGCTGGAAAACCCGAACAGCGTTCGCACAAGCGTCCGTCTGGACGTAAACACGGACAAACAGCTTTCGGATTATTGCGAAAAAAACGGCATTTCTAAGGGAGAAGCCGTTCGTGAAGCTGTCCAGCAATGGCTTGAACATCAAAATAAAAAATCCCCTAAACTGTTCGTAACTTGGCGGTCACCGGCAGTTTAAGGGATTACACTCCATGCCGATTATGGGTGATAAATCCATTATATCATCTTCATAGTTGCATTACAAGAAAGATTTTTGTGGTAAAGCCAATGAACATTCCAGCAACGAAAGAAGAGATTCTCGAAAATTTCAAGCAAAACAGCAATGGCCGTCCGCTCAACAAGGATGATTATGAGATTGCAGAAGCATTATCTCGAATCACTTACAAGGCGTATGAGGTCGGAATGGAAGATGCTAAACAGTTGTATATGGAGGATATGATGGATAACAAGAGATGTAACGCACTTCACGTTTTTAAGAACAAGACCTTTGGTCAGCTCCGCACGATTGAAGAAAATGGTAAAATTCTTTTCTGTGCTTCTGACGTGGCAAAGGCACTTGGCTATACCAATGCGCCAGATGCAGTAAAACGCCATTGTCGGTATACTGTAAAGCACAGTACACCTCACCCGCAAGCAAAAGATAAGATGATTGAGGTAACTTTTATCCCAGAGGGAGATGTTTACCGTCTTATCACCACAGCAAGTTGCCCGGCGCAGAGAAGTTTGAGAGTTGGGTTTTCGATGACGTTCTTCCGTCTCTCCGAAAGGATGGCTATTACAGCCTTGCCCTGCAGGAGAATAAGCCCGACACACAGGACGATACAATTCTGCAAGTGCTGATGAAAAACACGGAAGTACCTGCAAGCTATCGTTCAGCAGAACCAGCAGATTATGATTGCACTTACCAACCTGTCTGTCAACGATGCAAAGCGCACGATGGAAATTCAGCCTTACACTTCCCATCAGGGGCAGAAGGGCGACGGCAAACGTAGTAAGCGAATCACAATCCTTATGAGCGACAGCGAGCGGACGTTCGTTACGAGAGAAGCACGCAAGCACGGATTCACGGCAGGGGAGTACATCTATAACCTGTCCGTTGCAGCATCAAAAGACCAAATTGACTTAGGTTGATAAGATTGGAGGATTGACGCATAATGAAATCGAAAGAATTTTACGAAGAAAGCATTAGCCATTTACAGAAAATAGTCAAACATGGAGTTTACGTTTTTTTATTTCGTATTGTCTTTGTCTGTAGCAGTTCAGATTCCTTTTATCTTTGCTGGTAAATGGGTCGCAGCGCACTTGATTTTGTCCATCGCCGTATCTTTTGTAGCGGGATTTAGCTTTAACACGCTTCTAGATAGCAAAAGACAACTTGATATGTACAAAGCAGATATGGAGTTGTACTACACAGATATGCCGAGGAATTAATATGACGAAACAAGAGCGAGTTGCAAGAATTGCAAAATACTACACAACTTTCCATTTGTTTGGCGATTGGTATCTTGTTAGGCGCTATCCTAAACACTTCCACAGTTGGAAAAGATTCGTTCCGTTGTATATACTAATGCACATCAAAGAAGAATAATCTATGCGAAAGGAGAAAAATGCGCACATATAAGCCACACAAGCACAGAAGCAAAGAGGAACAAGCTAAAATCAACGCAGAGGTAGCAAAACGTAAAGCAAAACTGGCTGAAAAGTACAACACTGACACTCAATATTACAAAGGCATTCCTGTTGAGCTGATTGTAAGAGAGGACTACGGTTGCTACAAAGCAAAGCGTTTCAAAATCAATGGAAGCAATCAAAACGTGTGGATTCCAAACTGTTATCTTGAAGATGATGGAACAATCAAGGCGAATGTGAACATTGATTTTGTATTTCGTAAGTCTGTAAACCAGTTAAACAAAGCTGGAATCACGCAAGCGATTATTGGCATCAAACGTAAAATGCCGGAAGCAGATGCGCCAAATCTCAAAAGCACAATGCAAAAAATCGGAGATAAGATTTAGGAGAGATACATTATGAAAAAGTTCGTTGTTCTTTTTGAAGGTTGGAATGATAAGCACGACCATGATTATATGCGCTATGTTGTTGATGCAAATGATGGCTTTGAAAGTATTTTGAGTGTTGAAGAACGGGCAAAAAAGATGGCTCGAAACGAGTATCCTCATTTAACAAAATTTGAAACGCTGTATATCAAGGAATTGATTAAAAGATAAACGCCAAGTTGTATGGAGGGTTGGCCTATGATTGCTTATAGACCTTATCGTGGTTCTTTGAAAAACGCTCTAAAGGAAACAAGAGTGTTTGCCAATGAATACGAAATGAAGCAGAGAATTGCAAATGAATGGAACCTAACTTGTGGGAGAAAAGAATTGAACCCAGAAAATATCGTAATTTCAAAAGACGAATATTCTGATTACAAGAGTGGGTGGCAGAGGGTTCACGATGTTTGCGTCACGAAGATTGGAAACAGGAACCTCGTGGATGAGTTAGGGGCGGTTCAATGTATTGGATATTGTTCGTATGACATTTCAAACGCCCCTAAAATTGGACAATGGATAAACGTAAAAAACGAGATGCCGGATGAATATAACCCGTATGTTATCGGATTTAGCCAAGACGAGTTTGACGTTGAGATTGTCGGATATGAACAGGATTTTGGTGAGTGGCGGGATAAAAACGGAAAACCGCACAATATTACATATTGGATGCCGTTACCTGAACCGCCTGTAAAATATTGAGATGGCAAAGGAGCGATATATGGAAAATTTCTATTGGGTTGAAATCCAGTACGATGATGACGAAAAATGCAGACATTTCCAAACTCCGTTCGTCTTGTTTGCAAACAGCAAGGAAGAAGCGAAAGCGAAAATCGAACGAGAAGTTCCCGGCAAGTTTTTCGTTGTTAGTATTGTGGAACTTGACAAGAGTCTTGTATTCCATCCGCACGACTTATTTAATCTAAAATCAAAATGTTTGCTTTGGGAATAACAATAAACCCCTGTGTGGCTACAACGACCGCACAGGGGTTTTGTTTTACTTATCAGCGATGCAATCCCAGTAGAGATATGCCTTGCCATCTGCGGCATCTGCGTCCTCAAGGAACGCCTTTGCCATGTCAGCGTAGAAGCCCGGAGTGTCAACGGACTGACGCTTTGCGACCTGACAATAATCCGAGTACATCATGTTCATGACAGCCCAGAAATCGTTCGGTTCACAGGTGATATTGCGCTGTTTGGCAACGTCCTGTGTCTGTTCCAGCGTCCAGTGACAGCCTTTCGTACCGTCAGCATTTACCATGCTGTCGCACCATTCCTCTGCTTCATCGTGGGTGAGGTGCTGGCGCGGCATCCTGATGGAGCGGCTGTCAGCACCGCCACGTTCGTACTGCCCAGACCGCTTGTCCCAGTCACCGTTCTGCGAGAAGCCGATTTGCGGCATTCTGCGCCCATTCTCTACGTCAGGGTAGCGGGGGATAGGGTAAGGGTCGATGTAGCGGTTCTCCTCCTGCGGATAGTAGGGATAGCGGTCGTTGCCGCCTTCCAGCTTGCGCAGACGGCGTTCCATCTCACGTTCCCTGCGGTCACGCTCTTCCTCAAGGCGGTCACGTTCCGGCTCACGGTTTTTTGTCGTGGTCACGGAGCATCATCATGCGGCGAAAATTAGTCTTGCCCATAATCTATACCTCCTCAAGAAATGGACGCGGGCGCACCGGCGTGGGAACGGCAGAAGCAGCCAAGATACTTGAACGTGCCTGTGCCGGTCGCAGACGTTGCAACGCGGGTAGCGTAACGGGTGCGGGTGTGGATGCTCTCGGCAGTCGCCTGAGCGCAGTTGCAGTCGGTCAGAGGGTATGCGGTCGTGCCTGCACCTATGGTAATGACCACAGGGGCGTTGATGGTGGTCGTGTCCGGCAAGCTCTGGGCAACCACGATGCAATACTTCTCTCCGTTCTGGTATGCGCCGGCAGGGATGTTGATGGTCAGAGTATCGTCGGCAAACGTGACCGCCTGACTGATGACCAAGTGCGGGCACAGACGGCAGCTTGTTTTGCAAGCCATAGTATTTTCCTCCTAAAAAATCAGGGGCAGAGGTGTCTTACCCCTGCCCCGATGGTTCACCCGGTGTTATCGGGGAGTGTGTTGGTTAGCAGCAACCGCAGCAGTTCACGCCCACGTTGGGGTTTGCCACCTGATAAGCGGGAATCGGACGAGGATTGACCCGGTTCAGAATGGTGTCGGTCTGGGCGTTCATCGCAGTGGTCAGAAGCGCATTCTGACGATCCTGAGAAGCCGCGAACTTCAGGCTCTGGTTCTCAGCGGTCAGAGTGGCAATCTTATCCTGCGTGAAGTAGTCCATCATGCTGCGGAAGTTGGCGTTGCAGTTGTCCACGATGGCGCGGGCGTTGTCTGCGATAGCCTGACGGGTAGCGCAGTCCTCCGTTGCGATGGTGTACTTCAGGTCGCCGATCAGCTGCTTGTTCTCGCAGCAGCAAGATGCCAGCTGCGTGGCAAGTGCGGTCTGACCCGCCTGCCGTGCGTTGCCTTCCTGCATGATGGCAAGGCTGATGGCGTTGTCGCCGTTGGACACGCTGCGTTCCAAGCCGTTCACCAGCTGTGCGTTCTGGTAGCCAAGCTGACAGATGGCGCTGTTCACGCCAGCAAAGCCGTTCGCGATGTTGGTGTTGACGCCGTTCATCTGTGCCAGCTGGTCATAGCCCAGAGAGCAGATGCCGCTCTGGATTCCCGCCAGAGAGCGGGAGGTATCCTGCTGATAAAAGCCCTCAGACAGAGCCGCGCGGGTGTCTGCACCGCCCTGACCAGTTGCGCCAGTGCCGACCAGATAGGGGATGTAGCTATTCATGCCGTTGTCGCCGCCGTTGCGCCCGTTGCCGTAGTTGCCCCAGCCAAAGATGATGGCAAGGATAATAACAGCCCACAGACCTTCGTTGCCGAAGAATCCGCCGTTGTTATTGCCGCCGTCCTGCCCAGCCAGATAGCCAGTTGCAAAATCGTCCATAACAAAACTCCTTTCAGTTTTGCGTTATGCTATCCCACCGCCGTATGCGATGGGCGAAGCCAAACAAAAGCGGTTTTTGTCAAGTCCGCAAAACTGAGAAGCGTTTCGCTTAGAGGGATGCTTATTTGGGGATTATTAAGTCAGCTTGGAAGATTGTCTTTTTTATCTTTCGGGTCGTCCCACGTTTTGCTGACAGCGCCGAAAATCAATCCGAGCATTAAAGGAACCCATATTTTGTCATCGCCACACAGATTGTTGATGTCAAAATCTTTTTCGGAATGGCTGTTTTCAAAATCATCCATTGTAAAGCCTCCTCACTTCGGAAGCGTCAAATTCAGGACGCTTGCCAACTGGTTCAGGTCGATGCCACGCTCTTTGGCTAAGTTCTGCGCCATCGTTCGGAGCTGTGCTTCGTTTTTGCCCTGAATCAGGTTCAGCCCCTGCATGATGGGTGCGCTCTGCCCACCCAGCTGCTGGATAAGTCCCATCGGGTTTTGTCCGGCACGAGCCAGATTTGCCAGCTGCATGATAGGGCTGTGAGTAATCATATCAAACGGAGAGGACATTGCTTATTCTCCTTTCTTCGCGGTGGCAGCGGGCTTAGAAAAGCTCTTCTGCCACTTTTCTAGTTCATCCAGACGGTGGACGAGGGTGTTGTACTGCTCAATAGGCACATACTGCTGTGTCGGTGCAGCAGTCTGTTGTGCCTGTTGCGCCTGTATCTGCTGCCACGCTTCCGGGCTGTAAAACTCTAACACGTCAGATTCGCAAGTGTTCGGATTCAGACGTTTGCAGTAGATCACGCCACTGCGCAAATCCGGGCAATACGTCCATCTTCCGTACAGATCAGATGGAATCGCCAGGAACTCCTCTCTGCTGGAAACAGGTCTGCCGAGTAGACAACCGCCGTCCTGTGCCGACTGCTGAACAGGCTGTTGCCCATTCATCGGCTGCGGACGCTGCGGTTGCGCCTGCTGCATCTGCGTGTTCGGCAGGGGAGTGGCGAGCCCAACTGTACCCATACCGCCGTAAGGATTGACGGGTTGCTGCGGAACGTAGGGTGCTCCGGGTGTCGGATAATAGCTCATAAAGCGTCCCTCCTTGTGCTCCCAGTGTACTGCATCAGCAAAAAGTGAAGGACAACGAACGCACAACGAAGGACAAAAAAAGAAAAGCGCCCACACGGAAAAATCCGCATGAACGCTTAACTGTTAAGGGCTTCACATTGGAAGCAAGAATAAAATATCACGTTTTGACTTGCAAGACAAGAGTTTCGACAAAACCAGTGTGAATAAAACAAAAATCAAGAGTGGAACCGCCCACAGGCAATGCCGCTCTCTACAAAGGCCGCAGCCTTTCAAGTCTAAAGGCGTCTCCCGCATGGTACGCACTGTAAGTAGGCGGGCAGGAGACTGGTCGGTGCCTATCTGGCAACCGCTTTTTTCATTCCCAGATAAAGCACTGGGCTAGCTGGCAAATATCCACCCTAATGCGCTTCTTCGAGAGGCCGGGTGGATTTGTTGAGATTATTATACCACAATCCGTGCAAAAAGAAAAGCGGCAGACCCGAAAGCCTGCCGCTTTTGAATTGCCTGAGCAGGAGCTCAAAGCTAATCCTATAACCATAATTAGTATATCACATATCCAGCATTTTTTCAATGCCTTTCAGCCGGTAGCCTATCGCCGTCCGACTGTAATGTGTCTGTGCTGCAATGTCTGGCAGCGGAAGCCGCTCAACGTACCGCAGTAAGGCTATCTTACGGTCTACCCTCCCAAGCGGTGCGCTTTTGATCGCGGCGGTCATCCGCTGTCTGTCAAGTCCTCGCAGCGCAGCGGGCAGCACTACGCGAGCCGCCGCCACAGGCAGCACCGAGCCAGAAGGGCTGCGGGAGCTGTCCGGCGTTGCGCACCATAGTGCCAAGCACGGCAAACTGGTGACGAGTTCGACTTTTGAGGCTGAAAAAGTTAAACTCATTTACAAAAACAGCCTGTTTCAGCCATTGTTGTGCGTATGTAGTGCTTGCCATAATAACCTCCTTACTCCTTTTCCAGCGCCGCCTTCATGCGGTCAAAGAAAAACTGAATCACCGCGCCGATAGTCTCATCGGTGATGGCCCAGCTGATGAGCCTGCCGTATTTGCTGGCGCTCAGAGCGGCCCGGAGCATCTTGACGACCCACGCTTTGCGCTCTGCGCCGCGCTTTGTCCCCTGTATCTCGTGCTCGGCCCGCTCGATGAGGTCAAGCACCAGAGGCTTCACGGCTGCGCCGTAGCCTAGCCGGATGCAGCCCAGAGCGTAAAAGATCACGCCCCCCAGCATCAGCACAGCCGCCACCGGGGCGGGGATAAGGTCAAAAAGCTTAGTTGCCAGTGCTACCATGATTGGTCACTCCTTTTAACAGATAGTTGTCGATGTCGGTGCGGCTCTTCTGCATCCCCTCGCGATTGTTGCCGGACAGTTGCGCGTCCAAAAGGTTGCGCACCCCGTTGAGGGTCAGACGGCTCACCTCGTCGATTTCGTCAAAGCGGCGCAGGTCACGGGCAAGGGCTTGCGTGTGCTGAAGCTGGCCCTGCTCTAAGGTGCCGATGCGCTTGTCCATCTCATCCAGCCGCTTGTTCTGCACGTTGTCCGGCTCCTGCGCCTTTTTGATGTACTTATGGATGATTTCCAGCACCTTGTCGATGGTGATGGCCGCAGCGCACAGGCTGCCCAGGATGCCCAGCACCCACAGCAAAGCTTCTTTTTCGGTCATTTGCCCTCCCGGAGACGGGTCAGGCCCTTCTTGCGGATGATTTTCGGGTAGTTGAGGGTAGTGACGTTGAGGTCCACGTTGCCCGCGATGCCCGGCACGCTGCCCTTGCTGGTGTGCTGGTGAGCGTTGTACTTAAAGGTAACAGCAGGCGGATCGCCCGTGTAGTCGGCAAGCCAGACGTCCCACCGAGAGGACAGCCTCGCCATGTCCAGCTCGTACTTGTAACCGGTGTAGGTGTAGAGCTGGGCGTAAAAGCCCATCTTCTCCACCTGTTCCAACGCGTAGGCGGTGAGGTTGGTGAGGTCGAGGGTGCTCATGGGCTTGAGCTTGTTCTCCTCCACGTCCACGCAAACGGGGAGAGAAAACTCCTTGCCGTATACTGCCTGCCGCAGCAGGGCAAGTTCTGCATCGGCCATCGCCTCGCTGGTGGCGTAGGTGTAGTAGTAGACGCCAACGTCCAGACCCGCAGCCCGGGCGTTGCGGTAGTTGGTCTCAAAGGTCGGGTCGATATACAGGCCGTCCGACCGCTTGGAGAGCTTGTAGTTGGTGGACACCGTCTTGAGCATCGCTCCCTTGTAGCCCGCCGCTGCCACCTGCGCCCAGTCGATGGTGCCCTGATACCGGCTCACGTCAATGTACCGGTAAGGCGGTTCCCCTGCCCACCCGGTCACGGTGTCCACAGTGGGCACGTCCGGTGCAGGAGCAGGCTCTTCCTTGTCGGCGCTGTCACCGGCAGCGTGGGAGAGCGCAGAAAAGATATCCCGCAGGAAATTAAGCATTTCTTTCCACCTCATAAAATCCCTCCTCCGTCAGCTTTGCCAGCACGGCATCCTTGTACCGGTCAGGTACGTTGTCGATGGTAAAAGCGCCGTCAAAACGGTGCAGCTTGACTTGGGTCACATAGAACAAAACCATAACATCCTCCTTATTGTGCGGCCAGCAGGTCGAGCATAGCCGCTTCCAGAGCGGCAAGGCGCTCTTCTGCGGTGGGCAGCTGTGCCTTTTCCTCTGCTTCCTTGCGGGCCTTTTCCTGTTCAGTCAGCTCTTCGGCGGTGTACAGCACATACCGCTGCACCTCCACCTCTTCGTCATAGGCTCCCTTTGCGGCCACGCCAGGCACGTCCACCACCTTCCAGCGGTCCCTTCCGCCGTTGGGGTAGGTCTTGTACTCGTAGTGGCTGACCTCTTCCACGCCCGTCACAGCATCGTGGTGGACAGTCTGGGTCTCCTGCTTGAGGTAGCCTTTTGTCAGGTCGGGGGCTTCGATGGGGTTGTCGTTGCTGTCAATAATTTTCATGTGTGCTCCTTTCGGTTATGCCACTCTGCGCCAGATGTACATACAGTATGCCGGGGGTTGGACGGTGGTTGAGTTGCCGTAGATAGAGTTGGAGTTGGCGGCACTAAAGCGAAGGTCGTGTATTAACGCGCCGCCTAGTCCCGTTGCTGGATATTTATAATTGGCTCCATCCATAAAGTAAAACGCTCCTTCTGAGTCGGCATTAAAAATGCCATACTGACTGGTCACTTTAGCCGTAATGTTCGGCAGTCCAGCCTCTAAGGTTGTACCAGCCGGATGTAAACTGCTTGCGCCCCAGATAGTGCAATCCTCAATCCGCTCCCATGTGCCGCCGTAAAGCTCGGCCGGGCTGGTAGGGTTTTCGCTGATGTACAGACTGCCCACGGGGTGGTCTCGCTCGACTACCGCCGCAAGGACTTGTTGATAGATAGCATAGGCATCAGGGCCAATGCCATTTTTGAGTTCTCCTAGTGCCATTGTTTCTCCTTTCGGTTATGCCACTCTGCGCCAGATGTACACGGAGTAGTAGGGAGGAATGCTAGAGCTAGATGCAGTGTTTCCTGTAACGGAGTATGTTTCTCCACCGGGCTTCTCACCGTATGTCGAGGAAAATCCATCATTGGAGAGTGTATACTGTCCGTCATTAACTTTTTTGTTATTATCGTTCCATGATTGTGTTTTGTAGTTATATGTGGCAATGGCGGATGTCGGATATCCGACCAAAGCACCAAGCCGCCACATAAACTCTAATTTGTACTCATGTTCATGCGCCGTGCTACCTCCCGTACTCCCTGCCTGGTAGGTATCACTTGCACCCATGATAAATCTGTTCTCAATTCGTTCCCATGTGCCGCCGCCAAAAGTCACAGCCGGGTTTTCCGGGCTGATGGTCTGATAGATACTACCCACAGGATGTGCCGCAAGCAGGAAGTTGGAATAAATGGAGCCGTCACCATAGAACTGGCCACCATACTTGATGGGATACCACCGGGCGGAGATTTCCGCAGTTGGAATGTTGTGTGCACGGATACGGATAGCTCCGGTTCGAGTTTCGGGGTTTACAAGCATAGCTTTACCGGCTACGTCTGCGCTTGCAGGGTCGATGCTGACAGATACCACAGTCGTGGACGTAACATCTGCTGTGATATCAATGTAATGCGGGTACTCTGCAACTTCTGTGTCCGTCTGCCACCCTGTAATCGGAATGAAAAGATCATGTGGAACGACGGAGTCAGCTTTACCTGCCAGAGCGTCACCGGTAGCCTTTGCGTCGGCAGGGGCATTTTCGATGCTCAGGGTTTTGTCGGTGCTTGCCTTAGCCCCGGCCTCTTCCGAGTATTTCTTTGCATTGGCTTCACTGGTTGCAGCGGCAGATGCACTGGATGCAGATGCCTTAGCGGATGCAGCGGATTCGCCAGCTTTTGTGGTTGCAATTCCGGCCTGTTCAGTGGCAGTAGCAGCAGAAGTAGAAGCCCCGTCCGCTTCCCGCTTTGCATTGGCTGCGCTTGTCTCCGCGCTCTTTCGGGCCGCTTCGACTGCTTTAATCCAATCCTCTTCTGTGCCAACATATCCATACTTTACAGCAATGGCATAGGCGCTATAAGGGCCGATTTCAATTGTTTTACTCATTCAAACGTCACCTCCAAAATTCCAGAGCCGTTGTCTTGCATATTTATTTCGGTCAAGCTATCGCTTTTAATCATATAAAGAATGCCGTTCTCCTGTTCAAAGTCCATCCAACCGCCCTTGTTTGCGCTTTGCTCTGCAAGACGAGCACTCTCAGCGGAATTTTCAGCTTGCTTTTGTGATTCCTGTGCGGATGTTTTGGCGTTTACTTCGGACAGTTTTGCATTCAGCTCTGCTTTTTCAGCGGCAATCCTCGCAATGTCAGCGCCTGCAACATCTGAAAGGGTGTTCAGCGTTTCAGCATTCATAGGAGTGCCTTCAACGATAGGCTCGTCATTGCGAACCAGTGTGATAACTTCCGATGTGCCGTCAGACTTTTTCTATTGTCCATCGGTTCGGGTACTTTGCTTCTCGGTCAACAAAGTAGCATAGTAAGGTTCACCTCCACAGACCGGCTCTGAGCAGTAGATTAGATGGTTATTGGCTATCGTTTCGATATCAGTAGTAATTTCTTCGACTGATTGATAATCGTATAGTGCAGATGATTGAGGGAAGCGGGGTTTCGGGGGTATCATTCTTGCCGCTGCACAAAGAACGAATAGCTCTGATATTGGAAAGCCAACGAGAAGCATCCGAGACAGTCAGGTATCCGTTTACATCCCAATCGGTTTTCACCGAAACAGATGCGTTCAAGATGGACGCAATCTCTTGGATTCCACCTTCAATGCGGTTGTAGTCCATGTAGCTCAGAGCGCCCTTCATGCCAGCTGCCCATTCCGCCTGCTCTTTCTCTGTCCACGTTCCTGCCTTTGCTTTCAATGCAAGCGCTTTGACTTGCGCAACATCATCATCGGTTCTGTCTGTGATCCACCGGGTCAACGAACATCAGCTCCTTCCAAGAGATACCCTTCGACCGTCCCGTGAAAACAGCCGGAGTACTGATAAGAAAAGCTCGTAGTCAACAGTACAGAGGAATAGCCAAACTGGTGATGAACAAGAACATAGTCCAAAGCGTCAAAATGCGGGCTTGCACGATATTTCAATGTGACCTTGCGGCGGTTAGAAAGCACCTTGTATGCTTCTGTCAAAATATTCCTGCTCTGGCTGAGAACGCTTTGAGACAACATTTCATTGCTAACAGTCTGCGTTGCTCCGCTCCCTGTTGGGTTTTCCGGGTAAGAATACGTTTTGCTTGTAGTGCTCGAACCATCGGAAGATTTTACGTCAATCGAGCAAGTCACATTTTTCAGCGGAGAAGAGAATGCAATCTCAGGCCAGTTGAAGTTGTTAACAATGTCGATCTCACCGGCAAGGTTTGCTTTTGCAGTAGAGATGTCAGGAATGCGTCCAATTACAATCACGCCTTCTCGGGTCTGATATATTGCCATACCAGCTGCGTTAGCAACCATCTGCAAAATGTCAGAGTCCTTATAATTGCTTTTATCCTGGCTTGTGATATCTGTGCTATAATTTTTCAGCTCTTCGGAAATCTGAAACGTTGCCACGTTGTCATTCAGAAGTTCCAACGCATCGTAGGCCATCTCATAAAGAGTGCCATACATTCTTCCTGTATAGTTAGAAACCATCAGATAGCCAAAAGCATCACGGGCCGTAAAGCTTGCTTCAATGCTATTAGAAGGAACACTCCACTCAGACAAGAAGAACTTGCCGCCTGTAATCCATTCTACCGTTCCGTCCAAGTCCATGCCGTACTCCACAGAGATAGGCTGGCGCTCATACAGGTATTTGTAAAGACCTTCCGGGTTGATCGGGTTCCACTTTTGCGTGCTGTTATCCACCGTAAAAGTGATGCTATCATTCGGGAGTTGGCCGCTGATCGGGTCTCTTGTGGAATCGTGCTTGTACGAAAAAATATCTTTCTTCTCAAACACAATGAACTGGCCCATCTTTATTTGCTCAACCCTTGCGCGACGATTTTCCAAGCACCACGACAAGATTTGAATGGAAATAGAATCGTAATTTGCAATTTCCCAGTCAATGTCAGTGGTGATAGAGGAATTATCCGACACTGTTTTTGTGGACACGACTGCGCTTCCAGAATAAGCGGTCAGCTTGAAACTTGTCGGCCATTCATTGAACGTTGACGACCATGTGATGGTAATGCCAGGAATGGTCACGGTATGAACTTTGCTGAACGAGAGCGTAATAATCGGGTGGTTTGAAGTTGAAACACAATTTTCGCTAACATAACCAGCCTCCTGAGATTTTACGCTTCTATCAAGCAAGGTATAATTACCGTCCAAAACAGTGAAATTTAATTCACCGGTAGAATATTTTGTATAAGTGTGAGATTCACTGTCAACGATAGAAGATACATTGCTAAAGAACGTTTCGCCGTTTGTGCTAGGAATCGCGTCTTCTTGCAAACCGGGTTCTGTAACGCCATAGGTGATGCGTACAAACATCTCCGGCACAAGCGTTTCGGAAAACTTGTCAAGCCACTTCTGAGAAGGTTGTACCATAGGCTATACCTCCACAAGCGCAATCGAGCAATCCGTCCAGCCCATCACATTACCGGTTTTAGGCCCGCGCCGCCACATACCAGATGTTCGGTCTGAAACGTACATCTGCCGCGTGTCGTATCCGGCCTTTGCCTGGTTATAAAAGCGAACAGAACAGTAAAATCGTGTCGTGAACAGGCTGAGAATAGTGGCCCACTGTTGTGCGGTGAGGTAGTTCCACTTCAGGGACACCTTTGCTACATCATGCCGCACAACAGAGCCAACTACTTTACCTTGAACGTTTCGTCCAGAATCCACGATGGTGCTAGTGGTCGCTTCGTAAGAAGAAGGTTCCGGCAAGTCTACGCCATTTACCGTTACCAGTGCTGGAATTGCCATAAACCGCCACCTCCTTAGTAGCTGTAAACTTCACTGCCCATCAAAGACTGCCCACGGGCGTTCTGCCGCTTCTCAACGGATGCTGTAATCTGCTTTCCGTCAAGGTAAATTTTGAGTTCCTTGCCACCGGTCAGTTCATCACCATACCGCTGAAAGATATCGAGGAATGCGTTGTAAGTGCCATTGTAAACAGATTCACGCATTTCCTCTTCGTTGATGTTGACGTTTACGCTGGTGGTGCCGCCATAAGAACCGGAGAATGTTCCGTTGTTCTTATCCCATTCTTTCGTTCCTGGATAAGAACCATTTTTGTACTTTTCTTGCAGTTCCTTGTACTGCTGTTCGTAGTTAGTTGGGTCTTTGGAATCATCAAAGCTGCTATTGGCTGCTTCTTGACGTTTACGCTGGCTTTCCGCACGACTACTCGCAACATTGTCAGCCCAATCATAAAGAGGGTTGCTGATATGCCCCCATTTATCAAAGGGATTAAAGAAATTGCGTGCGTCAATTAAAACATTTATTCCAGCAACAATGCCTTGAATTGCCGTTCCGAGAACGCGGAGAATACCCTCAAAAACAATCGAGAAGAAATCGCCGATTCCATACCAAAGATTAGACAGGAACGAAGCGATACTCTTGTTCTTATTGGCAAAATTGACAAGAGCACCAACCAACATACCAATCAGGGAAATAACCAGCATAACAGGGTTTGCATCCATTGCAATGTTCAAACTCGTCTGAGCAGACGTTGCAGCCATAGCGGAAGGAACGAACTGACTAATAAAGCTAGAAGCCATACCAGCAATGTTGTTCCAAACACTGCTCAAGCCCTGTGTCAACCACTGCAAACTGTTATTGGCAATGGACTTGATTTGCTTTCGCTGCTCATCATCCATTGCATGATAGAAATAGGAAGCCGCCCATGTGCCGAGCTTTTCAAGGTCGCCGTTAGAAATCGCATCCCACAGAGTACCAATGCTACCAAAGAAATCAGATTGTAAACTCTGGTCAATCTGTTGCCACTGGGTATCCAGACCGTTCAAGAACCCGGTAACGTAGTTGGTCGCCTGAGTAGAACCGGCGGCAATCAGCGCGTTGCCTTTTTCCTGCACAGCATTTACAACGCCCTGCATAGCAGTGGCGACGTAGGAGACAGCAGCAGCGATACCGTTTGCAAGGCCTTGGTCGATGTAACCGCCAATCTCTGCAAACACAGTAGAAGGGGAGTGAATGCCGAGAACGTTCTTAACCTTGTCGATAACTGCGTTTCCAACATTTGCGACAGCATTTTTAGCTGTTTCAATCATATTGTTCACGCCATTAATAAGGCCCTGAATCAGGTTCTTGCCAATATCAAAAAGACTAAAATTGTCAAATGCGCTCTTGATTGCAGAAAAGAATTTTCTTTGCAGTTTCAGTTACGCTAGAAATAGCATCAGTAATACCTTTCTTCAATCCGGCGATAATGTATCCGCCC
>ENA-OQIX01000095-OQIX01000095.1-human-gut-metagenome-genome-assembly--contig:-NODE-95-length-16103-cov-3.008763_pt1 | contig 16103 bp, 21 predicted proteins | sample MGYA00242591_ERZ504756 | MGnify/ENA primary metagenome ERZ504756 (study PRJEB26092, sample SAMD00036369) | human gut metagenome | host: Homo sapiens | study: EMG produced TPA metagenomics assembly of...
TGCTTTTTACGATAATCAACGAGCACCGGTAATTCCGATCCCGAAGACCAGTGACAAGCAGCATTCCTGCAAGGACAATGGTAGAAACACACTCCATTCTTTCATGTCCGTACTGGTGCTCTTTGTCCGATTTCTTTGTAGAAAGACGGGAACACCGATAATTACGATGAAGGTGCTTCCCACATCTGATGCAGAATGAATGGCATCCGAGATCATCGCTCCTGAATGTGCCACAATACCTGCGATCAGTTTAAATACAGATATAAAAGGTTTACCAGAATACTGATCCCGGATACCTTCATTGCTGTCTGCTGTTCCCATGAAGCTGTTTTTCTGTATCATGTATAATTGTTTTGTTTTCTGTGTGTTCCATAAACAGGACCTCCTTTTAAATATATGATCAGGTTCTTCTTATGGCACAACATTTTCCGTGAAAAAACCGACGGTTCCTTCACTACTCGCTGCAGTGCGATTTTCCGCCGGTGTTCTTTCTTTTCTGTATAGGAATATCCCAGCTTCTACCTTCTGTTCCATCCATATTTTGCAGTAAAAAAACATACCTGCGAAACATACACTGTCCCGCAGATATGTCTGAAAGCAAAGTCACATTCTGCTTCACCTCATATTCCGTGAATGCAGGTTCTTTGCAATTACGTTTAAATCCATATCCGCTGCCGCTTCCTGCGGCCCGGCCCCATGCCTTCGGATTAATATTTTCGCTTCCGAAAAGCATCGCCTGCTCAGTTTGTACTGTTGATCTCGCATCCTGTTCGAATGTAATGCAGTGCAAAGAGAATTTTTGCAGTCTTACGGGTCTCCCGCTCAACTTCTCAGAAAGGATACACCATATGTCCTCTGTTAGTCAAGCCAAAGTTTTTTATTTTACAGGTAGATATCTTCAACTTTCTGTTTATTCCATGTCTGGAAACATGCTTCGCACTGCACAGTTCTATATCAAATAATAGATCCTCAGTTGTTGTCAAAAAACCGGGAGCGGATAAATCCGCTCCCGGTTAAGTCTACGATCTGTATTCAGTTGGAATGACTGATTATGCCTGCGGGCCGGCTGCAACGAGTGCTTTACCAGCTGCATTTCCTTCATATTTAGCAAAGTTCTTAACGAATCTTGCAGCAAGATCTTTAGCCTTTGTCTCCCACTCTGCAGCATCTGCATATGTGTCACGTGGGTCAAGGATTGCAGGATCTACGCCCGGAAGCTCTGTCGGAACCTCGAAGTTGAAGAATGGGATCTTCTTTGTCGAAGCTTTAAGGATAGATCCGTCAAGGATAGCATCGATGATACCACGAGTATCTTTGATGGAGATACGTTTTCCAGTTCCATTCCATCCTGTGTTAACGAGGTATGCTTTCGCACCACTCTTCTCCATTCTCTTAACGAGCTCCTCAGCATATTTTGTCGGATGAAGCTCAAGGAATGCCTGTCCGAAGCATGCGGAGAATGTAGGAGTAGGCTCTGTGATTCCACGCTCTGTACCAGCAAGCTTAGCTGTGAATCCGGAAAGGAAGTAGTACTGTGTCTGCTCCGGTGTCAGGATAGATACTGGAGGAAGTACGCCGAATGCATCTGCGGACAGGAAGATAACCTCTTTCGCTGCCGGTGCAGAAGATACAGGGCGAACAATGTTCTCGATGTGGTTGATCGGATAAGAAACACGTGTGTTCTCTGTTACGCTCTTGTCAGCGAAGTCGATCTTGCCCTCAGCATCAAGTGTTACGTTCTCAAGAAGAGCGTTTCTCTTGATCGCATTGTAGATGTCCGGCTCAGACTCTTTGTCAAGGTTGATAACCTTAGCGTAGCATCCACCCTCGAAGTTGAATACTCCGTTGTCATCCCAGCCATGCTCGTCATCACCGATCAGAAGACGCTTAGGATCTGTGGAAAGTGTTGTCTTACCTGTTCCGGAAAGACCGAAGAAGATTGCTGTGTTCTCTCCGTTAAGGTCTGTGTTTGCAGAGCAGTGCATGGAAGCGATGCCCTTAAGCGGCAGATAGTAGTTCATCATGGAGAACATACCTTTCTTCATCTCTCCGCCGTACCATGTGTTGATGATAACCTGCTCACGGCTTGTGATGTTGAATACTACTGCTGTCTCAGAGTTCAGACCCAGCTCTTTGTAATTCTCAACTTTTGCTTTGGATGCGTTGTATACAACGAAATCCGGCTCGAAGTTCTCAAGCTCTTCTGCTGTAGGTTTGATGAACATGTTAGTTACGAAATGTGCCTGCCAAGCTACCTCAACGATGAAGCGGATAGCCATACGGGTATCTTTATTTGCGCCGCAGAATGCATCTACAACGAACAGTCTTTTGTTGGAGAGCTCTTTTTTGGCGATCTCTTTTACTGCTGCCCATGCTTCCTGGGTTGCCGGATGGTTATCGTTTTTGTACTCATCAGAAGTCCACCATACAGTATCTTTCGAGTTCTCGTCCACAACGATGTATTTGTCTTTCGGTGAACGGCCTGTATAGATACCGGTCATAACGTTAACTGCACCAAGCTCTGTCTCCCGGCCTTTTTCATAGCCTTCCAGCTCTGGTTTTGTCTCTTCCTCAAATAACTGCTCATAAGAAGGGTTGTACACAATTTCTGTGGTACCGGTGATGCCATACTTTGTTAAATCGATCTGTGCCATCTTGTAATTAACCTCTTTCCTTTGATAGTAATACTGCTTCATTCTGCAAAATGCAAAAATTTGAAGGTATCCTTTAGAAGAAACCGGACCAGCCGGCCTCTTCTACTCTAATTATACATAAAAGGACCAAAAAAATCAACTAGAAAATCTTCCGTTTTTTTACAGAACGTGTCCCAAAATCTGTAAAAATTTTATAAACTTCGATTTTTCGAAATTTTCTGACAATTGCACTTTTGTACACTTCATCCTGCAAATTGACATTTTTGATTTTTATGTTATAATATTAACAATTATGTTCGGAAAGAAGTTTCTTTATGTATTACGATCTGACCCGCGGGAAAATCTCCCGCTCTCTTATCCTGTTTGCCCTGCCGATGATCGCAGGAAATCTGTTGCAGCAGTTTTACAACATTGCCGACACCCTGATCGTCGGACGCGTTCTCGGAAGCAATGCGCTCGCCGCCGTCGGCTCCTCCTATACGCTGATGACGTTTCTGACTTCCATTTTTCTCGGCCTGTCGATGGGCGCCGGTGCGCTCTTTTCGATTTATCAGGGACGAAAAGATCTTTCTTCTTTAAAACTTTCGATTCTCCACGCGTTTCTGCTGATCCTTGCCGTTACGCTCGTGCTGAATCTCGCTGTTTATGCAGGCATCGAGCCGATCCTTACGTTTCTTCGCGTCCCGGATGAAGTCCGTCCCGGCATGCGGACGTATCTTCTGATTATCTTTGCCGGCCTTATTGCAACATCCGTATACAATTTCTTTTCCTGTATGCTGCGCGCGCTCGGAAACTCTTCTGTACCGCTGATTTTTCTCGCTGTCTCTGCTGTGCTGAACATTGCACTGGATCTGCTCTTTGTCGCTGTACTGCCGTTCGGCATCGCAGGCGCAGCACTCGCTACGGTTCTTGCGCAGTATGTGTCCGCCGTCGGTATTCTGCTCTATGTGCTGCTCCGCTGCCGCATGTGGCTGCCGTCAAAAAAAGAATGGCGTTTCAGCCATTCCATTTTAAAAGAGATTCTGAATCTTTCTTCGATGACCTGCATTCAGCAGTCGGTCATGAATTTCGGCATTCTGATGGTACAGGGGCTCGTCAACAGCTTCGGTCCGGCGGTCATGGCGGCATTTGCGGCCGCGGTGAAAATTGATACCTTTGCCTATCTGCCGGTGCAGGATTTCGGAAATGCCTACTCCACTTTCACCGCACAGAATTACGGGGCCGGAAATCACGAGCGGATCCGGCGCGGCACGAAAGATGCTTTTGCACTGAGCGCTGCTTTTTCCATCGTCATTTCTCTGCTTGTCAATCTGTTCGCGCATCCGCTGATGCAGATTTTCGTGAAAGCATCAGAAATGGAGGTCATCGCGATCGGCGTACAGTACCTGCGGCTGGAAGGCTCGTTCTATCTCGGCATCGGATGGCTGTTTCTGCTGTACGGGTATTACCGCGCTGTCAAACGCGCCGAGATGTCGGTTGTTCTGACCGTCATTTCGCTTGGCATGCGTGTGGCGCTGGCATACCTTTTCTCCGCCACGGCGCTTGGCGTTGCCGGAATCTGGATCGCCATTCCGATCGGCTGGGCACTGGCTGATATGACCGGACTTTTCTTCCTGCGGCGTGCATTCCGATCGCAGAAGCCTGCATAAGTTCCGAATCTTATATCGCAGTACGGTTTTCTGCGGATAAACTGCGGAACTGCCCCGGCGTCTGGTGCATGCGTTCCTGGAAGACGCGGTTAAAATAGCTGATATTTCGGAATCCGCAGTCGCTCGCAATCTTGCTGATCGCCTCCTCTGTGGAAAGCAGCAGCCGGCAGCTCTCGGCAATCCGCAGGTTATTGACATACGTCACGGCGGAAATATGCATAATCGACTTAAAGAAGCGGCAGAAAGCGCTCTCACTCATATGAAACTGGCTCGCCAGTTCCGCGATTTCGAGATCCTCACAGAAATGAGCATTCATGTATGTGAGGATCTCTTTCATTCTGCTGACACGGTAATTCGTCGAGGCATCCGTTTTTCCGCCGTTCTTTTCTGCCGCACTGTAATATCCCTGCCAGATTTTCAGAAGTTCCGCTTTTAACAGCAGCTCCCAGCCCGGTTCTTTTCTTTCCTGCAGATTTCGGATCTCCTGCATGGCCTGTGCCGTTTTTTCTGCAAGGCGTGTTCCCCGCTCTGTCTTGGATGGAAAACGGATCTCGGAGGACAGCACTGGTTCGATATACTGCTGCTGGATCCGGTCAAGCGATGTGCCGGACAGAAAACGCGGCTGGAATACAACGGCAAGAAACGTAAATTCCTGTCCGTCGATTCCCTCTACCTCATGCAGACGGTTTGCATTGACAAAGGCGGTCTCCCCTTCCCGCAGGAGAAAGGTTTCGGTATCCATATGAAAAACAGCTTCGCCCTTTACTGCATAAAAGAGCTCCACTTCCTCATGCCAGTGGCAGTACACCCGCACGGTACTCTGCAGGTCTGTCTCGAAAACGTGAATGCTCAGCGGAAAAAGCTCATCACCGTGGGACTGTGTTTCTTTTCGGTAATTCATCTGTGAGAGCATATTTTTGTCTCCTCTCTTGTTTTGCTCTGCTGTCCCAATTGTAACACGAACTTTGCGATTCCGGCAAGTTTCCATGTTCTGCCGGCGAATCGCCCTTCCATGACCGTATTTTTCCTTCTTAAATGATAATAATTATCATATTTTATCAGCTTATTGACATTTCTTTTCATCCGCGCTATATTTTAGATACCCCGATAGGGTATGTGATTTCAAATTTTTCATCAAACCCCAGGAATACAGTCCGGCACGCTTTCGTTTCGCTGTATTCCCGGAAGAAAGCAGGTATTGTATGATTAAAACAGTCTTAAAAATTGATGGTATGATGTGCGGCATGTGCGAATCCCATATGAATGATGTAGTCCGCAAGAGCTGCTCTCCAAAGAAAGTAAACTCTTCTGCAAAAAACGGCGAGACCGTTGTCATCAGCGAAGCGCCGCTCGATATTCCGTATCTGAAACAGCAGATCAAGGACATCGGATATGAGCTGGTTTCGTATACGAGCGAGCCGTATGAGAAAAAGGGATTTTTCCATTTCGGACGATAAGCGGATTTCATGCCTTTCCCTTTGCAGTTTGTGCGTCGGAAAAAAGCACCGTTTCAGAAGTTTATTTCCTTTTGGAAATCTGCCTCTGAAACGGTGTTTTCTATTTTTTATCTATGATTTGATCAGCCGCAGCAGCATCCGCAGGACGGCGGCGTTTCTTTCTCCTCTTTTTTTCGGAGATTCTGCGCCCAGATCGTACCAGGTCGGGTCGATGTCGAATCTGCGGTTGTTTCCAAGATAGATCGGATGGGTCGGGTCTGAGGACAGGTAGGCGCGCTCGGTCGAAACCTTCCACTGTGCATCCCAGTCAATCTTCGGAAGTGCCAGATCGTAGTGTGTGCTGGCGCGGAAGCCGTCTTCCTCTCCCTCAATTCTTCCCTGGCGGATGATGGCTGCAAAATCTGTGTGATGTGCAAATGCCGGAATCTCCCACAGCTCTTTTGCGTAGCCCCACAGGTTTTTGTAAGTGTAGAGCGGACGCTTCGTCTCGCCGAGCTGTGCGGTATAGCGGATGTCCAGACGGGCAAGTGTCACGTACAGGCGGATATCGGAATCGGTTACGTAATCACCGAAGAGAAAACGATTGGTTTCCAGCCGTTTTTCCAGGCGGTCCATCGCAGCGTAGAAGGTGTTCACACCGTCGAAATGGCCTTCGTTGCTTCTGGAGAAGGAACTGCGGTATACCGCGTTGTTGATATTATCGAAGAGTCAGAGATTCATCTTGTCAATCTCTTCCCGCAGCTCCACCGGATACAGCTCCGGCGCGCCTTTTTTGTGCCATGGGCGGAAGTTGACCTCGAAATAAGTGGTCAGCCAGTTGTAATCGTTGTTGACTACCTTTCCCGTCGTTGTGTCGATCAGCGCCGGAACGGTCGTTCTTCCCTGGTAATCATCATCAGCACGGTAATACGCCTCAGAGAGGAACTGATCACCGAGCACCGGGTCGATGTTGTTTTCATTGTAAACGTATTCCCAGCCAAGGTTTTTCTCATGCGGGGCATGTTCTACCATATTGACGGAAATCTGATCTTCCAGGCCCTCCAGCTCTCTTACGATCGCCGCGCGGTTGGACCAGTGGCACAGCTTTGCCCAGACGAGACGGTATCTCTTATTACCTTCTGCCTTCAGATCGTTTTCACCGTCGCCGAACGGAGTCGTGAAGTGATTCGGCTGTCTGCGGAAATAGCCGTTTTTGTCGATCTCCGATACGGTTTCTTTTGGTCTTACGCGGATTTTTCTTCCATTTACAATCTCATAATCATAATTCGCCATTGATTTTCTGCCTCTCTTTCGCATGTTCTATCGAATGAATTTTCAAATAAGAAAGCTTTTATTTTCCTATTATTTCGCTATGTTTTCGTAAACGGTAGAATACGAGTACCTTGACAAATAGCAGACCGCTTTTGCGGTCTGTTTATTTTCCGCTGGCTTTTTGCGGCTTTCTAATGTTTTCGGGCAACATATCTGACCATGGCAGAAGTTCTGCAAGAAAATCTGTGTTTTTGTCATCTACACGTTTGGGAATCTCCGTAAGCAGATATTCGAAATAATCGAAAGGTTTCAGGTTATTCGCCTTTGCAGTTTCTGCGATACTGTAGATGATCACTGAACTATTGGCTCCATTGACCGTATCGATCATCTCCCAGTTTTTCTTCCCTATACAGAATCCACGGATCGCACGTTCGCTGGCATTGTTGTCTATTGGAACATCCCCATCTTCCAGAAAGACTTTCAGGTAGCTTTCCTGGTTCAGTGCATATGTAAATGCTTCCCGTATTTTACCGTTCTTTGGAATTTTAGGTTCATTCTGTTTCAGGTACGCAAAGAAAGCATCCACCAGTGGTTTTACCACAAGCTGACGCTGCATGAGCCTGTACTTCCGTAGAAAAATCAGACAGTTTTCCCTCTTCCCGGTAAATGGCCTGTATCTGTTTCATGATCAGATGCAGGATCGATTCCTTTCGGTGTGCTTTTGGTATCACTTCCAGTGCATCGTTAAACCTGCGCCTGCAGTGAACCCAGCAGCCTGCGATCTTCAGATCTTCACGCTCCTTTTCCAATGTATGATATACCTGGTACCCATCCGTAACACAGATCCCGGTGTAATCCCTCACGGAATTCCCGGGGATGGGATGCATTACGCGTTTTCTGGTATTCATAAAGGATGATCTGACGATCCCGGTACATAAAGCCGGACCGGTACACCCACATGTAACTCTGGCTGCCGGCAGGACGCCCGTCCTTATTTACAAGTACAGGAGTCTCATCTGCCTGTATCACATGATAATCATACAGAAGTTTATGCAGATAATCATACATGGTTCCCAGATATTCTTCCCCAAGACGGATCATCCAGTTCGCCATGTTCTGTCTGGTAATGGCAAGCCCGTACCTTTCGAATTCTTTTCAAGACGGTAGAGAGGTACCGCATTTACATACTTACCATTTATGACTGCCGCAGCAAGGGACGGGGATACAAGGCTTCCATGAAGCAGATTTCTGGGATGGGGTGCCTTTATCATGTGTTCATCCAGTTTACTGGAATAAACGCCGATATGATGTTCCTCTATCACGACACTGGCCGGAATGAACTGATAACATCGGGAAATGGCATCCGGAAGCTGTTTCCATCCGTTTTCACCAAACTCAGCCGTCAGTTCTTCCTCTTTCAGATAGTGATCAATACGTTTTACTGTCAGCCCTGCTATGTCAGCCGCTTTTTTCCCTGGCTGTTTTTTCTTTTTGGGTGCTTTCAATTCCAGGTCCTCAGGTTCCGGTGCATCCAGGTCGCAGACTGCCTCTGCTTCATTAAAGAATACGATAGTCCCGTCTACTTCCATGAAACGTATCTGTTCAGAATCCGCCATTTTTTCGCTGGATCTGCCAAAACGGTTCTTCTGGAAAAGGACCATCTGTTCCATCATCAGCTGCATCCTGTCATTTAAGGCCTGCGTTTGCCTGGACAATTCTTCCATCTGTCCCTGCATCCCAAGAAAAAGCTCTATCAGCAGATCCTTATCAAACTTATTCAGTTGTTCTTTTGTGTACTTGATCGTCATAACCAGAACTCCTGTCTTTATACTGATTCCGATTATAACAGAATTTTTGTATTTCCGCCAATCCTTCAGATATGGGCTTTCGTCATAATGACGGTGGATAATACATCTGGAAAGCCGTTGTTTTACAGCTTTTCAGATGTATTATCCACAACAGTTTTTCTATTCACACGATAACAAATGGAATGAGAAAAGACTGTTTGTGGATAACCTTTTTCATCCGGTTGATACACATCATTTTTACAGTTTTGGTACTTTTTTATTTTCGGTCATTTTGTCACAGGCTACATAATGCGGGGTGTCTCTTTCAGCTCAGAGATCGGATGGCGTGCAACGATCTCCAGCCCCTGCATCAGCATACGGTACTGGTCGTCTGTGATCGCCATTGCCTCATCTGCCGAACGGGGCCACCGGAATGCACCATTATCGAGTCTCTTGTACATAAGGAGAAAACCATCGCCTTCCCAGAGCAGTGCTTTGATCCGGTCACATCTTCTTCCACAGAAAAGAAACAGTGTATTTTTGTCGTAAGGATCAAGCTTAAACTGAAAGCGTACGATCGTTGCCAGCCCATCGATCCCACGACGGAGATCCGTAAATCCCATCGCCAGATACACCTTTTTAAATCCGGAAGCATCTGCATCATTCAGCATGGGTAAAAGCCTTTATGAGATGGCAGAGCATTTCCGGTGAAGTACCGGAAAATATCTCAGCTGACAGTCCCCTGGTATTTTAATACGGATCATTGGCAGAGTTCCTGCCGAAATGCATGTACCGGATTCTTTTGGAGTATCTGTTTTCTTTGGATCTGGTGCAGGTGCGGGCAGTTCCACAAAAGCAGTGGTTTCTGTGTCCTGCATCTGATCCAGGCATATCTGCCTGACACGCCGGAGACGGTAATAATAGTTGGCTTTTGTAAGATTATTTTGGGTACACCAGGTTTCAACATCCATCCCTTTGGGACGGTTCTGACAATTCCGGATCTGTTCTGCCCATTGTCGGATTCTGACCTGCTGAGCTACAAGGCTGGTTTGCGTAGCCATAATATTCCTCCTCTGAATCATAGTCAGTTAAAAAGTTAAGTACTAAACTTTTTTGACTATGTTATTTTGTTGAGTATGATTATGGCATGCAAATTCCGGCTCATCTGACCACGCATTCCGCTAAGAGCTGATCAGTCTTTCCGGATGTAACTGAACGCGTTTCCGCTTCAGCTGATCAATAAGTTTTCAACGTGTTATAGTTCTTTCGTAGTCATCAAATGATTACGAAAGGAGGCATAACTATGCAAGACTACAACACGATTATCGGCTCCATCCAGATGCGTTTGAATGGATGCAAGACCAGGTCCGTTATGGACCGTTACAAGATTGGCTCAGGTACATTAAATCTGATCATGAGCCGATACCATGCCAACGGAATCCCAATCGAGGAACTCCGAATGATGGCACCTAAGGAAGTTGAGAACCTTTTCTATCCGCAGAAAAATCTACAGAGGAAAGATGTCCCACTTCCAGATTTCCAGTATTACTATGACAGAATCCATGCACCAGGGAGCCGCATGAACATTTCGTTCTGTTGGCTGGATTATAAAGAAAAGAATCCTGATGGTTATGAGAAATCACAGTTTTACGAATACTTCAACCGATTCATGGCAGAAAACTATGGTGGCCAGAAGGTATCCATGGCCGTAAACCGAATCCCGGGTGAAAAGATGTATATCGACTGGGTCGGTGATCAGCCGGAACTGTTAACAGATACCGAAACGGGCGAGATCAAAAAAGTCCATATCTTTGCGACCACTCTTGGAGTCAGCAGTCTGATCTATGCAGAAGCTTTTCCAAATGAGAAGCTCCCATGTTTTATAGAAGGCTGTGCCCATGCTGTTTCATTTTATGGTGCTGTTACGAAATACTTTGTGCCCGATAACCTGCGAACTGCTGTAACCAAGCACACAAAGGATGAACTTATCCTGCAGTCTACCTTTGCAGATCTGGAAGATTTCTATGAAACTATAGTTCTTCCACCACCCGCTAGAAAGCCGAAAGGCAAGCCTACAGTTGAAAATCATGTACGTTATCTTGAAATACACCTGGTTGAGAAACTGAAAGAAAAGATATATGTATCATTTGAAGACCTAAATGCTGAAATCAAAAAAATAGTAGCAGTCCTCAATAAACGATTTTTCAAGGCAAGGACTTCTCAAGACAGGATGCTTTCGAAAAGTATGACAAACCATGTATGAAACCACTGCCAGGCGGATGTTACACGGCTTGCGACTATAAAGCGGTCCTAAAAGTTCCCAACAACTACCACATCGAGTATGACGGCCACTACTACTCCGTATTGTACTCTTACTGTGGCAAGCCTGCAATCCTGAAGGCAACCGCTTCAGAGATCAGGATCTGTGATCAGTATAATCGGCTGATCTGTACACATAAGCGGTCTTATAGAGAGTTTCCGCTGTATATCACGGTAGATGAACATATGCCGCCAGAACACCTTTATTACAAAGAAGTCAATTCAAAGGATGGTAATTATTACCGCCGCTGGGCTTCTGCCATTGGTCCTGCGATGTCAGAACTGATTGACAGACTCCTTAAATCATCAAAACATGAAGAGCAGTCCTATAATGCCTGTGCAGGTATCCTGCATAAAGTAAAAACAATCCCGAAAGGTGCTGCTGAAGAAGTTGCCCGTAAATGTATAGAGATCAATTCCTGTAAGTATTTTACCTTCAAGCAGATGCTGAAAAAGATGGATGTGAAGGAACTCCCCGAGCATTCACCAGGAACACTGCCCAATCATGAAAATATCAGAGGAAAGGACTACTATAAGTAAGGGTGACGTACTATGGCATACAGATTAAAAGACTATCTTTATAACGATAAACTCACAAAGGAACAGAACATACTCATGGATCGGCTGTATAAACTTCGCATGTCCGGTATGGCTGAAGCATTTGAAAAGCAGCTTTTGGAACCAAACACAGGTCTCGAACCATTTGAAGTCCGCTTTGCTGCTATTGTAAATCAGGAGTGGGATCAGCGTGAGAGTAAAAAGTTTAAACGTCTCATGAAGAAAGCGACCCTGAAATATCCTGCAGCTGATCTTGACAGTTCAATCTATGATCCAGAACGTCAGCTGAATACACACGTCATAGAACTTCTGGCCAAGTGTGATTGGATCGATGAGCCGAATAACCTGCTGATGACCGGAGGGGCCGGTGCTGGGAAAACGCACATCGCCTGCGCCTTATGTATCACAGCAATGCATCAGAACCGTACTGTTAAATACATACGTGCGAACACACTCTTAAAGGAATCAGATCATGCCAGGCAGGAAGGTACTTACTTTGAGTATTCGAATGAAATGGCAGCTTATGATCTCATGGTGATAGATGATTTCGGCTTAATGGATCTGGACATCGAGAAATGCCGCGATTTATTTGAAATCATCGAGTCCAGAGACTGCCGCAAGGCAACTATTATTATCTCACAGATTCCAGTATCCGGATGGTATCAGCTTTTTGGGGATTCCACCTACGCAGATGCCTGCTTAAGTCGAATGACATCTAAGGCATATCGCCTTGAATTTCCTGGCAGGGATCGCAGAATAACCAATAGTAATTAATCAACCTGCTGAGCTTTGCTCAGTTTGAAGCGGAATGGCGCTCCGTTCCTCTGGAACGGATGCGCAGTTCTTGCGGAATATGCAGCGTGGTTGTAAGAGACTGCAACAAGGCTCTCAATGACATATTGGTAATTATGCTTCAAGCAGAAAAATATGTGGCTTTACTCGCCAAGAGCCTTAGTGAATACGAAAGTGTTCAACTAGGATCTACAAATGGAATATCTGCAAGCACACCTCAGACCAGTAGTTTTGCTGTTACACCATCAAGTGCAGATACAACCACCTTTGAGTCAAATACCTTTGGTTCTAATCTTGCATTTGTTCAAGACAGACTATCAGCTGAACGATATTTTTCCCGTGGAAATCACTATGAAGAATATCGAGATTATTGGGAGAACGGGAACTATACCTTTTCTCGAAATGAAAATCCAGAACTCGTATACGTTAGAGCAAGGGATATTGAAGGAGTTTATCTCAGTGACCGAGAACTTGGGAACCCGGAAGGATTTTGGACACGGAATGGTCGAGAGGGATGGTCGAGAGAAAACATTCTAAGGCGAGCTTCGCACATCCAAGATGTTCGTCAAAATACTGAGTCAGGAATGTCTTTGGATGAGCTTTCACAAAACCCAGTGTTAGATGATACCATTCGTAGCTATTACAATAATCCTGTCCAGGTTGCGCAGGTAGGTTCTTATTATGTATTTCAGAGTGATGGGCGACATCGAACACTTGCAGCTCAATCGCTTGATACATATATCCCGGTTTTAGTAACAGGTAGCTACACTCGAAATGATTAACAAATGAGGAGGTGAGTGTTTGAGCAACGTAAATGCTGATGCAACTCAATTACTGACAATACTGAAAAATATGCGGACCTCCATTTCTTCTATCGAAACTACAAGAAGTTCTGTGAAGATGAAATATCAGCAATTGGGAATTGGATGGAATGACAAGAAGTACGATGAGCTGGGAACTATCGTAAAAGATTGCAACAAAGCCCTGAATGATATTTTACAGATTATGCTTCAGGCCGAAAAATACGTTGCTTCACTTGCCAAAAGTGTACAAGAATATGATAATGTTAATTTGGACACTCCTTCTGCACGAAATTCTTTCCTCCAGGGTCTGCAAACACCTAATGTTGGTAATTCGTCTTATCAGTATTGCCTTGGCGTGCTAACCCAAGGTAGCACACCAGACGGATATATCGCTGTTATATCACAACGCCATGAAAATGCAGAGCAGAATGTCAGAGAAGTGTTTGACCATTTCGCTGGTAAACTGATGATACAAGATTCTGAATATCCACCGGATCAGACAGCACATTACTCACCGGGAAATTATATAGGGCATTCACGAGGAGTCTACTACAATGCAGCTTCTGATATGACAAATCCAAGAGGTGCAGGAACAACTTATTTCCACGAGCTTGCTCACATGATCGACCATGCTTCGTGCAACTATCGGAGCAATCTATCCAATACTCCAGAATTTGCTGAGGCACTGGTTGAGGACGGACAAAGAATCCTGAGCTTATATAACAATCTTCCAGTGGAAAAGCAAACTGCTTTTCTGACCCGTATTAGGCAGGATTCAGCTCACTCCTTCTCGGACTTAATTGATGCGACAACAAATGGTCAATTGCACGGAAATTATGGTCACTCAAGGAACTATTGGACGAGACCGGGCAATCTACAAGCAGAAGTCCTTTCGCCCTACTTTTTTGAAGCGTCTATGGGAGACCAAGGCAAATTAGAGCTATTAGCAAATTTCTTTCCTACAGCGTTTGGTATTTTTTCTTCAATGATTGATTCTATTAGACCAGATAATCATGTTAGGGTCTTGAGCAGAGAAAGGTAGGTGCATACAATGGACAAAAACAAGAGCGTTGCAGATTTTATGAATAGCTTCCTTAATACACCTGAACCGAAAATTGATAATGAGTATTATGAAATCGAAGAACAGTATTTTCGGCAATTCGGTCATGGTGTCCCAAGGGAAATGTTGCCTGATAGCATTTCAACGGAACAAATTAAACAAGCCATGAAAAAATGCATTCTTTCCAAAAAGGATAATCTCTTTGAACTATTAGGCATCATTATCAACGATAATTATTTATATTAAGAAAAGGAACGACGACATGGATGAAGACAACATTATAACTTTGAATGATGAGAATGGGAACGAAGTTGAATTTGAATTTCTTGACTTAATACCGTATCGCCAGAACGAATATGTTGTCCTGCTTCCTATTGGAGATTCGGATGGGCAAGTTGTTATTTTGCAGCTGAAAGAAATTGACGATGAAACAGAAGAATATGTTGGTGTTGAAAACGAATTTGTGTTAGAGACTGTCTTTGCTCTGTTCAAAGAGCGAAACAAAGATTTCTTTACATTTGAGTAATTAAACAATGCAAGCTCAAACCAACAACACGATAAAAGGGGGGTGCATTATGGATATTTGGCATCGTGTAGGCAGAATTGTTCGCTTCTCAAACTTAGGAACTCTTCTGTTCTTTACTCTTAATATTCTGCTGATTGTTGCTGTGTTCGGTTCGTCAGGAAGCATTGTTGAACTGATTTGTATTTACTTTTTCACAGTAGCTATCAGCTTATCCCCATTAGGCGAAATGTGCCTGGCTGCCTTCGCAGGAGCAAGCGATATAAAAAGAGTAGATATAAAACTTCGAGTTGTCCCGCTGGTTCAATATGTTTTAGATAAAGCAAAAGAGAACACATCATACTGTCCTAAAAAAGTGAAAGTGAAGATTATCCATGATCCTGCTCCAAATGCATTTGCTCTAGGTAGGCAAACACTATGCATAACTGACGGATTGCTTTTACTCTCCGATGATATGATACTTGGAATTCTCGCCCATGAGATCGGACATCTCTCATACGGACATACTGTTATCCAATTATTGATTGGCGGGGGCAATATATTTATATCCGGGTGCCTCCTGTTAATCAAAATATCCTACTGGATTTTTTCTGCAATCATGGGGCTGTTCGCAATATGCTCTCGTAGTGGTGTAATGGGTATAATTACCGCAGTTTTCGCAGGAATATCAACAGCACTTTCTTGGTTATGGGTAAAGTTCTGTATGCTTTTTCTGATGTGGTCTATGAGACAAAATGAGTATCTGGCTGATGAATTTGCTTATAAAATTGGTTTTGGTCTTGAATTAGCGACGGTATTAGACCAACATATCTCAGATGTTCCGCATGATGGTTTTCTCAGTGCAATATACTCAACTCATCCATGCAACGATGATAGGGTTGCAGCATTGCAAAATTTAGGTGTACCCTATTCTCGATACTAAATTCATAATCTCACAAATTGGCAAGCAGTGTAAACCTGTACAGGTTCACTCATTTTCTCGATTTTCCCTTCGGTGCAATCTTCGCAAATTTGCTTGTTGGGGAAGCATCCCCAATCCCCTTTGAACATCATCTGCCGATGATGGCTACACGATTTTCAATCGTTTCTCAAAGAACAGTAGAATAAAAAATTTGCCCATGGTTGAAAGCACCGAAATCGAAAAGCAAAAAAGCAGCCACGATCCGCACCCTTTGGGGAGTGCAGACCGTGGCTTTTTGCTTTAACGGAAGTTCTTCTTTCCTCTTTCTCTTTCTCTTTTCCTGCTCTTT
>ENA-OQIX01000096-OQIX01000096.1-human-gut-metagenome-genome-assembly--contig:-NODE-96-length-16075-cov-3.242977_pt1 | contig 16075 bp, 27 predicted proteins | sample MGYA00242591_ERZ504756 | MGnify/ENA primary metagenome ERZ504756 (study PRJEB26092, sample SAMD00036369) | human gut metagenome | host: Homo sapiens | study: EMG produced TPA metagenomics assembly of...
TACAACCAGTGTGCTGTCTGTCCAGTGTAGAAAAAGAAGACAAGAACAATACAAGACAATAAAATAATACCCCGGAATTTGTCAGAGGATTTGATGCTGACTACTTTTACGGGAAAAATAAAAAAATGGAGGACATCCAACATGTTAAATTCTAAGTTATTTGAAAATCCCGAATATGAAGAACAGCAGTTAAATCCGAATGTGTATTTAAGGGCACAGCAATATGCGAATGAATACGAGTGCCCACATTGTGGCTTCAAAGGCGGTCTGGTCGTGAGCCAATCTGATTGCGACAAATATGAATGCCTGAACTGCGGTCATCGAGGCAGTTTTGATCAGGAAATTGTTGATCGAAATGATGTGGAGAGTGAGTGGTTGTCATCGTACACAGAAGAAGAGCGAGAAGAAGTATACGATAAGGACTGCAGTGAATGGTAATAAAAACAACACCCCCGGAAAAGCAGTCGGATAGATTTGATCTATTCGGCTGCTTTTTTGCAAGGGCAGGGAAAGGAGAACACAAATGGGCAAAAAACATAAAAATTTTGTAGTATTTCTGGATGTCGATGGCGTCCTGAATACCAGGACCACCGTCCAGCAAACCCCAAAAGGATATCAGGGAATTGACGATGCGCGCGTGGAGGTTCTGGCAAAGACAATCAGCAAGTTTGGCGGAGCGGATATCGTTCTGTCATCTGACTGGAAGGAACTAGAACCCACAGATGAAGATTACAGATATCTGGTTTCCAAGCTCGCCCGATATGGCCTGATTATATCGGGACACACGCAGGACAGGATGTACAAAAGAGGTGCCGGAATTGCAGCATACCTGGAAGAACATCCAGAGATCAAAGAATATGTGATTCTGGATGATTGCAGATTTGATTTCCAGAGTTATCCAAAACTTTGGGAGCGGCTGCTGCTTACCGAGGGGATAGAGCAGGCTCGGTTCGCAGCCGGAACGCCGGCTGTGGAGACGATGGTATTTCTGAATTATGTAAAATTATTTTAACCAAATGGAGGAAAAGCAAATGAAGAGCAAAGTAATTGGATGGAACATCAATCAGCGCAGTGGTATGGGAAAGGGGATTCCACAGTTTGTGATCGATGAACTGATCGACCAGAATGCAGACATTATTGTGTTAACAGAACTGTTTCAACACAGCACGATTGGTTATTTCTGGGCTGAGATGGAGCGAGCCGGATATCAGCATGCAGTCACGCAGAATGATGGAACAAATGAAGTTGGAATTCTCTGGAAGAAGGACGTATACACTTTTCTTGCAGTGGATGATTCGGTGGTTACGACGATGGAAAACAATCATCCGAATTTCTTACTGGTGGATCTGGAAGACCAGGACGGACAGCTTCTTACCGTTGCCGGATTTCGGATTCGAATGGTGGATTACAGCCAGCGTGCCGAAGAACTGGAATTTGTTGTGAATAAGGCAAAGGAAAAGAAACATCCAGTGCTTATGATTGCAGACTGCAATAACCTGCGGCGGGAGACGACGGAGGCAAGCTGGAATCTACAAGTGGTTGACCATATTCTTTCACAGGGTGGATTCGAGAGACACACGCCATGCGGTCAAAGCATCTTTGAGGAACACGCAGACAGAGGATATGCATATGAATTTGCAGAAGATCATTTGATTACACGCGATATTGTAGTTGAGCTTGGAGATTATGACAGAGAATTTGTAAGGCGCGATCGGATTGCGTATCCGTGGGGGAAAGATTTTCAAACCCATGATAAAGAACACCGCCGAAGAGTATCCGTGGAACCTGGATTTCCGGACCATGCGATCGTAAAGGGATATCTTAGTACAGAGAAAGATCAGAAAAAGTAAATCTGATGAAGCTGTAGACTATAAAAATAATACCCCCGGAAAAGTGTGACCGTTGTGTAGCAAGATGTTTGCTGATGCAGCGGTTACACTTTTTATGGGGCAAAAGGAAAGGAGGAGAATGAAAATGTTAGGAAAACTGCTTACCTTTTTGCTCACACTGTTCCTACCCTTTTTAGAAGGAACAAATATTGTATGATAAAATCGCGGATTAAAGAAAAAGGAGGAAGCGAAATGATGAAATTTGATAATGCAAAATATAGAACCGTACTCAATCTGATCAAGAAAACGGGCGAATTCAAGGGGAAAGCAGTACCCAGTAAGGCAAGGCTTCATGAGATGATTGGCGACGCACTTGGGATATCACATAATACGGTAAAGGACTGGGAAAGAGCAACATCAAATGGGCCAGATCCGAGAATTCCAGGCTTGCTGGAACAGCTGGAAGCATATCTGGAATTACCGGAGGGTGGACTGCGGGAAAGAACAGCTGAACCAATTAAACTGAATGAAGAGGAGAGAAAGATCATGAATACAACAACTGATTTTCAGAAACAGCAGATTATGGAGTGCTATGAAAGACTCAGAAAATTTGTCAGCGACATGGATATTGAGGATGAAAACGTATATTACGACATTCGCAATATGATCGAGGTGAAGAAAATTGCATTGCCGACAGCAGTATACAAGGCAATGATGAACTTCATGGATCAGGTTGTTGAACCATATGTATTTGAAGATACGACGGAGATCTTTTCCGAAGAGGAAGCAAAGCGCAATGAGAAAGGAATTGTGGAAATAAAGTCGGAGCAGGCATTTCAAAAGCTGATGGTTCGATTTATGGAGAAGCTGTCAGAACTGGATGCGAAGATCGAAACGTTTGCAGAGAGTGAGTTAAAGCCTTATCTCGAACGATAAGGCCGTGAAACAGGGCGGAGAGATATTGTCGATTTCGGTCGGGATATCTCTCCCACAACAAAGACAAGATCAGAAGAAAAAAGTTGGAGGGACAAAATGGGAAAACAAATTCAATTTACTAAGAAAGATAGCTTATCATACCCCGGGCAAGGCAAAACGGGAGCGGATCAAAGTTACAACCATTCAAAAAGCCCATCTGCTGAAGAAATTCTCGAATGTCCTGCGGGATAACAAGGATGGTATCAGTTTCTGGTTCAATACAGAAAGATTCATGACAACGGCAAGAAGATATAATTTTGTAGCCTCCAGCATCCTGCGGGATATAGAATTATCAGAATATATTGAAGAGGATGAATCAGTGAGCCTCAAGACAATACGGAGATTGTTAAACTATTGTCAATACCCGGAGGAAGAGGAGCTTATGGTTGGAATTCAGGCGATCAAACATATTGGCAAGGCGTTATACGGGGATGAAGATGCCTTCCTGGAGGTCATTGACGAGGAAAGTCTGTGCTGCATGGCAGAGCAATATCTGGCAATGTAAGAGCCATAAATTTCAGAGTGCGGCAGTTCGGACAAAAATCTGACACCAGAAGGACAGTGAATCATGATACGATACTGCACAGAACTTCAGTCTGTGCAGTATCTGAACCTACATGTAGTATCAATACAGGAGGAAGAACATATGAAAAAAGAGAGCATGGAAGTCGTAGGAAGAATTGTAAAACGCGAGAGGGAGCTATTTGGCATTCGTGTAATAAAAAAGGACAACACATCAAAAGTGCGTCAGATGTACCCGGAAGCATGGCACATGTTTTACTTGTTAGAGAATGAAAATAATCTGGTTCCGCCGCTGGAAATCCAAGGTACGATGGAGGTGCTGAAAAATGATCAGATCCGCCTGCTGTGGTTCATTCATCCCATCATGATCAATGAGTGGAATATGGAGAACTGCATTTTGTTTGCCAATGAAGTAAACAGAGAGCTTGGCAACGGCGGCCGTTTCTGGGTAGATACGGAGTATTTTGATTTTGCGTATGAAGAGCGTTTTGAAGAAGAAATGCTGCAGCTTAGTGGGATGAATGTATTAGAACGGCATATGTTCGAATGGCCGCTTGGACAGTTCCGGGATATTCACATTCCGCTTATGATGCTTCTGCAGGGAAAATGGGGAGCTGAAACAGCCATTCGGTTTATCAAAGAACTCAGAGAAAATGGTTTCGTCGAAAATGAAAAATACGATCTGTTTCCGGATGCGTGATTTGAGAGCTGTTTTGGAAATGCAGCGAAATAAATGAGTACAAAGAATGGAGAAAGAAAAATGGCTAAAAAAGTGGATTCAAAAAATATAACTGCGTATTAGAGATGAGCAAATGGATGGGAAGCACACCGAAAGCCTTTAAAGCGGCAATCCTGAAAGAGGCTGTGCGCCAGAATGCGAACAGCGGTGGGAAGGTGGAAAAGAAGGAAATAAGAGCATGCAGAGCCGAAAAGCATAAGAAAAGGACATGCAAATAAAAATATGGTGGAGGCGAAAGATATGACGACAATTATCTGTGAGATGGATTCTATGGAGTTGTGTGTCTGGAAGGAAAAGCATCTGCAAAGGGCATGCAGCGGAGATGAATGGATTTTCCGGGAGAAAGAAAAAGAACCGGAAGGCATCCGGGTGAATTTTGATGTGACGCATGCATATGAGATATTCAGCTGTCTGGGCAGGTATTGGGGCGATTTCAATTCTTGCCCGGACAGCGAAACCATGGGACGGGTGGCAAAAAGATGGGAAGAAAAATATGGATTAAAGCTGGTGGAGCTTTCGCATGATACGCTGACCTTTCAAAGTGATCGTCGGATTTCGAAAAAGGAGGCGGTCGAGATTACAGAAGAAACGGTGGAGCTTTGTGCAGAAATTGTAAACGGAAAAGAAAATCAGCAGATCGAGACAATCAGCAGAACAGGGAGGATTACATTATGGTGGGATTAGTGCATAGCTTAAAAAATAAAAAGAGGTTTTTATGAATGTAAATGATCTGGCAAAACAAGTTTCTTCAATCATCACACCGCAAACCGACAATTTTTACCGCGACATCCGCATCTATGGTCATTTCTTCCACAATACAAACGACACGATGTGGTGGGGCGATGTAGGAATGAAATTTCTGACGCGCGCTCCGTTTGATGTCCGGTGGCTGCGAGAGGAAAGATTAGACGATCCATATGGCGGATTTCTGTATGACGCCACGGTAGAAGATAAAGCCCTTATTATGTTTAAACATAAATACAACCAGGAAAAATATGATAAACCTGGGGCTGATTTTTCAGCCTGTTCCTACGAATTTTTCTATTCCAATCATCCGTTTTTGCGAACCGGATTGTGGAGTGGAACCATGCGTCCACGCTATGCGTATGTTGTCGATTTGAAAAACAAAGCTTCAAACTGGCATCCCAATGGAAAACAAAGGTACCGCCTTACGACACGAAAGAGAAGTACGAACGCACGGAGCTGAATGAAATTTACAACACGCTGCAAAAGGAACTGGATGGAATCGCAGATCAGGTGCAGGCAGAATATCTTGAGATGCAGCGGAAAGCAGCCAGAGCAGCGTATGTGAGGGCATGTTTTGATCCGGTTAACGGACGTGAGGATAAAGAAGCCTTAGAAGAATATTATCGTGCCGAGCAGGAATTTGTGAAAGCTTTGTATACCTTGGCGGAAGCTGTCCTGAAAAGAAAGGAATGCACAGTGATTTATGATTTTCTGTCGGAATCCGGTACACTGACCAATAATAGAATTTCTATGCTGGCATTTCTTGCGGCAATTGAGAAAACAAGAATCTGGTAATGGACAGAAACTTCCCGATGTAAAAGAAAGGCAACAGAAGAAGTGGCCAAAAGAGTGTCCACATGCAGGAACGGTTCCATGATAAGATAAGGCATACCCGGAAAGTAAACCACAAGTTCAATGCAAATGCCGGAGAGAAGTGGAATAATAGGAGTACATCAGAACACCGGCGGATGCATCAGAATACCGAACAGATCAGGAGGAACAACTCGATATGACGTTGAACGAACTTTTCGCAATTCAGGAAGCAGACGTAACAAAAGAATTCCTGTTGAAAGCCGGCTGGAGTGAGATCGCAGAAGAACCGGCGGAGATATTCCGGCGGAGCAGGCTGGTTCCTGACGGAGTGGAATCACATAAGGAATACAAAAGTTAAAAGAGAAATATGAGTGAGGTAGCTCAGCCATGGTAGAGCAGAGAAACCAAGCCGATCATGGGTGTGGTCGGTACAGCAAAAGATCTATTGTCGCTGGTTCGATTCCAGCCCTCACTCCTGAAACATGAAAACTCACAGTCAACGTACAAAAGAATGGAGACGAGATCACAAATGAACACAGGATCTGCAATCGAAACTGAAAGATTATTCCTTCTCCCAAGCCGGACGGACAGAGACTCCGAGGCATTTTTACAAATGCTGCGGGATGATGGCGACTTCTACATATTCTGCGGAGTCAGCCCATCCGAAAAACATGTGATGGGGTTTGCCAACTACTTTGAGAGAACCGATCATGAGCTTTGCACCTATTCCATTTTTCCCAAACAGCAGAAAGACAAGTTTATTGGTTACGTAGGCGTACATAGAGAAATGGAAGACGAATACGAAATTGAATTTTATATCGCCAGAGAATACCGAAGAAACGGCTACTGTGAAGAAGCCAGCCGAGAGCTGATTAATCAGCTCTTTGGTGATGGGGTTTCTGCAAACGGAAAGAATCTTTTCATCGATAAGCTGTATGTGACAACCCAGACAGAAAATGAACCAACGATCAGCCTGCTGCGGAAGCTGGGGTTCAGAGAAGTAGAGGACGGCCCGGTCATGGTTGTGCTGGGTAACATTTTCGAAAAAGAAGATAATTTTTTCGCACACGAAGTAGTAAAACTGGTACTGACAAAGGAGGAGTTTTCTGATGGCAATTAAATTTGAAGAACTGAGAAAATATGTTGCACGCAATGTCCGCTTATCCATCTGTTTTGAGGATGGTTATTACCACGATTATCTGATGATGTCAGACATTCCGGAACAGAAATATGCCGGCTTTTACATCTATGGAGTCGGAATGGTGGATGTGGAATTTTCCAGAGATGTCTATACGGCTTTGCCGGAACCGGAAGGAGAATGTTGGTGCAGTAAAGATGATACAATGAATCCGGCGATGGAACTTATGATTTCGGAAGAACCGCGGGATATCAAACGGAGTGTGGAACAGAAGCTTTTGTTCCGGGATCTAAAACCGTATCTGCAGATCGGCAGACATTTTTCTATCGTAAATCGAAATGACTGGTCATCTGAATACTATGAATATCGGAGTGAGATACCGGAGAAATACGATGATATGTATGTGTACGGCATCGGAATGGAAGAGTGTCCACATGTTGAGAAAATGTGGATGGATGTTCAGTATGAAACGGTTCACAGAAAGCAGATGGTGATTGTGCTTTCCAATCAGCCGAGAGAAGATCTGAGAACAGAATAAAAGAGAACTTTTTATGCAACGGAAAAAGGAAAGGAAGAGAGCCAGAGATATGGATAGAGATCACACGTTTGATTTACCAGATTTAACAGAAGACTTCTGGAAAACCGTTGTGTTTGCACAGGAGGATCCCCCTTCTGGAATGGGCGGCCCGGGATGTGTATGTCTGCTCAGCAAAGAGGGAAAAGAGTATATTTTCGGATTTGAAGAGACACCATTTTACAAAAGTACCGAGCTTTTCCCGATCTTTGAGACGACCGATGAAAGAATTGGTTATCGTCATAAATATAAAGCAGAAGATCACGGCTGGAAATATCTGGAGAAAGAAAATGCACTGATCCGGGAAGACATTCTGGATGAGTACAGCAAAGCGGCTGCGGAGGCGAAACGGGAAAGGAAATTTCTGGCATTTTTATGCCATCGATCTGGCCGGCCGGGCAATTGGCGTGGAGCATCTGGAACGATATGATTACATCGGAAGCGTTCTGTACAGGGAAAGAATGGATCGGGAAATGGCGGAACGCCGGAAAAAACGCGAGAAGGAGAAACTGACGGAGAACGAATTTAACTGGAAGCCGATGCATGTGAACAATATTCCGGACAATTCTGAGATGGGCGTTTACGCACTGTTGATGAGAAGGAATGACGGAAAAATCAAGGGTGTAAAATACTCGATTCTGTATCAGTACGAGGAGCACAGCCCGATGCTGATATACAGTGATGCAAAGGTGGAAGCCTATATTCTTTTCTACGCGGATTACGATGATATCATCGGTCCGTGGGATTATCATTCTGTCAGCAGACAGGAATGTGCAGAGCTTTACGGAAAAGAAAATCATTTTCCGCCGGAATTGGCATATTATGACTGGATTACGTTTTCAGATGGTGATATTCATAACTTCGGCAGATTTCTCCGCACATTCCAAAGTCTGGAAGAAGCTAAAGCATATGCGATGTATTATGCGAATGTGAACAGCGGCGGAATCAACAAGAAAACAATTCTGAAACAGGAGGAGGAATCCAGAATCGAAGATCATGTGAACCGTATTGCACATTACGAAGCATATCAGATGTATCGAAAATATTATAAAGAAATTCTGGATGCTATCAGCGAAGAAAACTGTTTCCCGGATTCCTGCAGCGGAGGCGGTGTATATCTGCGGGAGGCAATTTTAAAGAAAGTGCCGGAGATCACAGAAGAACAGCTCAGGATGATCTGGAGAGAACTTCCATTTGTGATTGAGAAGAGAACGCAGGACTGGATTGAACGGGAAAAGCAGTTCAGTGAAAATTATATCCGAAAGGCCAAAAAGCGGAAACCCGGGAAAACGAAAAGAACCGCAGATCAGATCGGGAAATAAAGGAGAGGTGCAATATGGGTATTTTAGAATTTCTGGAATGTTTTGATCCACTGACGGAAATCTGCGTTGAAGATGCCACGGAAGTCGTGTTTGAAGGAAGGGCAGAAGATTTTCCTGAAGAAAAGGATAAGGCCTATATCATCGTTCCGTCTCGCACAAACAACAGAGATGGCGTGATTAGGCTGTTTGTTTCGAAACAGGAATATTTGGAGAAAAAGTGCGGGCAAAATAAAATATATGTACTGGATGCACTTTTGGCTATTCTGTATTCTGTTATGAGAAAAAATTCTGAAGCAAAACAGGTATTTCTTACCATGGTGGAAAAAGCGGAGGACTATAATGAAATACTGCAGAAGTGGGAAAAAGCTCCTGAGAAAGAAAAAGAGCCGCTTGAACGGGAAAAAACAGGGGGAGATGGAAAGCTTTTCTGGAGGAAAAAGAGCATCTTCTTCGGGAAATGAAACAAATAGAACCACTTTGGGATATTTCGGGTCAGTGGATCGGATACAGCCAGGAAGAGCTGGAGTATTTTGCAGAGTATCTGGTAAGAAGAAAGAACATGCTTCTGGAAAGAAAACACACGCTGGAAGCACAAAGCTGGGCACAATGCCATGAAGATGAACTTTGCCAGATCATGAAAGCGGACTACCCAAATGAGGGGATTGCAGCGTTGGCACTGGAAAAGCAGTATGGACTGGATGAACAGCAGGCCAGAATGATTTTCGATTTGAGATTTCGATTCATGTTTGGAACAGCCAGAGATCTGGTAGAACGAGACAATATGGTAATTGGACGTATGCTTGAAATTTTTCTGAAAGATGAGGGAGGGGCAGAAGGATGATTTTCCTGGCGGGATCTGCGGCGAGCGGAAAAACGAAAAAAGCGGTTGCATATGGCTGGAAAGAGCGAAAAACCAGCGAGGATGGAGTTCTCCTTTTTTCTACTGCAGCATGAAAAGAAGGAGATGTGGAAGATTCTGCAGAGCATGTACGGGCAGGAGGAGCTTTCCAAGATAGAAATTGATGATACACCAGCGATGATGGTGGAGAGAATGGCAGAAATCATAGCGCAGAAAGCAGAGAATGGAGCAATTTCTGTTTTGTGATTGATGAAGTGCCGATGATGACAAGCAGAAAAAATTTTGCCGACAGAAAAGAAGAGCTGCGGTATATGATTGGCTTGCTGGGAAACTGCGAGAAAAAAGAACATGTTGTGATTGTAGCCGTTATTCCAGTGTCGAAATACTGTACAGAAATGCAGAAGAAAAAAGAAGTAAGTACCTGTTATGGAGAAATAGAAAAACCAGAAAATTGTCTGGTTTTCGTATAGACAAGAACCTGTCCACATATGGGATACGGCAGGTGGTAAGATAGCAGGTAGAAAGAGACAACAGAAGGATTACCAGTAAAAGCTCCAAGGGAGGTAGCAGCGAATGATTCTTTACAAATACACAGCAGACTGTTCAAAACTGAATCTGGAACAGGAGGATTCAACGAAGGAAGGATATGAGCGTCTCTATTCCAGACGGAGTGATGCTGCGGAATGGAACAGCAAGTTTTACACTGCCTACCGTACAGAAAAGAGTTTTTCATTATGATCAGTGATATTCTGAATGGTCAGATGACGATTGTGGCTGCACTTGAGATGGAAGTGGTTCCCCGGTATGTGTGGATTGTATTCAGAAGATACTGCCGGAAATTGAGTTGCTTGCGTATGAGGAGATCACAAATGATGCGTTTTGCAAAGAACTGGTTCGGGCAGAACGGAATAACTGGACGGAGTGTTACAGCGGGTCGCTGAAGGAAAAATTAAAACTTGCGATAGAACCAGAACATCACAGTTTTTTTGAACCTGTTGCGTATCAGGTAAGTGAACGGATTTATACCGCTCAAAATATGACCAGACAAAAGCAGGCGGAGCAGATGCAGGAAATTATGGCATCGGAAAGCTTCTATGACGAAATGGAGCGGATTTACGCCCCGGAAAATGAAAAACGTTTTGTTGGGCATCCGGTTCATTATCTGATCACAGCCGGTGACAAAGCGGCTGCGGATGATATGATAGATCTTCTGATTCCGGCACTGCTGGAGAATCAACGATTGCTGAGCGGCAGAGTTTACGATGTGCAGAAGATGACATACAAGGCAGAGCGGGAAGATAATTTTGACAATATTTTCTCCAGTGCTAGAGGCGGAACAGTGATTCTGAATCTGGAAGGTGAAAAGAGTACAGGAATGTATGCCACCGGCAATTATGATCTGGCGAAAACACTTGGGAAGAAACTGAATGAGTATGGAAATTCTACATTGTTTATCTTTGTGGACATTTCCGGAAGCCGCAGCGTATCGGATGAGACGATAGCGGAAATTCTTTCCAACGCGGATCTGATTCAGATTCAGGAAGGCCAGGGAGATCTGGAACGGGCGACGGGCTATTTGAAACGTCTGGCGGATAAGACAGAGTATCACGACTACACGATAGAAGAGCTGACGCGGTATCTTCCGAAAGAAAAGAAATTGTATTCTGTATCGGATATCTTTTCTGCCTACAACAGATGGTACGGAAGCGGATTAAAAACGCATATTTACAAGGCCTACAAACAAAAAGACCTCGTCAAAATTCAACTGAAAAAGAAGACAGACAAGCCGTATGTGGAGCTGCAGAAAATGGTAGGCCTGTCGGATGTAAAGAAAGTGACAGATGAGATTCTGGCGGCGGCCAAAATGCAGAAAATGCGGAAACAGATGGGTCTTCCGGGGTTCAGTCATCCATGCATATGCTGTTTTCCGGAAATCCAGGGACAGCAAAGACAACCGTGGCGCGTCTGCTATCCCAGGTCTTGAAGGAAGAGGAAGTGCTGAAATATGGCCACATTGTAGAGTGCGGCAGACAGGATCTGGTCGGAAAATATGTCGGCTGGACGGCACAGATTGTTGAGAGTAAATTTCAGGCGGCGCGTGGCGGCATTCTGTTTATCGATGAGGCGTATTCTCTTGTAGAAGACAACCGCACGTATGGCGCCGAGGCGATCAATACCATTGTGCAGGAGATGGAGAATTACCGGGATGAGGTCATTGTCATTTTTGCAGGATATCCGGAGAAGATGAAGGAGTTTCTGGAGCAGAATGAAGGTCTTGCAAGCCGCATTGCCTTTCACCTGAATTTCCCGGATTACTCACCGGTAGAACTGACGCAGATTCTGGATCTGATGCTGGAAAAATCGGAATACCGGATGGACGAAAGAACAAGGGAAAAATGCTTTTCCATCTGCGCCGATGCATGCCGGGAAGAAAATTACGGCAATGGACGGTTTGTCAGAAACCTGCTGGACCACGCTATCATGCGCCAGGCAGACCGCCTCATTCGGGAACATCAGAATGGTACGCTGGGAAAAGAGGAGGCCTGTCTTCTGACGGCGGACGATTTCGAGATGATCGGTCTGAAAAAGAAACCGCAGAGCCGGCAGATCGGATTTTGTGCCGGTTGAACAGCATAAAAAATCAGCAAAAAAAATTAAACCAGCGGTTAAGTGCAGAAAACGAAAGCATGTGATACAGTATATACATGAAGATTGCGGGAGTGCAAAGCACGTAGCAATCTGGTATCAAAGGGGTCAAAAAACCTTTTGACCCCAACGTCTATATATAACAAAACACAAATATTCACAAAAGACCAGAAAGGGGAGTGAACACATGAAGTTAAGCGAGCTGTTGAATGTGTTGAAAACAGCAGAAACTGCGGAAGAGATGGATGTGAGACGAGAAGAAATCGCAGCGCTGATTTCCGGCCGTACGAACCATGTTTGGCTATGATCAGAAGAACAGTGCACATCAGTATGACTTATGGATGCATTCCCTCCATGTGGTCTGCAATCTTCCGCGGAGGATGGAAAATGACATGGTCTATCTGGCGGCGCTGCTGCACGATATCGGAAAGCCGGAAGCGCAGTGCAGGGGAAAACGCGAGGGTGATCCGGACATGCATTACTACGGTCATCCCGAAAAAAGCATGGAAATCGTGCGCGACATCGTGGTCCCGGAGCTGGACCGGCAGGGGTATGTGATTCCGTGTTTCGATGTACAGGAGCTCCTGTATTATGTGAAGTATCATGATGACCACGTCAGTGTAAAATTAAAGCACGTCAGACGCCATACGAAAATGGCCAGCTTTGCGATGTTTCAAAACCTGATGCTGCTACAGCTGGCAGATGCCAAAGCACATATCCAGATCCCTGTTATCGCCGAACGGGCAGAAATCTGCGGACGGCTTGCCGGGGAGGAAGGCAGACTTCTCTATCAGAAAATTCTGGATGGGGAGTAGGCTGATGAGCCGAAGCTGTAAAAAAAACGCCCGTCAGCAAAGGCCGATGCAAAAATTTCCGTTGGGCAAAGCGCGCGGCAAATAAGAGGGTTCGACGGGCGAAAACACTGTGGGGAAAATCAAAAGCATTTCGAAAAATTTCTGAGACATGGGATATCTGCGACTGGAAATTTTACGGTGAGAGACCCTGAAATCCGAATCGGGAAGAAAAAAATCACTGGGGAAAATGCTATTACAGAAAATGATCTGGAAAAGATGCATGAAACCATGGATGAATTATGAATCAAGATCCCGAAAGGAAATCCTGAGCTGGGGACAGAAGACAGAAACACTAAAATAACAGAATAAGGCGGTAGTTTAACGGGCAAAACCTGTGCAGAAAAAAAGGTTTCATGTTTGTGGAACACACAGCAACTTTTTGAGGAGAATAGGGAGGCACAGAATGCAGGTTCAAGTCCTGCCCGCCTTACGCGAGTGAGGTAGCTTAAAAGAAAGAGCGCGAAAAAACGGTCATGTGCGTGACCGTAACGGCAAACTTTTTTCCAGTGGTAATGGCGAAGATGCCGGTTCAAATCCGGCCCTCACTCAGAAAAAAACAGAAGAGCAAACGAGAAAGAATGGAGTCCATAGATCCAGAAAAGGATGTCTGGAGAAAACAGTGGAACGAAGGAAAGGAGCGGCAGCGATGGATTTTGCAGAATGGATACGGGAGCAGGCGACAAAAACTTATACAGAAAATGGAGCAGTAGCACGGAACACAACCGGCGATGCGCGGCTGGATCTGTTTGCGACAATTGGATCCCTGCGCAGAGCGGATCCGGAAAGAATTGAGCTTCTGTTTGCGGAAGCATATCAGGCAGACCCGCTGTTCGCATTGAAAATCCTGTTTTATGCGCGTGATATCCGGGAAGGTCTCGGCGAGAGACGTGTCTTTCGGATTCTACTACAGTATCTTGCCGAGTACCATCCGCAGGCAGTTATTGCCAACCTTGATCTGATTGGTGTTTTCGGCCGTTTTGACGACTGGTACTGCCTGATCGGAACTGGCGTTGAGGACGAGATGTGGAGTGCCATGAAGCAGCAGCTGGAAGCAGATCTGAAAAACTTTCAGGAGAGAAAAAGCGTTTCCCTGCTTGCTAAATGGATCAAAACGGCAGACTCTAAAAATACGGAGACGAGAAAACTCGGCATTCTGACGGCGCAGAAACTCGGCTATCCTGTTTACAACTTCAAAAGAATCGTCCGTTCTCTGCGGAAATATATCGGTGTGCTGGAAGTGAAAATGTCAGAAAGAAAGTGGGAGGAGATCGTTTACCCGGAGGTCTCCGGAAGAGCCATGATGATTTACAGGAGCGCATTTCGAAAACATGATGAAAAGCGTTTTAACCAGTATCTGTCGAAGGCACTGGATGGAAAAGAAAAGATTCATGCGGAGACGCTGTACCCGTACGATCTCGTGGAAAAAAGTTCTGTATGGACGTCAATGGAATCAGGTATTGGAGGCGCAGTGGAGGCAGCTGCCGGATTATGTGGCGCAGGAAACGAATGCAATTGTCATTGCAGATGTTTCCGGTTCCATGAGTGGAAGACCCTTGGCGACATCCATTGGTCTTGCTATTTACTTTGCAGAGCGGAACCGGGGCGCTTACCACAATCTTTTCATGACGTTCAGCCAGAAGCCGGAATTTGTTTCTCTGAGAGGGGAAACCTTGCTGCAGAAAATCAAATACGTCGAGCGTACGGAATGGGGGATGAATACTAATCTTCAGGCTGCATTTGAGCGGGTTCTGGAAACAGCGATGGATCACGATGTACCGCCGGAAGAAATGCCGAAAGCGCTGATCGTTGTATCTGACATGGAGATCGACAGATGCGGAGACCGCAATTGGATGTTTTATGATCATATGAAAGAAAAGTACGAGTATTGCGGCTACCAATTACCGAATATTATTTTCTGGAATGTAGACAGTCGAAACGATATTTTCCATGCCGACAGTCGGAGAAAAGGTGTCCAGCTATACAGCGGCCAGTCGGTTACGACATTCCAGAATCTCCTGAACAATATTGACAGCACGCCGGTTAAATCGATGGAAAAAGTGATTGAGAGCGAGCGGTACGCATGCGTCAGAATTGGAAATGCGGCATAAAAATGTTAAAGTTAGCAGTATGGATAGAAAGCTTTCAAAAGATGTAAAGCTGATATTGAAAAAAAGAATGCAGAAGAATAAAGGAAAAGAGGACACTATGGCATCAAGCATGATTCACTTGGCAATTGTACAGGAGATGAGAAAGAAAGTCTCGTTTCGAGATATCAACCGCCTGTTCCTTGGGGTGATTCTGCCGGATGGGGCGGTGGCGGGAAATAGCCATTTAAAGAAGAAAATCTGCGAAAATACCAGATACACATACGATCTCGAATGTTTCCGCGACAGATACGGGAAATACATGGAGAAGGATGATTTATATCTCGGCTATTATCTTCATCTGATCCAGGATATGCTGTATCGGAGATTTATGTATGGGGAGCATGGCTGGAATTCGAGCGTTCCTGGAAATGTAGAAAAACTGCATCGTGACTACGAGATATTAAATGAATATGTTTCGAAAAATATGGACTTTTCCAGGAAATGATCCAGGAGCTGGATCTTACAGAAGAGCCATTGGCACAGCTTGCTGAATTCGATGTGAAAGGTCTTATAAAAGAAGTCCGCGGGGAATTCGTCCAGAGAAAAGAAGAGAAATTGTCCATCCTTACCAGACAAATGGCCAACGAGTACATCGTACGCGCGACGGAATTCTGCGTGGAAGAGCTAAAGGCACTGTCCAAAGGGAAATCAGGTCTGGACAGTACTGTGTGGAGCTGGGAAAAACCAGAAAACATATCACATGAAAAATTAAACCAGAAGTTAAATGCAAAAATCGAAAATATGTAATATAGTATATACAGAACAAAGCACGGACATTCACAAAAAGAACAGAGACGTGCAGAAAGCAGGAATGCAGCAGACACATTTATGAGTGCAGACCGCAGGCATACAATGTGGGATGTATGAAGCCATGGATGAATTATGAACCAAGGTCTCTGAAGGAAATCCT
>ENA-OQIX01000098-OQIX01000098.1-human-gut-metagenome-genome-assembly--contig:-NODE-98-length-16003-cov-2.714664_pt1 | contig 16003 bp, 15 predicted proteins | sample MGYA00242591_ERZ504756 | MGnify/ENA primary metagenome ERZ504756 (study PRJEB26092, sample SAMD00036369) | human gut metagenome | host: Homo sapiens | study: EMG produced TPA metagenomics assembly of...
GCGCCCACGGCAAATGCTCGTGGGCGCTTTTCGTGTTGCCTTTTGGCTGTGTGGCGCGGGGCCTGGCTACTTGGTCTTGGCTACCAGCAGCGGGTCGCCCAGCTTGACGAGCGGGTTGCCGCCGATAAGCGTTCCGGACTCGCCGACATGGTCGATGCTCTTAAGACGATCGAGCTCGGAGATGATGACGGTCACGATGTCCTCGTGGCCGGCGGCCTTGATGGCCTCGCGATCGAAGCTGATGAGCGGCTGGCCGGCCTTGACCGTGTCACCCATCTCGACAAAGCGGGCAAAACCCTTGCCGTTCATTTCCACGGTGCCCAGGCCAACATGGATGAACACGCGAAGACCGTCCTCGGTGATCATGCCGATGGAGTGGTTGGTGACGGTGGTGGCGCCGATACGGCCGTTAGCGGGGGCGTAAATGGTGCCGGTAATGGGCTCGATGCCGTAGCCCTGGCCGAGCATGCCCGAGGCGATGGTCTCGTCGGGAACCTCACTCAGATTGACGAGCACGCCGTTGACGGGAGCGTAGATGACGCCTTCGCGGGTGGCGAAGCTTGCTGCGGGCGGAACGGACGCCTCGCCCGACGAAGTGAACGTGGACTTGAGCGAATCGAGCAGACCCATAGATGCCTCCAACGTATCAGGCGTGCATGTTGCACGCGTGTGGTTTGCCGGAAACGTTTCGTACGTGTTTCCCAGCATGGTCAGCGCTCCTATTTTACGCTGCTTAACGATGCCTCTGAACAGCGATTTTGTGATATATCAGTTGAAGGCCAACTCATTGCGGGGGTGTTTCTGCGCCGCGGGCTCAAGTGGGGTACGCTAAGGTGCGAAAAACGAGTGCGCACGAATCGCACGGAGGGAGCACCTATGATTATTGAGAACCATGCGCTGTGGGGCGAGGAGCCGACCGAGGATTATCCGGCGACGTTTACGTATCTGGGTGCCGAGCCGCTGCCCGACAAGCCCAATGGCCGCCGCCCCGCGGTGATCATCTGCGGCGGAGGCGGGTTTACGCATATCGCTCCGCACGAGCAGGACCCGGTGGCGTTTGCGTTTTTGGACCGCGGCTACCAGGCCTTTGTGCTCAACTATGTGACGAGCGCCACGGGCGACGTGAGCTTTCCGCACCCGCAGGCAGATCTTGCCAAGATGGTCGCCACGGTGCGCGCCAACGCCGACGAGTGGCATGTCGATCCTAAGCGCGTGTGCGTCGTGGGATTCTCGGCGGGCGGTATGATCTGCGCCTCACTGGCAACACAGTGGAAGACCGGCCCCTTCGCGGCACTTGCCGGGGCGCGTCCGGACGACATTCGTCCCGATGCCGTGGTGCTGGGCTATCCATTGCTCGACTTTGCCTATGTGCGCGACATGCAGACGCGCGATCCGCGCATTGACTTGCGCGTGCCCAAGACGGGCGGCAAGACGGGGCGCGATCTGCTCAACGACTACCTGTCGATGGTGACGGGCGGCGAGGCAACTGACGAGCATTTGGCCGATATCTGCCCCACCACACATGTTTCGCGTCAGATGCCGCCGACCTTTGTGTGGGGCGTGTCCGACGACAAGACGGCGCCGATCGCGCAGGTCTATCCGTTTGCGCAGCGCATGGCCGAGGAGGGCGTCGCATGCGAGATGCACGTCTTTGACCAGGGCGGCCACGGCCTTTCGCTCGGCAACGCCAACACCGCGGTCGACAACGAGGACAAGCAGGTTTCCGTCCGTCCCTGGATCCGTCTGGCCTTCCGCTTCCTGGAACGCCATATGTAAAAGTAGACTACTTGCCCGTTTCAAAAAGTCTGCTTAGAGGAGGAGCCATGCTTGAGGGTACGTATGTGGTTTTGGCCCAGACGCCGGTGGGGAGCAAGCGCGGCGAGGTGACGTTTTCACATGGGGTGAACGGCGCGCTCAGGGCAGTACTAAACGTCAGGGGCCTCAATATCGCTCTCTCGGGTGCCCGCGCTGAGTGCGATTTCTTTGAGCTCTCGGGTACTATCTCCCACGTCTTGATGGGCAAGGCGCCCTTTACATGCACGGGGTCGGTTGAGGGTGATCGACTCACTGCTACCGCGCGGTCGGGTTCCATTTCGATCTCGCTGAGCGGTATGCGCAAAGAGCTTTCGGGGCGCACCGCATAAAGTTTGCGCAGGTAAACATCGGTATTTGACTTTATAAAATAGTTCAGAGCGCTATCATTTGTCGTTACGAGTTGGTTAGCCCCGGTAAACGGTTAACCGCGTCTAACGAAAGGATGAGCGCGTGAAGCTCGATACACTCGAGATTGGAAAGGACGCCGTTGTCGCATCGGTGGCATCGGACGATCAGGCACTCCGACAGCATATTTTGGACATGGGCCTAACTCCGGGCACCGAAGTTACCATGATGAAGTATGCCCCCATGGGCGATCCGCTCGAGATTCGCCTGCGCGGCTACGAGTTGACGCTGCGCAAGGACGATGCCGCACGCATTGAGCTCGTGGATGTGCACGACACCGATACCGGCCCGCGCGTTAACGCCGCAATCGGCACGACGGATCACCCGGCCCTGGGCGAAGGGACGTATTCGCCTCGTGCTGCCAAGACGGCCGTGCCCGAGGGCGCACCGCTGCATTTTGCCCTCGCCGGCAACCAAAACTGCGGTAAGACCACGCTGTTCAACCAGCTTACGGGCTCCAACCAGCACGTCGGTAACTTTCCCGGCGTGACGGTCGACCGCAAAGATGGCACCATCCGCAACCACCCCGAGGCAAGCGTTACCGACCTGCCTGGCATCTATTCGCTGTCGCCGTACACGGGCGAAGAGATCGTGAGCCGTCAATTCATCCTTGACGAAAACCCCGACGCCATCATCGACATCATTGACGCCACCAACATCGAGCGCAACCTGTACCTGACACTGCAGCTCATGGAGCTTGATCGTCCTATGGTCATCGCGCTCAACATGATGGACGAGGTGACCGCCAATGGTGGTGCCGTAGACGTCAACCTGCTCGAGAGCCTGCTGGGCGTGCCTGTTGTTCCCATTAGCGCTGCCCGCAACGAGGGCATTGGCGAGTTGGTGGATCATGCCTTGCACGTGGCGCGGTTCCGCGAGCGCCCTGGTCGCCTGGACTTTTGTCGCGCCCGACGGTCCGGACGGCGGTGCGCTGCATCGCTGCATCCACGGTATTGCTAACCTGATCGAGGACCATGCCGTGACGGCGCACATCCCGGTGCGCTTTGCGGCGACCAAGCTGGTCGAGGGCGATGAGCTGGTAACCGAGGCGCTTCACCTGGATCGCAATGAGCTCGACGCTATCGAGCACATCATCACCCAGATGGAGGGCGAGGCCGGCACCGACCGCCTATCTGCACTGGCCGATATGCGTTTTTAGCTTTATCGGCGACGTGTGCGGGCGTTGCGTCGTCAAGCCGCACGAGAGCCGCGAGCACGTGCGTTCCGTCAAGATCGACCGCATCCTGACGGGTCGCTACACGGCCATTCCAGCGTTCCTGGTGATCATGGGTCTCGTCTTTTGGCTGACGTTTGGCGTGATCGGCGCGGCGTTGCAGGGACTTATGGAGGACGGCATCGCTGCCATCATCGCCTCGGCCGATGCGGGCCTCAAGGCGTTCGGCACCAACGACGTGGTGCGCTCGCTGGCTGTCGACGGCGTGCTTACGGGCGTGGGCAGCGTGCTGACCTTCCTGCCGATTATCGTCGTGCTCTTTTTGTTCCTCTCCATTCTGGAAGACTCCGGCTACATGGCGCGTGTGGCCTTTGTCATGGATAAAGTGCTGCGTCGCTTTGGCCTGTCGGGCCGCAGCTTCGTGCCTATGCTCGTCGGTTTTGGCTGCACCGTGCCGGCTATCATGTCGACCCGTACGCTCCCATCCGAGCACGACCGCAAGATGACGGTCATGCTCACGCCGTTCATGAGCTGCTCGGCCAAGTTGCCGGTCTACGGTCTGCTGTGCGGGGCATTCTTCCCGCAGGCGACAGTTCCCGCCATGGTCTCGCTCTATCTGATTGGTATCGTGGTCGGCTGCATTGCCGCCCTGGTGCTCAACCGCACGGCATTTAAGGGCGACCCGGTGCCGTTTATCATGGAGCTTCCCAATTACCGCCTGCCGAGCGTCAAGACGACGGTGATGCTGGCATGGGATAAGGCCAAGGACTTTATTACCAAGGCCTTTACCATTATCTTTGCCGCCACCGTGGTCATCTGGTTCCTCCAGACGTTCGATATCCGCTTTAATGTGGTCGCCGATCAGTCGCAGAGTCTGCTTGCCGGTCTGGGTAGCATCATCGCGCCGGTGTTGGCCCCACTCGGTTTTGGCGACTGGCGTGCGTCGACGGCGCTCGTCACCGGACTCATTGCCAAGGAGAGCGTCATCTCGACGCTCACGGTGCTTTTGGGCGCAACGTCGCCCGCGGCGCTGTCGACCATGTTTTCGCCGTTTACCGCCTACGTGTTCCTGGTCTTTACGCTGCTGTACCCGCCTTGCGTGGCGGCAATCGGCGCCGTCAAGAGCGAGTTGGGCGCGCGCTATGCCGTGGCCGTGTTCGCGTTTCAGGTGACGGTCGCCTGGATCGTGGCGTTTGTCGTGCATTCGGCGGGCATATTGCTGGGGCTGGCTTAGTTATTTATTGATGGCGCAACCTCTGTGTATTGAGTTGATTACGGCCCCGCATCTGTTGCTGACGGATGCGGGGCCGTTGCTATATAATCGCCCATCGCTCAAGACAATCGGAGGGGGTTCCTACATGACTCAGGCAAGACAAGATGGCATCTCGCTCAAGCAGTGGCTCCCGCTTATCGGGCTTGCCTGCTGTTCGTTCGTGTTCAACACATCAGAGTTCATGCCCATTGGCCTTCTGACTGATATTGCCGCATCGTTCTCGCTCACCGAGGCCCAGGCAGGCATCATGATTTCGGTCTACGCCTGGGGTGTCATGCTGCTGTCGCTGCCACTCATGGTGTTTGCCTCGCGCTTTGAGTTCAAGCGGATGCTGCTGGGCGTTTTGGCCGTGTTTTCGCTCGGCCAGTTCTTGTCCGCCTTGGCGCCCACCTATCCTATTTTGGTTTGCGCGCGTCTGGTGGTCGCCTGCGCGCATGCCGTGTTCTGGTCGGTCGCCTCGATCATGGCTTCGCGCCTGGTCGACACCCGCCATGGGGCGCTCGCCATCAGCATAATCGCCACGGGCTCGTCCATCGCGCAGATTTTTGGCCTGCCGATCGGCCGCGCCATCGGGCTGGCCGTGGGCTGGCGCATGACATTCGCCGTGGTCGGTGCCTTCTCTGCCGCCGCGGTGGTGTACCAAGCCGCGGTGTTTCCGGCTATGCCGGCGGGTGAACGCTTTACCGTCAAACAGCTGCCCGTGCTGCTCAAGAACCCGTTCCTGATCGCGCTCTACGCGGTCACGGTCTTTATGGCAACCGGCTATTATGCGGGTTACAGCTATATCGAGCCGTTCCTGGCGCAGGTCGCGCACGTCGACGCAAGCGCTATTACCATGACGCTGACGGCGTTCGGCTGCTCTGGTCTGCTCGGAAGCTGGCTGTTCGGCCGTCTGTTCGATGGGCATCGCTTCCCGTTCTTGGCTATCACGCTCTCCGGCGTGCCGGTGGCTCTGCTGCTCATGGGTCCGGTTGCACCGTCGCTCGTCGCCGTTCTCGCTGTTTGCGCGCTATGGGGCTGCTGCGCCACGGCCTTTAACGTGGCGTTTCAGGCCGAGCTCATCAAGTACGCACCGGCGGATTCGTCGGCCGTCGCCATGTCGATCTTCTCGGGCCTGTTCAATCTGGGTATCGGCACGGGCACCGCAATCGGTGGCGCCGTGGTTTCGGGTCCCGGTATCGCTTGGATTGGCTTCGCGGGCGGGGCGATTACCGTCGTGGGCGTCATCCTCGCCATCACGGTGCTGTTCCCGGCCATACGCCGCGCAAAGCCCGTCGCCTAATCACGTCCCCTCATCAGCTGCGGTGGAATAGCTCCTGTTTAAGGCCTCTGAAGGCCCAAGCAGGAATTATTTCACCGCAACTTATTTTGGGGGAGGGGATACGCGGCGGGCATACAATGGATGTCGTTGTGTTGAGCTTACCGGGAGGTTGCTATGTGGGCATACGAGACGACGTTCTATCAGATCTATCCGCTGGGCTTTTGCGGAGCTCCGCGCGAAAACGCCGCGCCCGTTGCCGAAGATGAGCTCGCCCAGGCTGCCAACGCAGCGCCCAACCCCGATGCGCCCATCATGAAGATCGCCCAATGGGCCGACTACCTGCAAGAGCTCGGCATCGGTGCTGTGCTCATTAACCCGCCGCTCGAATCCGACGGCCATGGCTACGACACGCGCAGCCTGCGCCATATCGACCGTCGCCTGGGTGGGGATGCCGATTTTGCCGCTGTATGCGAGACGCTGCACGCCCATGGCATCCGCGTGGTGCTCGATGCGGTCTTCAACCATGTGGGCCGTGGCTTTTGGGCCTTCCGCGATGTGCAGGAGCGCAAGTGGGACTCGCCCTACAAGGATTGGTTCCACATCAGCTTTGACGGCGACTCCTGCTATGGCGATGGCTTTTGGTACGAGGGCTGGGAAGGCCATTTTGAGCTCGTGAAGCTCAACCTGCAAAACCCCGCCGTGGTCGATTACCTGCTCGAGTCCGTGCGCCGTTGGGCCGACGTCTTTGGCGTCGACGGCCTGCGCCTGGACGTTGCCTATATGCTCGACCGCGACTTTATGCGCCGCCTACACTCCTTTACCCGTGAGCTCAAGCCCGACTTTGTGCTGATCGGCGAGACGCTCCACGGCGACTACAACCAGATCGTCAACGACGAGATGCTCGACTCGTGCACTAATTACGAGTGCTACAAGGGCCTGTATTCCAGCTTTAACTCGGTCAACATGTTCGAGATCGCCCATTCGCTGCACCGTCAGTTTGGCGGCGACCCTTGGTGCATCTACCGCGGCAAACATCTGCTTTCGTTTGTCGACAACCACGATGTGCCGCGCCTGGCAAGTATCCTCACCGACAAATCCTGCCTGCGTCCCGCCTATGGCATGCTCTTTGGCATGCCGGGCATCCCGTGCGTCTACTATGGCAGCGAGTGGGGAATTGCTGGCGAAAAGGGCGGCCCCGATGGCGACTGGGCGCTGCGACCTGCGCTCAATGAGCCTGCGCCCAACGAGCTGACGGCGTTCATCACGCAGCTTGCGCACCTTCGCTCGGCCGACGACGCGGCTGCCCGTGCTCTCAACTACGGTGCCTATCGCAACGTGGTGATCCAGAACAAGCAGCTGCTGTTCGAGCGCGCCTGCGACGACGCGGCGGTGCTCGTGGCGGTGAATGCCGTGGGTGAGCCTTACACCTTTGGTGCCGGCGAACTCAACGGCTCCTTCGTCGACCTGCTTGCCGACGATGCGCCCACGGTCGAGCTGACGGGTACCCTTGAGCTTGCACCCTACGAGGTGCGCTATCTGTTGAGAGCCTAGCCCATGGCCGTGTCTGACGAGGGCTATCAACATATTGAGCATGGGTTTGAGCCCGTGTTTGACGAGCACTCGCGCGTTTTGGTGCTCGGGTCGTTTCCCTCGGTGCTTTCGCGCGCCAATGCCTTTTATTACGGCAACCCTCAGAATCGCTTTTGGCGTGTGATGGCCGTGTGCCTCGGTGCGCCCGTGCCGCCCAACGAGGGAGACTCTTTGGCGAGCGGCGAGCCCGCGACGCTCGACGCCTCGGTTGCTGCCAAGCGATCCATGCTGCTTAACGGTGGCGTAGCCCTGTGGGATGTGATCGAGAGCTGCGACATTAAGGGCTCGAGTGACGCTAGCATCAAAAACGTTGTGCCGGCACATATTGAACGCATTGTGGATGCCACGCCGATCGAGATCGTTGTCTGCAACGGCGGCACGGCCGGACGGCTCTACAAACGCTATCTACAAGAGCGGACGGGCTACCCGCATCGTGCTCGCCGTCGACGAGTCCTGCCAACGGCGGCGTGGCGTTTGGAGCGGCTTGTCGAGCGTTGGAGTGAAGCCGTTGACTGGGCAGCTCTATTAATTTAGATTATTGATTGAGTGCGGGCGCCGAGGTGTTTCAGAACGCCTCGCCAGATCGGCACGGGCACGGCTGGCTCGGCGCAAGCCATGCCGTCAGCGTCGACGTCCTCGGCATTACCACCACCAAGTCGCTGCGCATGCTCAACCGAACAGCCCATACGAACGGCGCCTACGAGCTTGTCCATCGCTTCCGAAAACGGTACGCCGCAAGAGTCCCATGCGCGGTGAGTGACGAAGCGCCGCGAAGCCGCTGCCGGTACAGGCGACAACGCCGCCGCACCATGACAGCCCACGAAGGTCGCACGCCGCTCGCAGACGCACGACGAGCCCGTGTGCTCGCTCCAGGCCGCCGATGTCGGCCTGGACAACAACGTAGGCACGCGTCCCTGCGCCGCCAAAGCGGTCGAGCACCTGCTCAATGGGCGCCATCGCTTCATCATTGGGTGCATCTTCAACGGCGAACACAATGCCATCGGCGGTACCGGCAACGCTGCCGGCATCATCCGCCTCCAAGTCGACTGGATGGGGGAGTGCGGTGCCGGAAATCTGTGCATAGGCGGCGATGGCATCCTGCAGGTCCCAGAGCAAAAACTCAAGATCGGCGCTCTTGGGAATACTGATATACGCAATGGTTTGCAGCGTTTTTGGTACATCGCCGCGTGCGGTCGTCTCCATGCCGCCTTCTTTCCGGTTGGTTTCCGTTTAGGTTACACCGTCCGGCGGCGTCCCGCCGCGCTATCCTAGTGCAACCCTTACGAAAGGAACGTCATGCGTCTGCCCATGAACACCTCGCTTGCCACGCTTAAGCCCTCCGGTATCCGCCGGATCAACGCGCTCGCCGCCCAGCATCCGGGGTGCATCGCGCTCGCGCTAGGTGAGCCCGATTTTCCCACGCCCGATGTGATTAGCGCCGAGGTGACTGCTTCGTTGGACCGCGGCGACACGCACTATCCGCCCAACAACGGTCGCCCCGCCCTGCGTGAGGCGTTATCTGCCTACATGGGGGACGCGGGCCTTATGTTTTCGGCCGACGAGGTCATCCTGACCGACGGCGCGACCGAGGCCCTGTCGGCAACATTTATGGCTATGCTCAACCCCGGCGACGAGGTCATTATTCCCACGCCGGCCTTTGGCCTGTACGAAAGCATCGTTGTGGCCAATCACGCCAAGCGGTCTTTTTGGATACGGGGCCTGCGCAATTTCAGATTGACGAGGATGCGCTTCGCGCCTGTGTGACCCCGGCGACCAAGGCCATCGTTATCTGCTCGCCCAACAATCCCACGGGCTGCATTCTCAACGCGGCATCGCTCAACGCCGTGGCGCGCGTAGCGGAGCAGTCGGGCATCTACGTGGTCTGCGACGACGTGTACAACCGTTTGGTCTATGTGGATGGTTACGAGCGTTTTGCCCAGCGACACCCGGAGCTGCGCGAGCAGACGGTGATCATCGAGAGCTTCTCCAAGCCCTGGGCCATGACCGGCTGGCGCCTGGGCTGGCTCGCAGCAGCGGCACCCGTCATCGCCGAGATCGCAAAAGCTCACCAATACCTAGTATCGAGCGCCGTCTCCTTCGAGATGGACGCCGCAGCCCGAGCCCTGACCGTCGACCCAACCCCCATGCTCGAAGTCTACCGAGCCCGTCGCGAACGCGTACTCGCGGCCTTAGACGCCATGGGCCTCGACGTAGTAGAGCCCGCAGGAGCCTTCTACACTTTCCCGAGCATCAAAAAGTTCGGCCTAACCAGCGAAGACTTCTGCATCAAAGCCATCAAAGAGGCAAACGTAGCCCTAGTCCCGGGCGACTGTTTCGGAACCGAAGGCCACATCCGCCTAAGCTACTGCGTCTCCGACAAAGACCTAGACGAAGGCCTCCACCGCCTGTCCACCTTCATTTCGACCTTATAGTCCTCAGGGACGCAACACATCAGCCCACCGACCCAAGCATTATGAGCGGGGCGCGCCGGCCAACGGCAACCCTGGCCTTTGGCGGCGCGACCGAGATGGTGGAATTGTGTGCAGCCAGGGTTGCCGTTGACCGACGCCGGGGTCCCCGCCATAATACTTTCGGTTCACGCACGAATCCGCTGCCAGAGACAGCCGGTGCAAACGGGCATCGCCCGCGAGCTTAATGGGACTTCCCGCCAGCCGAGGTGGTCGAGTAGATATGTCTTCTCGCCCCCGTCGCTCATGCAGCGCGGGGGCTTTCTTTTTGGACATGCCCCCGTCACGTCCTTGTGGCGGACCGTGCCCGGAAAGAATTCGAGGAGGTGTAATTCATGCCCCAGCAGTACAAAATCGACAAGGTTGCAGAGATCGAGTCCCGTATCGCCGAGAACGCCGGTCTGTTCGTCGTCAACTACAACGGTCTGACGGTTAAGCAGGCTCAGGAGCTGCGTCATCAGCTTCGCGAGTGCGGCGCCGAGATGAAGGTCTACAAGAACAACCTGGTCAAGATCGCTCTCAAGAACCAGGAGCAGCCCGAGATCGACGAGATCCTCGCGGGCCCCGTCGCTTATGTGTTCTACGAGACCGAGCCGGTCGAGGCCGCTAAGGCCCTTAAGGACTTCTCCGCTAAGTCCAAGGGCGTCCTTGAGATCAAGGGCGGTATCTCCGACGGCAAGGCCGTTTCCGCTGATGATGTTAAGGCTATCGCCGAGCTGCCCACCAAGGATCAGCTTCTCGGCCAGATCGCCGGCCTCATCTCCGGTTTCGCTCGCGACATCGCTGTCTGCGTCAACGGCGTTTCCTCTGGTCTCGCTCGTTCGATCCAGCAGGTCTCCGAGCAGAAGGCAGCCTAGTTGCTGTTTTCACCCGCGGCGGCAACGCCGCACCCCTGGCGCATTCGCGCCGTGTTTTAACTGATCTCCGTGCATCCGCACGGAAACCGAAAGGACTTAGAAATGGCTAAGCTTACCACCGATGAGATCATCGATGCTCTTAAGGAAATGACCCTTCTCGAGGCTTCCGAGCTCGTTAAGGCTATCGAGGACACCTTCGGCGTTTCCGCCGCTGCTCCTGCCGCTGTTGTCGCCGCTCCCGCTGCTGGCGCTGCTGAGGCCGAGGAGAAGACCGAGTTTGACGTCGTGCTCGAGGGCTTCGGCGACAACAAGATCCAGGTCATCAAGGCCGTCCGTGAGCTCACCAACCTTGGCCTGAAGGAGGCCAAGGAGGTCGTCGAGGGCGCTCCCAAGGCTGTTCTCGAGGGTGCCAAGAAGGAGGACGCCGAGGCTGCCAAGGAGAAGCTCGAGGCTGCTGGCGCTGCTGTCACCCTCAAGTAATCAGGCTTTCTCGCCAGATTTCTTTGCAGACGGGGTTCGCATTGCGAGCCCCGTCTTTTTTGTTTTCGGTCCCTCGGCATCGGTTGCTCAAACTGCCATGTTCTGTGATTTGCGTCGTATCGGGTGCCCTGCCGTTGGGCAATAAAATTGCACCATTCGAGCAATAATTTGCGTTGACCTGCTGAAGAATTGTCTCTGCCTTGTAGCGACATATAGTTCCAGCGGTAAGATGCTTGGGTATCGCAATTTGGTCTACGGCTGTGTGCCGCACGCATGGGGCGCTTTTGCGCCTGCGAAAGGATCTTTGAATAACATGAAGGCAATCATCCCCGCCGCCGGTCTTGGCACGCGTTTTCTGCCTGGCACCAAGTGCACGCCCAAAGAGATGCTGCCGGTGCTCGACAAGCCCGTCATTCAGTACGTCGTCGAGGAGGCGCTCGAGCCCGAGGAGGTCGACGATGCCATCATCGTTACTTCTCCCGGTAAGCCCGAGCTACTGAACTACTTCCAGCCCGACCGTTCGCTCGAGAACCTGCTGCGCGAGCGCGGCAAGAACGCCTATGCCGATGCTGTCGCCCACGCTGGCGGTATGCCGGTCGACTTCCGTTATCAGTACGAGCCCAAGGGCCTCGGCCATGCTATTCGCTCTGCTGCCGACGCCGTGGCAGGGGAGAACTTCCTGGTTCTTCTGGGCGACTACGTTGTGCCTAACCGCGATATCTGCGACAAGATGCTCGCCGTTTCCAAGGAGCACGGTGGCGCTTCGGTTATCGCCGTCGCTGCTTGCTCGCCCGAGGAAGTCAGCCGCTACGGTGTTATCGCCGGCGAGCGCGTCGGTTCGCTCGAGGGCGCCGAGGACGTTGCCGATGCAGAGCCGGGCGCTGTCTGGCGTATCGGCGGTCTGGTCGAGAAGCCCCGCTCCCGAGGCTGCTCCGTCCAACCTGTAACATCGTCGGCCGCTATCTGCTGAAGCCCGCTGGTCATGGACCTGCTGGCAGATCAGCAGGCCGGCAAGGGCGGCGAGATCCAGCTCACCGACGCCATGGCCCGTTCGCTCGACCGCGAGGCCATGTATGCCGTCGTCATCGACCCGCTGTCGGGCTACGACACCGGCACTCCCTCTGGTTGGATGGCCACTAACGCCCTCATGGCTGCAAACGACCCCCGCTTTGCCGATGCCTTCTGGGACGCCATCGACGAGCGCGGCGGATTGATGCGCAAGTAAGCCTTCGGGCACCGACATTTACGGGCGTGGACCTCGGTTCGCGCCCGTTTTTTATAAGAGCTGCGATTGCCGGCTCTCTGTTCACAGAAAATATATGAACAGATGTTCGATACACATACATCTACCTGCGTGTTTTCTGTCGAAAAACTTTGCTACTCCAAAAACTCAATCGCGTCAAGGCTTTTCTTGCCCAACGGTCGGTACCTGATAAACTATTAGGTTGCGATAACTGGCGAAGCTATGCCTCGCCAACCCACCGAGCATTTCCGTGAAGGAGGAAAAACCTGGTGACCTACGCATACACTGCCACTGAGCGCAAGCGCGTCAGCTTCGGGAAAATCCCGGAGGCCATGGAGCTCCCCAACCTTATCTCTGTTCAAAGGGAATCCTTTGAGCGTTTTAAGGACGAGGGCCTTCGTGAGGCGTTCAAGGAATCCAGCCCCATCCAGAGCCAGAACCATGTTCTCGAGGTTACCTTCGGCGAGCATCAGTTCGGCGACCCCGCGCACACCGTCGAGGAGTGCCGCGAGAAGGATATGACCTATCAGGCTCCGCTTCTGACCGACGTCCGTCTCACCAACAAGGAGACCGGCGAGATCAAGGAGCAGCTCGTCTTCATGGGCGACTTCCCCATGATGACCGATCAGGGCACCTTCATCATCAACGGTACCGAGCGTATCGTCGTCTCGCAGCTCGTCCGCTCCCCGGGCGTGTACTACAGCTCCGAGATGGATTCGGGCAAGCAGATCTACAAGGCCCAGATCATCCCGTCCCGCGGTGCCTGGCTTGAGTTTGAGGTCGACAAGCGCGACCAGCTCATGGTCTCCATCGACCGTAAGCGCAAGCAGAGCGCCACGATGTTCCTGCGCGCCCTTGGCATCGCCGTCACCAACGACGACATCATCGAGCTGCTCGGCAACTCCGATGTGATCAAGCGCACCCTGGAGCGCGACACCGCCCTCACTCGCGAGGACGCCCTCATCGAGATCTACCGTCGCCTGCGCCCGGGCGAGCCTCCCACCGTGGACGCTTCCCGCAGCCTGCTCGAGGGCCTGCTCTTTAACCCGCAGCGCTACGATTTGGCCCGCGTCGGTCGTTACAAGGTCAACAAGAAGCTCAACCTCACCACCGAGGAAGAGGTCACGGTGCTCACCGACGAGGATATCGTCGCGACGCTGCGCTACCTCCTGTCCCTCGCTGCCGGCGAGCAGGGCTTCAAGGTCGACGACATCGACCACTTCGGCAACCGCCGCATCCGCACCGTCGGCGAGCTCGTCGCCAACCAGTTCCGTATCGGCATGAGCCGTATGGAGCGCGTCGTCCGTGAGCGCATGAGCTCCCAGGACATCGACGAGATCACCCCGCAGTCGCTCATCAACATCCGCCCGATCGTGGCCTCCATCAAGGAGTTCTTCGGTTCCTCGCAGCTCTCGCAGTTCATGGACCAGGCGAACCCCCTGACCGGTCTGACCCACAAGCGCCGTCTGTCCGCACTCGGCCCTGGTGGTCTTGCCGGCCACAAGTCCGGCTCCAGCCGCCGCACCAACGTGCCGACGGCCGTCCGCGACGTTCACAACTCGCACTACAGCCGCATGTGCCCGATCGAGACCCCCGAAGGCCCCAACATCGGCCTGATCGGCTCGCTCGCCCTCTACGCCCGCGTCAACGAGTATGGCTTCATCGAGGCCCCGTTCCGCCGCGTCGAGAACGGCGTTGCCACCGACCAGATCGACTGGATGACCGCTGACGAGGAAGAGAAGCACGTCATCGCGCCGGCCAACACGCCGCTCGATCCCAAGACCAACGAGTTCATCACGACCGATGCCGAGGGCAAGATCGTCCGTCCGCACACCGTGATCGCCCGTACCCGCGACTTCGACGGCTCCTTCGGCGCTCCCGCCGACGTGCCCGTCGAGGACGTCGACTACATGGACGTCTCGCCGCGCCAGATGCTCTCCGTCGCAGCCACGCTGATCCCGTTCCTTGAGCACGACGACGCCAAGCGTACGCTGATGGGCGCCAACATGCAGCGTCAGGCCGTGCCGCTGGTTCACCCCGCCGCTCCTTATGTCGGTACCGGCATGGAGCGTCGCGCCGCCCTGGACTCCGGCGAGGTCACCCTGGCCAAGAACGCCGGCGAGGTCATCTTTGCCGACGCCGCCAAGATCATCGTCAAGCATGCCGGCGGCATGGATGAGTATCATCTGGCCAAGTACCAGCGCTCCAACCAGTCCACCTGCATCAACCACCGTCCGCTCGTTCGCGTCGGTGACACCGTTGAGCAGGGCGAGCCTCTGGCTGACGGTCCTTCGACCGATCATGGCGAGCTCGCACTGGGTCAGAACCTCACCGTGGCCTACATGCCGTGGGAAGGCTTTAACTACGAGGACGGTATCGTCGTGTCCGAGCGCCTGGTGGCCGAGGACCTGCTGACGACCATCAACATCACCCGTCACGAGATCGACGCCCGCGACACCAAACTCGGTCCCGAGGAGATCACCCGCGAGATCCCGAACCTCTCCGAGGACATGCTTGCCAACCTCGACGAGGACGGCATCATCCGCATCGGCGCCGAGGTCGGCCCTGGCGACATCTTGGTCGGCAAGGTCACGCCTAAGGGCGAGAGCGCTCTGACCGCCGAGGAGCGCCTGCTGCGCGCCATCTTCGGTGCCAAGGCCCACGACGTCCGCGATACCTCCCTTAAGATGCCTCACGGCGCTTACGGCCGCGTTATCGACGTCGTCCGCTTTAGCCGCGAGAACGGCGACGACCTGGCCCCCGGCGTCAACGAGCAGGTGCGCGTCTACGTCGCCCAGCGTCGTAAGATCCAGCAGGGCGATAAGATCGCCGGCCGCCACGGCAACAAGGGTGTTATCTGTAACGTTCTGCCGGTCGAGGACATGCCCTACATGGCTGACGGTACCCCGATCGACGTTATCCTCAACCCGCTGGGCGTTCCTTCGCGTATGAACGTCGGCCAGCTGCTCGAGTGCCACCTTGGCTGGGCTGCTGCCTGCGGTTGGGATACCGAACAGGCCGACTCCGACAAGTACGTCCCCGGTCCGTTCTTCACCGCCACGCCCGTCTTCGACGGCGCCAAGGAGGACGAGATCGCCGAGGTCATCCGTCGCGCCAACAAGAACATGCTCAACAAGGCCACCGCTGCCTTTGGCGATCACATGCGCCCCGAGTTCGTCACCCAGCTTGACGAGCGCGGCAAGACCCGCTTGTTCGACGGCCGCACCGGCGAGGAGTTCCGCGAGCCCATTACCGTGGGTACGTCCTACATCCTCAAGCTCGGCCACATGGTCGACGACAAGATCCATGCCCGTTCGACCGGCCCTTACAGCCTGGTTACCCAGCAGCCGCTGGGCGGCAAGGCTCAGTTCGGTGGCCAGCGCTTCGGCGAGATGGAAGTGTGGGCCCTCGAGGCCTACGGTGCCGCCTACACGCTG
>ENA-OQIX01000100-OQIX01000100.1-human-gut-metagenome-genome-assembly--contig:-NODE-100-length-15979-cov-3.158655_pt1 | contig 15979 bp, 16 predicted proteins | sample MGYA00242591_ERZ504756 | MGnify/ENA primary metagenome ERZ504756 (study PRJEB26092, sample SAMD00036369) | human gut metagenome | host: Homo sapiens | study: EMG produced TPA metagenomics assembly of...
ATTGTACAGGCCCGGCTCCTTTTTTGCAAGATAGACAGCAGCATTTATTGCGCCATTTGCAAAAACACTGCGGGAATATGCAGTACCACCATACCGGTGCTTTGTCAATGCTGTCTTTTTCTTGCCCAGTCCATGCACGGAACCGGCGGCATATAATACTGTTTCTGATACTTCTTTACATTCATCATGATTTTTTCCTCCCAGAAAGTGAAATACAATTTATTCTGCCGACATAAAATTCGGGGATGAAAAGCATAAAAAAAATACTCTCATCTTCTGTGTCGGCTTCTGACACAAGAGACGAAAGACTTGCTATCTTACGCGGTACCACTCCTGTTTTACAGAGATTTTCTCTGTACACTCTGCGGATACGGATGAAACATCTGCATATCCTGCCCCTCTAACGGTGGGTTTCCGTCTGCACCTACTCTTTTTATTCTAAATTTGGGAGCAACGGCTCTGAGGTCAGTTCCACGGAATTCGTCTGCTGTTTCGCATCACCCAACAGCTTTCTGGATTCGGAAGCTCCATGTAGTATTCCTCTTCTTTGCCTTTTTCCTAACTTGGCTCTTATGTTACCATTTTTCTCCATCTCTGTCAAGCGCAAAACGCAGGATTCCGTAAAAATACACCCGCCGGAAAGGAGGCTCCGGCGGGTGCTCTAACACATGATTTCGTTGTTTTATTTGTTGTACTCTTCCAGGTATTTCTGGTAATCCTCTACCTGTTTTCCGTGGATTTCCTTGAGCTCATCCAGCTCATCCAGTGTAGTCGGAACAGCCAGTCCTAAGTTGTCCAGCCAGTCTTTCCGGATCCACAGAGTCTCACATGCCGGCTCTGCAACGTCGCCCGGGATACGGTAAATTCCGTTGTCTCCGGATGCATAGAACATAACGCCAGGATCTACGCTGTTGTAGTAGTCAACCATGTTGGTGTATTTCTTCATATACGGAGAAACATCCATCAGAAGGCCTGCGTCTACCCATTTCGTATAGTCAGCTTCCATGTTCCACCACCAGATGATGTCCGGTCGCTGTGTCTCATCGCCCATCAGAAGGGAAATTTTTGGATGTTGCATCCGACCAGCCCGGCAGTGCGATGATATCGATATCCAGGTTGCAGCGGTCCTCCGTCCATTCCTGCATTTCGCTCTCTCCCTTCCTTCCGGCGATATAATGCATTATTTTGCACTATTATTTTTTAATGTGTGATATTAACGAGGTTTTTATTCTTGCGTTTTTGTCATTTTTGTTCAGTTTAGCTTTCCTTAAATGCACCATTTTGCATTATTAATTAGTGTTTTTCTACATGGCATTTATGCACGAATTTGAATCATCGCAAAAAGGGAGCCGGAAACGCCCCGCAGACGGTTTTTCTTCTCGTCCGCCGGGGCGTCCCTGGCTTTCTTTCTTTGTTCACTTTTTCCTGTTTTTTCTATTTCTTTCTATCCCTGGCGCTTGCACGAGGAACGGCGCACCACAACCTCCCCCGAAACGAGAATCCGTTCTTTCGGCGCTTCCGGGTGCTCCTCCCGCCATAAAAATTCATGCACCATACGGCGGCCAAGCCACTTCGTATCGACATGAACGGTTGAGAAGAACGGATACAGCATCCGGTCCTCATCATCATCAAATCCGGTCAGTGCCACATCCTCCGGCACGCGCACGCCGATTTTCCGGAAGGATTCTGTCAATCTTTTGGCGATCATATCGTTGCCGCAGACAATCGCTTCCGGCAGTGTATCGTAGCTCGCCACAATCTTGTCAAAATTTTCCGGGTAATAAAAATGATCGCTCTCCATATTGGGGCGCACAAGCTCCTCATCGAGCGGAATGCCCGCCTGTTCCATCGCTGCAAGGAAACCGACATACCGGTCATGCATCGACTCATACGTGCTGCTGTGCTCACTTAGGAAACCGATCCGCGTCATGCCCTGCCCGATCAGATGGGACGTCAGAAGACTCACCGGCTGCACACCGTCCACACGCACGATATCGCCCATCGGCCGCTGTTCGATGCCGCAGTAATGGTCGAGCTGAAAGATGCGGTAACCCAGATTTACCAGTTTCTGCATATATTCCGGCGGCAGCATTTTAATGCAGAAGATCGCATCGATATTTTCATTCAGGCCGAGCGGCAGAATGCCGTTCTCCTCCTCCCGCTCCGTCACGACCGCAACGCGCGTCTGACAGTTATTGAGGCTCGCCTCCTCGGAGATGCCGCTCACGACACGGTCCCAATAAACAGCGGCATCCCGCGTACGCAGAACCATAATATTGTAATGCTTCTCCTGCGGTGCCCGAACTTCTTCCACATATACATTTTCGCCCAGATAGCCATTTCTTTTCGCCATCCGAAGAACTCTCTCCCGTGTCACCGGAGCTACCTTCGGATCATCCTTTAATGCCATGGCAACCGTATTCCGGGACAATCCCAGCTCCTTTGCCATACTCTGTATCGTTACTTTCCCCATAACTTCCTCCCTGTTTTTTCTGCGCAATTCATTTTTCTTCCGCACACGTCTTTGTCCGTAAGAAAAAAAGTGCCGTAAAACGACACTCTTACCGATCGGGGCAACAGGATTTGAACCTGCGACCTCACGGCCCCCAGCCGTGCGCGCTACCAAGCTACGCCATACCCCGTAATCATGTTTTCATTATACCAGCGAACTTCTGAAAAATCAATGTTATTTTTCCCTCTCCCGTTTCATTACATTTATTTCTTTATTTCGTGTCATATTCTCTTTTATTTTACTATATTGTCACTTTTTCTTTCTGAATATGTAATTTTTCGACGTTTTCCACGTATCATAAGTGAAAGGGGAAAATCGTATGCCATACAAACTTTCACCTCTGGCATGCCCGTCTGCAAAGACTATGTAAAAACTGAATAAAAGGAGACATCGTAATGGAAACTGAAATTTACTTTCTACTACACTCTTTAGGAATTGGTGCAAAATACCGCGGATTTCGCTATCTCGCCTATGGTATCGCTTTATGCATGGAAGACGAAGATTATCTCCTTCGGGTCAGCAAAACGCTGTACCCAAAGATCGCGCAAACGTTTCAGGTATCGTCCTCCTGCGTCGAACGAGACATCCGCACCGCTATTTCCGTCTGCTGGACCCGCGGAAACCGTGATCTGCTCTTTTCGCTTTCTGTGCATCCGGTTCTGACAAAACCGACCAATTCCGAATTTTTTGATATTTTAAGTTCTTATATCAAATACTACCGTGCTTTTCCTGCCTGTCGTCAGGAGGCATAAAAAAACGAATACAGAAAAGATAACACTTCCGCGCCCTATCATATTGGGGGATATGCATGGCGCGGAAGTGTTTTTTCTATGATAAAACGATAGAACAAAAAAGGAGACTGCCCGCAAAGGCAGCCTCCCGATATGGATCATTTGACAGCAAACCGATTAGTTATTGATCAGTTTGTCCTCGTTGCTCCAGCTGTACAGTTTTCTGACTTCTTCTCCGACTTTCTCTGACGGATGCTCTGCAGCTTTTCTTCTCATTGCACGGAAGTGAGCCTGTCCGCCTGCTGGGGACATATCCAGAAGGAAGTCTTTTGCGAAAGTACCATCCTGGATATCGGAAAGGATCTTCTTCATGGTCTTCTTGGTTTCTTCTGTGATGATCTTCGGTCCGGTGATGTAATCGCCGTACTCGGCTGTGTTGGAGATGGAGTATCTCATTCCGGAGAATCCCGACTGATAGATCAGGTCTACGATCAGTTTCATCTCATGGATGCACTCGAAGTATGCGTTTCTTGGGTCGTATCCAGCCTCGCACAGAGTCTCAAATCCAGCCTGCATCAGGGCGCATACACCGCCGCAGAGAACTGCCTGCTCACCGAACAGGTCTGTTTCGGTCTCAGTTCTGAAGGTTGTCTCCAGAAGACCAGCTCTTGCTCCGCCGATTCCAAGGCCGTAAGCCAGTGCTCTGTCCAGAGCTTTTCCGGTGTAATCCTGCTCAACAGCAACCAGGCAAGGAGTTCCTTTGCCAGCCTGATACTCGCTTCTTACTGTGTGGCCAGGTGCTTTCGGAGCGATCATAGCTACATCTACGTTCTTCGGAGGTACGATCTGTCCGAAGTGGATAGCGAAACCATGAGCGAACATCAGCATGTTGCCCTCTTCCAGGTTTGGCTCGATATCTTTTTTGTACATTGCAGCCTGTTTCTCATCGTTGATCAGGATCATGATGATATCAGCCTGTTTTGCAGCCTCAGCAGCGGTGTATACTTTGAATCCCTGTGCCTCTGCTTTTGCCCAGGATTTGCTGCCTTCATAAAGTCCAATAATAACATCACAGCCGGAATCTTTCAGGTTCAGTGCATGAGCATGTCCCTGGCTTCCGTAGCCGATAATTGCGATTTTTTTTGCCTTCCAGTAAAGAGAGATTACAATCTTCCTGATAAAAAAGTCTTGCTGCCATTTTATTTTCCTCCATAATATATAGAATGTCTTGACCGGCGGCAGGTCGGTCAATTTATACAGCGAAAAGCATTTCTGCCTTTTGCTGTTTGTCAGGGAAATGAACTTTTCTATACAAAAATTTCATTCCTCTAGCAAACGTATGTAATGTGATCTGCGTTAATCGAGGTAACGCACATCGTGGGCTCCTCTGGAGAGTCCTGTCACTCCTGTTCTGGCCAGTTCCAGGATTTCGTATCCCTGTACCAGATTCAGGAACCCTTCGAGCTTTGACTGGTTTCCGGTCAGCTCTACAATCAGGCTTTCCTGTCCCACATCCACGATTCTTCCACGGAAGACATCGGAGATGGCGATGACATTGCGGCGTTCATTTTCATTCACACGGATTTTGACCAGCATCAGCTCTCGTCTGACACTCTCGTCCGGCTTCAGCTCTTTGATATCCCGCACATCGACAAGTTTTGCCAGCTGTTTTTTGATCTGCTCCAGAATCATTTCATCACTGCAGTACAGAACAACAGTCATTCTTGTGTATCGCGGGTCTGCTGTCACACCGGCGGTGATCGTCTCGATATTGTATCCGCGTCGGCTGAAAAGACCAGCTACTCTGCTTAAAAGTCCCGGCGTATTATCCACCAGCAGGGATAATGTTCTTTTCTGTTCCATAAACACCAACTTTCCTCCATCCGCAGGCGCCGCGGATTTTCAGCAATTTCTTACAACTTCCAACGCCTTATCCAATATATTAGCAACTTATCCTCGCTTTGTCAACAAAAATTTTACCAAATTATTCTTTTGGGCAAAAATCTTTTGCCTCCTGTGGTTCCCATTTGCACACCTTCCGGTCATACGTAAGGATGCCGTTCGACTCCTCCTCGACATCGGTAAGCTGTGTGTAGACTGCTGCGGCAAGTCCCTGTTCTGTGAGTTCTCTTATCTTTTCTGCCAGTGCATTCATCGCTTTCTGGTACTGTGTCTGGTTCTGGTACGTGCGGTAGCCGAACGATTTTTCGGAGTAGAGATGCTCCTGTACCGGATACGTATAGCCGCCGTATTCAGAAAAAGCAAACGCGCGCTCCTCCGGTTTTACTTTTAACGGACGAAAGTAATTGTGAAGGCTCTTGATGTCCCCCGCTCCCTGATCGTACCAGCCGCTCGCGTGGTCGATCTGCCGCGTCAGATCGAGAGCGCGCACCATTTCTGTCATCTCCCTGGCATCAAACTGTCCCCATCCCTCGTTGAACAGAACCCAGAGCGACACGCACGGTGCATTGTAAAGCTGATGAACCGTCTCGCGGCACTCCCGCTTCCACCACTCTCTTCCCGTTTTTGAGGTCCGCGAAAAGAGCGGATAACAGTTATCCCTGAATTCCGTTGTCACAAACGGCAGTACGGTCGGAAGGTACAAAAGGAACGTCTGGATCGACCGGCCGCCGCCGTTGATCATATCCTGCCACACCAGCATACCGATATGGTCGCAGTGGGAATACCATCTTGCGCACTCAACTTTCAGGTGTTTCCGGATCATATTGAAACCGAGGCGTTTGGCCGTCTTAATGTCATAAACCATCGCCTCATCGGACGGCGGCGTGTAGAGGCTTTCCGGCCAATAACCCTGGTCGAGGACACCGTTCTGGAAATACGGCTTTCCGTTTAAGAGAAGACGCGTGATTCCTTTCTCATCTTTTCCAATGCCGAATTTGCGCATGCCGAAATAACTCTCGATGCGGTCTTCTCCCGCTTCAATGGAAACCCCATAGAGATGCGGATGTTCCGGGCTCCAGCCTGCAAAATTACCGAGAATCAGCTCCGCCTCGTTTTCTCTCGTCTCCCGGACGCAGATCACCTTCGCATCCGGCGCTTCGCTCTCCCGCACCGTAATTTTTTTCGTCAGTCCCGCATCCGGTCCGTTGAGGAAAACCCGTACTTTTACGCTCGCCGTATCATATTCCGGCGTGATCACGATGCGTTCCAGATACGTCTCCGGCACCCATTCCATCCAGACGCTCTGCCAGATGCCGCTCTGCGCGGTGTAAAACATGCCGCCCGGGGTAAGGCTCTGCTTTCCGCGGCCCTTCCAGTCCGTGTCCGTCTCATCGCGCACCTTGACGGCAAGCTCGTTCTCTCCCGTTTTGAGATACGGCGTAAGATCCACTGAAAAAGAAAGATACCCGCCGAGATGGCCTCCGGCACGCTTTCCGTTGCAGTAAATTACCGCATCCTGATCCACGGCGCCGAACTGCAGCAGCAGCCGTTTTCCGGCAGGAATTTTTGGAAGCTGAATCGTGCGGAAGTACCACAGATATTCTTTTGGAAGCAGCTGCCGCTTCACGCCGGACACATCGCACTCCGGGGAAAACGGAACGAGAATTTTTCCGTCCCGCTGTTTTGGCATTTTCTGCGTTTCCGTGAACGCATACTCCCACCATCCGTTCAGATTTGTCCAGTTTTCCCGGCGCATCTGCGGACGCGGATATTCCGGAAACGGGAGCTCTTCTTCCGGATTTTTCCCAAATTCCGTAGAAAGGCGGAATTTTTTTCCTTCCTTTTTCCAATCTGTAATGCTTTGACCGCATTTTTGAAGTCCATTCTTTTCCCTCTTTTTCTGATTTTTATGATTGATAAAAGCGTGCCCGTACAAAATCCCGGACACGCTTTTGGTGTACTGAAAATCAAAGCGGATATTCACAATCCGGTTAGATAAACGCCAGCGTTTTCATCAGATACAGCCAGAACGTCAGCGTAAAGGCACTGCCGCACGTTGTAAGCATAACGGTGTTTGCCGTCAGACTTCCCTCATGACCCATATTTTTCGCCATGATAAAACTGCTCACCGTCGTTGCGGAACCCAGCATCACAAGGATTGCCACCAATTTTTCCTGACGGAAGCCAAGTATCACGGCGATCGGCAGAAAGACAGCTGCAAGACCGACCAGCTTAATCGCAGCTGCAGCAATCGACGGCCGGATATTCTTTGCCGCGCTCTTTGCCTCAAACGACGCCCCCATCGCAATCAGGCCGAGCGGCGTTGCAAGTACCGCAATATTCTGCACCGTTTTCTGCAGAATCACCGGCTTTGGAATGCGAAGCACCGACCAGAGAAGTCCTGCAGCGATCCCGAGGATAATCGGGTTTGTCACGATATTTTTCGCCGTCTTTTTCACAAAATCTGCCGTGATCTCCTCCCGTTCCGGACGGAATACTGCAAGAACGACAACCGCCATGATATTATACAGCGGCACACTGCTGATGATCATCAGCGGCGCCATGCCGGAATTTCCGTAGATATTCTGGATAAAGGCAATACCAAGGATCGCCGCACTGCTCCGGTACGCCGCCTGGATAAATTCGCCTCTTGCACTTCTCTCTTTTTAAGAGATGGGAAAGTCCCCATACCGCAAGAATTGAGAGCAGTGTTGCAAAGAAGCAGAACAGAACGAATTTGATATCCCACACAGCGGAGAAATCAGAATCCGACAGGTCCTGGAACAGCAGCACCGGGAGTGCGATTTTAAACACAAATTTGTTCATTTTGCTTGTGAACGATTCGTCCAGAATACCAACCTTTCGAAAGAAAAGTCCCAAAATCATTGTCAGGAAGATCGGCATCGTCGCGTTCAGGCTGAAGATCAGATTACTCATACCAGTGTTTTTCCTGCCAGTACATTTTTATAATCTTCGTAGTTCTCTTCGAGAAGCTTCGGCGTATTCAGACCGTAGGGACATTTCTTCATGCAGGCGCCGCAGTGGAGACAACCTTCGATTTTCTTCATCATCGCCTGGCCGCGCTCGGTGAGCTGGTTGGCGGACGGGGACGGCGCAGAAGCAGGCTCATGCGCGCGCAGGTGTTAATCTCAATGCCTGCCGGACATGGCATACAGTAACCGCAGCCGCGGCAGAAGTTGCCGGAGAGCTCTTTCTGGTCTTTCTCGATGATCGTCTTGATTTCATCCGTCATGGCAGGCGGACAGGCAATGTAGCTTAAGAACTCGTCCAGCTCTTTTCTCTCTGGACGCCCCAGATCGGAAGCACGTTGTCGTACTGGTCTTCAAAAGCATATGCAGCCGCGGAGTTTGTGATCAGCCCGCCCGAGAGCGCTTTCATTGCGATAAAGCCGATATTTTTCTCTTTGCATCCCTGTACCAGTGCTTTCTCACGGTCCGTTGCCAGATAGCAGAACGGGAACTGCAGCGTCTCGTAAAGACCGGACTCGATGATCTCCTCTGCCACGCTCATGCGGTGGTTCGTGATACCGATGTGGCGGATTTTTCCCTGTGCTTTTGCTTCCAGCATCGCCTCATACAGGCCGGTTCCATCTCCCGGCTTAGGACAGAAGGACGGATTGTGGAACTGATAGATATCGATGTAATCCGTCTTCAAAAGGGAAAGGCTTGTCTCCAGATCCTTCCAGAAGCCCTCCACATCCTTTGCCATCGTCTTCGTAGAGATAAAGACCTTCTCACGCATTCCCTCAAACGCTGCGCCTAATTTTTCCTCGCTGTCGCTGTATGCACGCGCGGTATCAAAAAAGCGGATGCCTCCGTCATACGCTTTGCGCAGCAGATAAACAGCGTCTTCTTTCGTGACACGCTGTACCGGCAGCGCGCCGAAGCCGTTCTTGTTTACACAGATTCCTGTACTTCCCAGTGTTACCATGGACATACTTGTGTTCCTCCTTTTTCGCTTTCATTGTTTCAACTCATAGTCGGTATTTCACGGAGTCTGACATGTCGAAAATAGTTCGACTGTGACTTGCCTCATGTCAGTGGAGGATACCGATTTCTCTCCGCCCGCCACTGCCGTTATGTTTCTTTTAGCAATTCATCCCACCGCTTCAGAAACGGGGGACTTCTTGTCTACTGGTGTTAAAATCCGTTATTTCTATAGTATCACACTTTCTATCAGACGGCAAACGCGATTTAAAGAGGCAGGCACAAAGGGAAATACTTTCCTTTTATGTCTGCCTCTGAATATCATTTTTTATTTTACTTCTTTATAAAAGTTTACGCAGTCCGACGGATCATAATAGATTTTATTATCCGCAAGCAGCGTGGAAACACCGTTCTGTACTTCGATGATGCTGACCGCACAGTTGTACGGCACGCCGCCGTGCCAGAAGTCGTTCTTGTCTTCATAGACATTGCGTAGCAGCGCACGCATGCAGCAGCCGTGGGTGGCGATCAGGATCGTCTTGTCCTGGAGCTCCGGTTTTGCAGTCAGCTCATGATAGAACGCTTCTGCCCGGTCGCAGACCTCCTGGATCGTCTCTCCGTCTCCCGCCGGGCAGAAGTGGAACGGATCTCTGTAAAAATCGTCGAAGTGTTCAGACGGAATCTCAAAATTGTTTGCCCGGCATCCAAGCCCTTCCCAGGAGCCAAAGGAAAGCTCCATCAGGCGGTCGTCGGTCGTAAGCGGCACATTTCTGCCCGCAAGGACGAGCTCTGCCGTGTGCTTTGCGCGGCGCAGTGGACTGGAAATTCCAAGGTCAAACGGGATATTTTTCAGTCCTTCCGCCGTCACTTTCGCCAGACGGACACCATTCTCATTCAGCTCGGTGTCCGTCTGGCCCTGCAGTCTGCCTTCTACGTTCCACGCAGTTTCACCGTGGCGTATGATATAAAGTTTCATAAAAATCAGCCTCTCAGTTCGATGTTGAACTCATTCTGCAGTTTCTTGCAGATCTTCTCGACAAATTTCTGTACTTTTTCGAAGTCAAATGCTTCTTCCTTCGGTGCAAAGGTGACGGTGAACGCCATGCTCTTCTTGCCTTCCGGAATCTGGCCGCCCTCGTAAACATCGAACAGACGGATCTCTTTTACGTATTTGTTTGCCTCGCGGATACAGTTCTCTACATCGCCGCAGCTGATGTTTTTGTCCATGACAAATGCCAGGTCACGTTTCTCCTCCTGGATTTGGAGATCGGCTGGAGGTGCGTTTTTTGCCGTACCATCTGGAGAGCTCTTTTAAGTCAAGCTCCATGATGTAAGAGGAAGTACGCATGCTCAGCTCGTTCTGGATATCGTATGCTGCTTTTCCGAAGTATCCGATTTCTGTACCCTCGCAGAGTACTTTCACTGCCTGATACGGATGCAGGAAGGATTTCTGAACCGGCTCGTAGGTGAACTCAATGTCCATGCTCTCGGCGATGGTGTTGGCGATGCCCTTCATAGTGAAGAAGCTCTCGTTGTTTCCGAAGGTTCCGACGCAGAGAACTTTTCTCTCATCCGGGTAGGATGTCAGCGGCAGGGACTCCGGAATGTAGATGCTTGCTACCTCGAACAGTCTTCCTTCAAGGGTGCCCTGTTTCTCATTTCTGGAAATGGCATTCAGCATGGAAGCTGCCAGTGTGGTACGCATCAGGGACAGATCCTGGTTGATCGGGTTGATGATCTCGATGGCATTTCTCTCTTTTGCATCTGCCGGCAGTTTCAAGAGATCCAGATCTGCAGGGGAGAAGAAGGAGTAATGCATGCACTCGTAGATACCCATGGTGCATAAGGTATTCTTCAGTGCCAGCTCGCCTTTCTGCTCTTCATTGTAGCCGCCCATCGTTACCTGTGCAGCGGAAAGGAAGGTATCGGTTACGTGATCGTAGCCGTACATACGGATGACTTCCTCTGCCACGTCCGGATAGCGCTCGACATCGTTCTCTCCCTCCGGCAGCATATCCTCACGGTAAGCCGGAACCTGGATGGTCAGCTCATCGCCGTTGATTTCCGGTGCAAAGTTCAGGTTTTTCATAATGCGGAGAATCTCTGCTTCCGGAACTTCGATACCGAGTACGCCGTTTACTTTGCTGACACTGACGGTCATCGGAGTCGGATCGATGGAGTTTCCGGTGTTCACATCGAAATGGGTACGGGAAACTTTACCGCAGCCAAGCTCTTCCATCAGATGCAACGCACGTTTCATACCAAGTACGGTTGAATACTCGTCCACGCCTTTCTCATATCTTGCACTGGCATCCGTCGCTTTTCCAAGCGCACGGGCTGTCTTTCTGACGTTGTCGCGTGCGAATTTTGCGGACTCAAACATAACAGCCTCTGTCGTGTCGCGGATCTCGGAGTTTAAGCCTCCCATGACACCGGCAAGTGCAACCGGTTTTACGCCGTCGCAGATCACGAGGTTGTTCTCATTCATTGTGTATTCCTGCTCATCGAGGGTCACAATCTTTTCATTTTCTTTTGCTCTTCTGACACAGATTTCATTGCCTTCCAGATAAGAGCAGTCAAAAGCATGCATCGGCTGGCCGATCTCTTTTAAGACGTAGTTTGTGATATCAACCACGTTGGAGATCGCGGACATGCCGACGAGTGCCAGACGGCGTTTCATCCATGCCGGGGACTCTCCGATTTTTACGTCATATACGTAATGAGCGCTGTAACGCGGGCAGAGTTCCGGAGCTTCCACGCGGACAGAGAAGCCTTCTTTTTCCACATCCGTCTCGGTGTAATCGGTTGCCGGCATTTTTAAAGGTTTTTCCAGCATCGCCGATACTTCTCTTGCGATACCGAGGATACTCTGGCAGTCCGGTCTGTTTGCAGTCAGGGAGATATCAAAGATCCAGTCGTCAAGACCTGTCAGCTCTTTGACATCTGCGCCAAGCTCGGCATCTTCCGGCAGAACAAGCAGTCCGTTGTAGCCTGCGCCCGGGTACAGATCCTCGGTAAGGCCGAGCTCCACGCCGGAGCAGAGCATTCCGCAGGACTCATATCCTCTTAATTTTCCTTTTTTGATGGTCATAACACCCTCGATGGTCTTATGATCCTTTGCTGTTGCATAAACAGAAGCGCCAGGAAGGGCAACCGGGAATTTTCCGCCGGTGTGCACGTTGTCTGCGCCGCAGCAGATCTGCATGGTGCCGTGTTCTCCTGCATTTACCTGGCACACATGAAGATGGGTCTCCGGAATCGGCTCGCAGCCCTCCACCAGACCGACAACAACATTGCTGATGTCTTTTCCCACTTGATAACGCTCTTCTACTTCAAAACCGCCGTCGAACAGTTTTTTCTCCAGTTCTTCCGGGGTAACATCGATATCTACATATTCTTTCAGCCAACTTAACGGTACTAACATATTAAACCTCCAAATTCAAACTGTTTCGTCTTTATTTCTCGTTAATCTGATTTAAAACCCGCAGATCGGAACCGAATAACAGTTTGATGTTGTTGATTCCGTATTTCAGCATGGCGATACGCTCCAGGCCGATGCCAAAAGCGAAGCCGCTGTACTCTTCTGAATCAATGCCGCAGTTCTCCAGCACGCGTTTGTTTACGATACCTGCTCCAAGGACCTCGATCCAGCCGGTTCCCTTGCAGAGGCTGCATCCTTTTCCGCCGCAGGCGAAGCAGCTACAGTCTACCTCAACGGACGGCTCCGTGAACGGGAAGTAAGACGGACGGAGACGGGTTGTGGTTCCCTCGCCGTAGATCTTCTGTACGAGTACGTCGAGCATTCCTTTCAGGTCGCAGAGGGTGATGTTTTTGTCGACAACGAGTCCCTCCATCTGATGGAACATCGGAGAATGGGTTGCGTCGTCATCAGACCGAAAAACACGTCCCGGGGAAAGGATCTTGATCGGCGGCTTTTTGTTTTCCATGACATGAATCTGGCCTGCCGATGTCTGGGTACGAAGCAGGAATTCCGGGGAGAGATAGAAGGTATCCTGCATATCTCTTGCCGGGTGATCCTGTGGTGTATTCAGTGCAGTAAAGTTGTAGTAATCGGTCTCGATTTCTCTTCCCTCGTATACCTCAAAGCCCATGCCTGCAAAGATGTCGATGAGCTGTTTGCGGATCAGGGTAACCGGATGAAGGTTTCCGATCGCTGTCTCTTCTGCCGGAAGGGTCAGGTCGATTTTCTCGGACTCATATTTCTTCTGCAGCTCGCGCTCTTTCATCTCCTCTTCCACTTTCTGGAAGCGGCCAAGCGCCCACTCTTTTAACTCATTGACGGATTTACCGTAGTTTGCGCGCTCTTCCGGGGCAATGTTTTTCATTTCTTTCATCAGCCCGCTGATCTTACTTTTCTTTCCTTCCAGATACTCGCTCTTAAATTCATACAGTTCTTTGGAGCTTTTCAGCTCTTCCAGTCCATTTTCAATCTTCTGTTTTAATTCAGACAGATGGCCGGTTAATACACTTTTTTCCTGCATTTGACTCTCCTACTTTCTTTTCTTGCTTGTTTGATGGTAAATGTGAAAACAGTCAGATACCCCGCTGCAAACAGCGGAGCATCTGATTTTCGTGGCAGTCGCCAAATATCCATGCAAGCATGGCTGTCTGGCTCGTTGCTCACAAAAAAAGACCCCGCCCCACAAAGGGACGAGATCTGAAATTTCGCGGTACCACCCTGATTTCTGCAGATACTTCCTGCAGACACTCATAACCGGTGCTGTAACGTACACCAAACGTCTGTCCCTACTTGCATTTCCAGTATCCTGCTATACGTTCCGGACATCTGCTCCAATGCGAAATTTGAAATATTCCTGAACCTGAAGGAGCTTGCAGCCGATGACTCCCTCTCTCTGGCGGAAAAAATATTTCTCTGAACATCTTCACAGCATTTTTCCTGGTTAGATTATTTATAAAACTTTCATAAACAATATTTATTGTTACCGTCTTGACCCCGGACTGTCAAGCCATTATTTTCCCGTCTTCTTTATTCGTCTCTTTATTTTCCTATAAAATAGCTCGATCGCCGCATTCTGCAGTTTCCGCAGTTTATCCTCAAAATACGCGTTGATCTCCGCGCCGATCAGAAGGATCCACATGCAGAAATACATCCAGATCATGATAAACACGATCATCGTCAGACTACCGTACATATTGGACGCCGCAAGCGCGATGTCGAGGTACATGGAAAATGCAAGGGAAAAAATAGACCAGGCAAGGGATGAGATCAGTGCGCCCGGGCACTGGCTCTTAAAGCTCGCCTTCCGGTTCGGAATGCATTTATACAGCACCAGGAACAGAACCGCCAGCACGCCTGTCGTAATCAGGGTACGCATGCCCATGATAGAGGATGTCACGCGCGCCACCATCGGCAGATGTTCCGTCAGCTTATTCTGAATGCGGGTTCCGAAGACCAGAAGCACCAGACTGGTGAGGAATGCAGCGACAAATATTAAGGTATATGCCATGCCCCGCAGCCGGTTGATGATGTAATTACGTGTCTCTGTTACGTGATAAATGCTGTTCAACCCGTTTGTCAGCGCCGCAATGCCCTTTCCCGCCGACCACAGCGTTGTGATGATCGTAATCGGCATATAGGCAACGGACTGATAAAAGATCTCATTTACAATACCGCCCACGTAGCTCTGGAACTCCGTGGGCAGCATATTGATCAGAACGCTGTAAACATCGTCGCGTGTCAGCGGCGTATATTTTACAAGCGTAACAACCAGAAGAACAAACGGAATAAAGGAAAGAAGAATGAAATACGCGCTCTGCGCTGCATAAGCACCGACATGGTCCTCATTCAGGCGCTTCATAAAACCGCGGATTGTTTTTATCATCTGGCAAAAACCGCCTTTTCTTTGTTTTCGTGAATCTATCCCATTATTGCACACATCTTGTATTGCAGGATAGCCTACAAAGCATATCATACTTTTCTTTCCTTCGCAAGGGATTTCAATCCCATTTGCGGTAATACCATGCGTAACCGCGGGCTGGAACCGGAACACCGCGCAGAACGCGTTTTTTCGCCGGTAAACAGATCCTTCCAGGTGAACTCTCCCATATCGATCCATGCGGTACGGTCCTCGTTGCTGAAGTTGAAGATTCCCGTCACCATCTCATTGCCGGATTTTCTGCAGACGCAGAGAAGTGCGGTATCGTACGTTTCCTCGGTCCAGACATCCGCCTCCCCATCGAACGGACGATATTTGAATTTGAGCTCTTCCATCTTCTTCATCGAAGCAAAAATCCGATTCTGTACCGTTCCTTTTTTATCCTTCTCCGGTTCCAGATCCCAGTGGAAGTGGCCGCGGTGAATATAACGGCTGTCGGATCTGCGGTCGTAGTCCTCGCTCTCCTTGTAGGAGTAATCGTTGACCTGGCCGATCTCGTCACCGCTGTAGATGACCGGAATACCGGACTGGATGAAGAGGTATGCATTCAGCATTTCGATTCTCTGGATGGCCTGTGCCGTCTTCTCTTCATTCTGCTCAAAGCCTGCCGCCTCAAGACCGCAGAGAGAAGCCGTCGTTCCGCAGAGACGCGCATCCTGCAGAACAGGATCGTCGTTGTAGAGCTCTCCTCTTGCATCGCTTCCCTCCACATAACCGCGGAAATAGTCATTCAGATATTTCTTATGCGGTGCCTCGGCGATGCCGAACTGTTTCAGCCATTCGTAATCGAGGCCCCAGCCGATATCATCGTGGCATCTCAGATAGTTCAGGAAGACATAATCCTTCGGCAGTCTCGTCACAATATCCATCTGATGTTTCAGCAGGCGGGTATCTGCCGTTGCAATGGTGTGTCCAGGTGGATGCCATCGTCGTTACGTTGTACAGCATTATGGCACTCCGGTTTTTCCA
>ENA-OQIX01000102-OQIX01000102.1-human-gut-metagenome-genome-assembly--contig:-NODE-102-length-15895-cov-3.430175_pt1 | contig 15895 bp, 16 predicted proteins | sample MGYA00242591_ERZ504756 | MGnify/ENA primary metagenome ERZ504756 (study PRJEB26092, sample SAMD00036369) | human gut metagenome | host: Homo sapiens | study: EMG produced TPA metagenomics assembly of...
GCAACATTGATGTCCGGTTCCCGCTGGGGGAGTTCGTCTGTGTGACCGGCATTTCCGGTTCCGGCAAGTCCAGCCTGATCAATGAGATCCTGTACAAGACGCTGGCCTGTGAGCTGAACGGTGCCCGCAGCCGTGCGGGCAAGTGCGACGGGGTGGAAGGGTCTGGAGTTTGTGGATAAGGTCATTGGCATCGACCAGCAGCCCATCGGCCGCACGCCGCGCTCCAACCCGGCCACCTATACCGGCGTGTTCAACGATATCCGCGCCGTCTTTGCCGAGACCCAGGATGCAAAGATGCGCGGCTACGGCCCGGGCCGGTTCAGCTTCAACGTCAAGGGCGGCCGCTGTGAGGCTTGTGAGGGTAACGGCATTTTGCAGATCGAGATGCACTTCCTGCCGGATGTCTATGTCCCCTGCGAGGTGTGCAAGGGCGCGCGCTATAACCGCGAGACGCTGGAGGTAAAGTATAAGGAAAAGACCATCTCCGACGTGCTGAACATGACCGTGGAGGAGGCGGTGGTGTTCTTTGCCAACCAGCCCAAGATCGCCCGCAAATTGCAGACCCTGCTGGATGTGGGCCTTGGCTATGTGACCCTGGGTCAGAGCGCCACCACCCTGTCCGGCGGCGAAGCCCAGCGTGTCAAACTGGCCAATGAGCTAGCCCGACGCAGCACCGGCAAGACGGTGTATATCCTCGATGAGCCTACCACAGGCCTGCACATTGCGGACGTGCATCGCCTGATCGAGGTGCTGCAGAAGCTGGTGGATGCGGGCAACACGGTCATTGTCATCGAGCACAACCTGGATCTCATCAAGTGTGCGGACCACATCATTGACCTTGGCCCTGAAGGCGGCAGCGCCGGCGGCCTGGTGATTGCCGAGGGTACGCCCGAGCAGGTGGCCGAGGTGCCCGGCAGCTTTACCGGCCAGTACCTCAAGCCCCTGCTGGAAAAGGACAGACAGCTGCGGGCCGCGGAAGCGGAAACTGGTGCAAAAGCAAAAAAGTAAAGCGGCGCTCATACGACGAAAATCATACTTTTCTTGAAAAAATCAGAAAAAGATGCAGAAAAGTGTTGACAAAACCCGGAAAGATGCGTATAATGTCTTTTGTCGCCAATGCTTCGGTAGGGAGGCAGAGGACGATATCCGGGTGTAGCGCAGTTTTGGTAGCGCGCTTGAATGGGGTTCAAGAGGCCGTGAGTTCGATTCTCGCCACTCGGACCATAAATCCAACGATTTCACGTTAGAAATCGTTGGATTTTTTTGTTTATAGGCTGGCCTCATTTGGTTTCGACCACAATTTTGACCACAATGCCAAAGATTTTATCTGGTCTAATTTGACATAGCAACGCTGCTTATATAGAGTGAAGCACTACTTATAAATAGTGGTGTCAGGAATTGAGATTTTGTGATACCAAAAAAGACACCCTCGCTTTTGATAGGAATCTCATGCAGGGATGTCCTTATCTCAACGCGAAGGTGTCTTAATAACGAGGGTCAGATGCCACGGAACGTAAAGGTGAACTCCACAGGCTTGGTCACATCAGGAATATACTCCGGGTGGACATTGGCACCCCAGCTGTCATCGCCGCCAACGCCCATCTGCTCGCCGATGGCACGGATGACCGTGTAATGGACCGGGGGCAGCTCGTAAGGATGCTTGGCACTCTCCATTTCATGGGGAGTGTAGGGCAGCGCAGAGAAGAACATGGGCTTTGCGGCATCTGCGGTAAACAGCAGCCCGCGGCCCTTGCGGTCCACTACCTTTGCCCAGCGCACAGCGGTCTTTGCACCGCACTCCTGCGGCACAAGGTACTGTGCCATGTTGTCTGCGACCTTGTTCTGGTAAATGCCCAGCTTGGCACCATGCTGACGATCCCAGTAGGTCTCCGCAGGGCCGTTTCCGTACCACTCCACCGTGTCGTAGTCAGCGTCGATCTTGAACAGTACGCCGAACTCCGGCATTGCTGCAAGTCCTTCCACCGGGTCATAGTGCAGGGTGGTCTGGATGCGGCCATCACCGAACACACGGTACTGCAGGCTGCACTCTGCTGCGGGGCTGGTCTGGAGGTTATAGAGATAGGTCACGACCACGCTGTCGGCTTCCACCTCGCAGGTGGGGTTCTGGAGGATGGCGCCGCCATGAACAGACGGAATCTCCTTGCCGATGCCCTTGGTGGTAGCGTACAGGCTTTGGCCAGCTTCCACTGTACCCGCGAACGCCGCCCATGTTGTTGCCGCAGTCGTTGTCGGTGGGAGCGCGCCAGAAGTTGGGACGGGGAATCTCCTGAATCATCTCCTTGCCGGCATAGCGGTAGGAAGTCAAGCCGCCATTCAGATCGGAGAACAAAACATCGAAATTCTCACCCCGGACACCGATGTTGTGTGTACCGTGCGTAACGGTAAACGGCGTGACCTTCTTGCTGGGAATGGAACGAACCACAGCGATCACACCCTGTCCAAAGGCGACTTCATGACCTTTCTTTGCCCAGCTGGTGTCCTCCTTCAAACGGAAGCTGATGGTCACTGCATATTCACCGGGGAGCGCAGGAACCATAAACGGCAGCGGGAAGCTGGAACGCTCTTCGGGAGCAACATCAATATTGGTCAGTTCCTGTTGCTGATACAGCTTTCCATCACGATGCAGCAGAGCAACGCAGTCGAAGGCACCCGTAGAGGTGAACAGGTTCTTATTCCAGACTTCGAAGCCAGAGTTGTCGATGGAAATGGCGATGTTCTGATAGCAGAACTTGACCTCCTGCATCTTGGGAGAAGGAGCACGGTCACCACCGTAGGCAATGCCGTTCCCGCTGAAATTATAGTCGGTAGGACGCTCGCCGAAGTCGCCGCCGTAGGCTTGGAACCACTTACCGTAGCGGTCTTTTTTCCAGATGGACTGGTCGATGTAATCCCAGATGAAGCCGCCCTGATAGCCGCAGTCCTTCTGGTCGGCAAGTTCCGTGTACTTGTGCAAAGCACCGTTGGAGTTGCCCATAGCATGAGAGTATTCGCACTCGATATAAGGCCGCTTATCGCCCTGTGCCAGATACTCTTTAATGTCCTTCACAGTGCTGTACATATGGCTCTCGATATCGGTGGTTTCGAGGAAGCGGGGATCATTGACCACACCTTCGTAATGCACCAGACGGGTGTCATCAAAGCGGCGGACCATCTCTGCCATCTGAAGCAGGGTCTCACCGCCAAACGATTCGTTGCCCAGAGACCAAATCAGAACAGCAGGATGATTTTTGTCACGCTGGTAAGTGGAATTTATGCGGTCAAACAAGACAGCTTTCCACTCCGGCTTATCATTGGGCAAAACGCCCTCGATGCCGCGAATGCCCGCCTGATGGATGTCCCATGTGCCATGGGATTCCAGATTGTTCTCTGCGATCAGATACAGACCATACTCGTCGCACAGGTCGTACAGTGCATCCTGATTCTGGTAATGGCTGGTGCGGATGGCATTGATGTTGTTCTGCTTCATGGTGATGATATCCCGAAGCAGTTCCTCATGGGTGTGTACGCCCACAGCACGACCCGTAATGGAGCTGAACTCATGACGGTTGGCACCCTTGAACACGATGCGCTTGCCGTTGAGCAGCATCCGATTGTTCTTCAGCTCGAACTTGCGGAAACCGACTTTCTGCCCAGTCACCTCTACCAGATGGCCTGCATCGTCCAGCAGCTCGATTTCCAGTTCATACAGAGCCGGGTCCTCTGCACTCCACAGGTGGGGGTTCTCCACCGCATGGCTGAACAGCGCAGAACCGCCGTTCAGCGGGATTTTCTCGGAGAACACTTCCAGTTCACTGCGGCGCAGGGTCAGACGGGCTGCGCCCTTACCCTCCACCTGCAATGCAACTTCCAGCGTGGAATGAGTAAAATCATCCCCGGCAAACAGCGTTTTGACGGATATATCTTCCAGATGCACGGTGGGGATGGCGTACAGCCACACGCTGCGGAAGATGCCGGAGAAGCGGAAGAAGTCCTGATCTTCGCACCAGCTGGAGGAAGTCCACTTGAACACCTGCACGGCAAGTTTGTTCACGCCCGGCTGGAGATAGGGAGTCAGATCGAATGCGTGTGCGGAGAAGCTGTCCTCGGTGTAACCCACATAAGACCCGTTCAGCCAAAGAGCCATGCCGCTTTCCACACCCTCGAACTCGATGTGGACGGGCTTGCCCTGCATGGATTCCGGCAGCTCGAAGTATTTTACATAGCTTGCCACCGGATTGAACCGCTGCGGAATCTCGCCCGGCTGTACTTCTTCACGGCCATCCCACGGATACTGAACATTCGCGTACTGGGGAATGTCGTAGCCCTCCATCTGGATGTGTGCCGGAACATGAATGTCATCCCAGCCGCTGCAATCGTAATCTGTCTTTTCAAAGCCGGGGATGGCACTGGTGTAGTTCTTTGCGTAGGCGAATTTCCAGATACCGTCCAGCTTCAGCGCAAGCGAAGATTCTCCTGCCAGATATTCTTCGCGGGAAGCGTAAGTACGGAAACTTGCATGAGCATTCAGCACGTTTTCCTTGAAAAAGGTGGGATCTTTTACTTTTGCAAAATCAAATGCAGCCATAGTATTTCCTCATTTACCTTTTATAATTTTATAATATTTCTCCAGCCTCCCCGGAGGAATCGTTGGATTCCTCCGGGGAACAGCAGATGAAGGAGAAATGATAATGGCTTGTTATCAGACTGCTGCACGCAGTTTTTCATTTGCTTCTTCGACCTTCATACGAGAGAGAATGAAGGTGATGATGGCATCCAGAGCAAACGGAATCACCAGATACATGATCTTCAGCATCGAGATGCAGGATTCGGGCTGGACAGCCAGCGCACTATCGAAATGGCTTGCTGCCAGCAGCCAGCCGGTGATGGCAGTACCCAGACCGCCGCCCAGCTTCACACCGAGAGAAGTGCAGGAGTACATCGTGCCATCCACGCGCTTATGTTTCGTCAGCCAAGTATATTCAGAGCAAGCAGCAATCGCAGCGTTCATATCGCCCTGCCAAGGACCCTGACCAAGAGCTGCGATTGCAGTAAAGAGCAGCATCAAGGTCACATTGCCGCTGCCCATGTAACCAGCTACAGCAACCAGTGCACGAGAAATCGTTGCCAGAGTATAGCTCATTACATTCAGCTTATACATTCCATTCCACTTTGCAACCAAGGTCGGGGTGAACACCAGTGCGATGATCAGAGGAATGTTGATTGCCCAAGAGAATACACCGAACAGATTCTGGTTGCCAAGGATGTAGGTTGCATAGTAGGTGCCCATGCTGATCATGGCACCGTAGATCTGCTGCAAAATGTAGGTGACGCAAATCATCATATAATATTTGTTGCCAGCAAGCAGCTTTGCAGCCTGAACCAGATTGTACTTTTCGTCCTGCTCGATTTCCTTTTTGTCGGTGGTATCCACCAATTCGCCTTCTGGCAGTTCCTTCACGGAGAAAACGGAGAGGGTGTTGACAAGCAGACCGATGATGGCGTAGATGATTGCAACAGTGCGCCAACCGGCAGCACCACCGCCCAATGCCGTAACAGCACCCAGCGTGATGGACTGGATGAGCAGGCTGGTGGCAAAGGCGAACATGAAACGCCAAGAACCCATCTCGACCTGTTCGGCACTGTTCTTCGTGACGAGAGCAGTCAGTGCAGAGTAAGCAATGTTGTTGGCAGTGTAGAATACAGCGTTCAGCAGAGTATATGCGATCAGGAACCATGCGTACTGTGCAAACTGTCCCAGATTGGTCGGGATGGCGAAAATTGCCACCAGCGTAATGGCACAGCCAATGTAGCCGTACAGCATCCAAGGACGGGCTTTGCCCATCTTAGAATGCGTTTTGTCAATCAAAGAACCAAAGAAAATGTCCGTCACACCGTCCAGCAGTTTGGAAACTGCAATCAGAGTGCCGACAATACCGGGGTTCAGGCCAACGGTGTTGGTCAGATAGATCATGACGAAGGAGGACAGGAATGCATACACCACGTTGCCTGCAATATCGCCTGAACCATAGCCGACTTTATTATACCACTTTAGATAACGTTTCCCAGTCATTGTGCTTTCTCCCATCTTGCTTGTTTTGTGTGGGCGCGACCAATCTGCTGCGCACTTCAGACTGGAATTCTCATTACGCAAGTTGCCCAAATCTCTTGCGTTTCGTCTGAAAATATTATAGAATCTAATGGAACGGAAAGATATAGACAAGATGGAACAAAATATGCACAAAATCAAAGAGTTTGTGATTTTTTGATAGAACATTTCCCAAATCACTGTAAAATCTCTGAAGATGAGGAGGACGCAGGGATGTATTTCAACTCAGGATATTTGAACAACTCCCGTTTGGATTTCAAAGACTACTCAAAGCCGCTGGTCGTAGGCAGTTGTGGCACTTATCGCTTGAAAAAACGCCCGAAGCTGCCTACTTTTTGGGCAAAGGGTCGCAGAGACTATCAAATCCTCTATGTGGCATCTGGTAAAGCACACTTCTGGTTCGATGGTGTTGAGGAAGTGGTGACTTCTGGACACATGGTGCTTTATCAGCCGAAAGAAATCCAGAAGTATGTCTACTATGTAGAAGATCATCCAGAGGTGTTCTGGATTCACTTTACAGGATATGATGTCAAAAACATCCTGAACTATCACGGAATACCCTTGGACAAGCACGTTTTTTACAGCGGCACACTGCCGGATTACAAAATGCTGTTCCGAAAGATCATCCGGGAACTGCAACAATGTGAATATGGCTATGAAGACTATATTGCTTCTCTCTTCAACATCATTCTGTTTTTAGTAAGCAGGCAACAGCAGGAAAGCGAGAAAACAACTACAAGCATCCCCGAAGAAATCGAAGCCGCCGTTGCCTACTTTAACGAGAATTATAATACAAAGGTCAGTGTGGACGATTACGCGGAATCGCTGCATATCAGTACGAACTGGTTTATCCGTAATTTTAAGCAGTACATGAAAATAAGCCCTGCACAATACATCCTGTCCCTTCGGATGGTAAATGCACAAAGCTTATTGGAAAACACCGAATACAATATTGGAGAAATTGCAGAGATCGTAGGGTATGATAACCCACTCTATTTTAGCCGGGTATTCAAGAAAGAGTATGGTGTCAGTCCGGCACAGTACCGAAAGAATCTGGAAGAATCTACTGAAAAATGAGAAGGATTCCTTATAAATAAGAAGAGTAGAACCATGCCGATAAAAATGCGATCCACAGCCAACAAGTCTACGACCCAACGGATGATTCCATCATGGCAGAGCAGGAACTTTGCATGGAGCGGCTGTATGCTTATTGAAAAAATGGTATCTACCATTTTTTACTTTAGGGAGCAGTGTCAGTTCTTCTAGCCTCATACTGGATAATGCAATGCTCCTATGAAGAGCCTCATACAATCGGTTGGCTCAATGCAAATATGTCCTCCTTTGTGGAGTTCATCAACACGCTGTCATAAGCACGGAGTTCCCCTGCGAACCAAACATTCCGATATAAAAAGGACGCTGCCGCCTCTGGGTGAGAGGTTGCAGCGTCCTTTTGGTATCAGAGGGCGAATGGTCTGTCAGACTGAACGATTCCCAATGAATGCGATGCTTTCAGCTTGCGTTTTCCTGTTCGTCAAGAATACGCCAGCCGTCCATCAGGTCTGAATTTTCCATAATAAAGGTGTGGGCAGTATTCTGTCCCCACGAGTTGTCGTATTTCAGTATCAGATAATCGCTCAACTCGGTTCGATTTTTGAACTTCAACAAGCGATACGGCTCCTGAAAAGCGACCTTTTCAACGAAATATACTGCATCCGATGTGGGAAGCATAACGCCGACATGACCGATCATAAGAGAATTGTCCGTTTCAGAGAACTGATCGTGCAGGACTACGGAGACGAGACGGATCTTATCATCTTCTACGAAGGAGAGACCGCGTTTCTTCCATTCCTGTTGAATCGTTTTCAAATGGGTAGGAATATCGGTCGTATTGGTGGTTTTAACTGGGGCGAACAGCGCATCAAATTTTTGCCGTTCATCGCCGCAAAGGGATTCCGGGTCAGAGTCCAGTGTTTCATAGTCCATAAACAGGGTGTCCTCGGCTGAGTCAAGGTCTGCCTTGCCCGTGACAGTGATAAAATCACCGAACAGCCCACAAGCGGTGATCCGACAGTTCCAGCCGGGGAAGGTGTCATATTTTTCCGTCCATGCGTCCTGCATGGAGTAAGGATCGTATTTCAGATCCAAAGGCTTGGCATTTTCAAACCCTGTGGTGAGCCATGCCGGGTCCACAGCATTGTTGAACTTTTGCACATGATCAAAGAAGGTCTGTATCCGCAGGTCGGATACGCCGGCATCCTGCAAAAGTTTGGAAAGAAGATCCTGTGTATCCGAATCTGCTAAATTGGAGTATTCGATTTGCTGAAGGACGGGCTGAGAAACTTTTTGAGTGCAGCCCCCTGCCAGAAGCGCACCGCAAAAAAGTGCAGCGGAGCAGACAAGAAAAGTTCGACGTTTCAAAAATGGTCACCTCGTTGTGTTTTTTGGAAAATTTCTTTGAGTGCCGGAGTCTCCACCATAGGCGAAGAGAGCAACGCCGTTGGTCTCGTAACGAATGGTATCACAGATAAACAAAGAAAATCAATGACTTCTGTCGTATGGTTCAATCCGCTGCGCCTGCCAATTTCAAAAATTTCTTGTCCGACTGGATGCTCTGGGTCACAAACTTCCCATCCCGGAACAATGCGTATGTTGTGACCGGTGCGGGCACATTTTGTGCCGTCTCTTTCTCTGTGATGTGGATGGTTTTGAACGGAATTCCATGTTCCTTTGCAGCCTCCTGCACCTTTGGCACCCAATAATAGGTGTAGGGGCACTGGTCGGTATAGTAGAGGACAAAACCGTCCTCCTCTACCTTGGGATGCTTGGCGCAGGCCTTGAATTTTGGCGGCTGGGCACTCTCTGCAAGGGGCAGGTACATGAGGTTGATGCCACAATCGGAGATGTCCGAAACCTTGAAGCCCTTATGGGTCAAAAACTTGGGGTCGGCGAGAAACTCCCGTTTGCGCCCCTCTGCACACAGAATGCAAACACCGTTTTTGCCCTGCGCCTTGGCATCCCGAAGGCATTTTTCCAGCAGTTCGCTGGAATAGCCGTGACCCTTCATGGAGCCGGAGACCCACAGGCAGTTGATATAAAGCCAGCCTGCCGCATCAATGGGCACCCATGCGTTTTCTGCCGGGATGTACTCGATAAAGCATTTGCCTCGCTCTGCACTGCGGTAAAAAACAAGCCCCTCCTCAAAGCGCTGCTTGAGCCATTCCTTCTTGGCAAGGCTCTGTTTGCCGGACATGGCACAACAGATATGTTCCTTGTCGATGTTTTCTCTGGTAACTCTGATATAGTCCATCTTGCAGTCCCTCCTAAGTTGCAAAAAGCCGCTGTGCCGCAGAGCGCTTCTCCGACACAGCGGCTTTTTTGTTTTTGGCTGCGGCTTACCGCATTCGTCCATCGCCGCCCATCAAGGCGGTCATTTCCTCAATATAGTCCAGCGGGAACGGCGGAGCGCACAGGGGCTTCATGGCAATGCTCATGAGCTTCATGGGGTTGTCGTCTGCCGCCACCCGGTTGGAGCTGAGTTTTCCGCAGCGTTTGCAGCGGTGGATGATGGCCCATTCGCCGCCCTTGCGTACCCAGACGGCCACCGGCTCCATGATGCCGCCGCAGTCGGAGGCACGGTCGCCGGGTTCCTCGTCCACATGAAGGCTGGACAGGCAGTTGGGGCAATGGTTGCGGTGGTCGCTCCCTGCATTTTGCGGGGTGCAGACCCGTCCGCAGACCTTGCAGGTAAAGGTATCGTTGCAGGCGTGGGTCTTATAGTAACCTTTTTCAAAGGTCTTACGTTTGTTTTCGCGATTCATGGTATCGTCCTCCTGAAACTTGTTCATCACTCGTTTTCGGGAGGCGTGGCTTGTGGTATTTGCCAGACCTCCCGGTCAGCCCACAAGTCCCAGTACAAATTTGTTGTGTTTCAAAAAGCTCTCCTTGGAAATCATAGTTCATCATGCGTTCTGGGGAAAAAAGTTATATTTTTCGCACATTTGCCATTGACATGCTCTGCGCCATGTGATATATTTATCACACAAGGTGTGCGAAATTTCTCACCTCATTTCATTGTATGGTATATCTTCATTCACAAGAAAGGAACTTTCCTATGAAAAAAGTCACGTTGAAAGAACTGGTCGCCGGCAAGATCATCTTTGCCGTTCTGGTCGCGCTCTACTACTGGATGTGGGCACGGAATGACTGGAAGGATTTTTATCCCACCATCCAGACCATTGTAGGTGGCTTCACGTTCTGGTATTTTGTATTCCGCGCTATCCGGGTGCGGAAATATAAGCAGGAAGCTGCCGACGAAATGGCCGAAGCCAATCTCCATCGGTGCGACAGCATCTGCCTGAAGGTCTGTATAGCCGCCCTGATCGGGATCGGTTTTGCCTGTGCCATCGGTCGGCTCGTGCTTACCACCGAGGTCATCGGCTACTGCCTGATGGGGACGCTGATCCTGATCGAAGTCGTGCGCACGGTTGCATTCTGGTTGATGGACGAGAAGGGACTCTGAGCATGGCACTGGTCACAAAACTGAAAGAATACCGGGAGCGGGACGATCTCAAGCAGGCGGAGCTGGCCGAGCTGGTCGGGGTGCGCCGGGAAACCATTGTCAACCTTGAAAAAGGGAAGTACAACCCATCCCTGAAGCTGGCCATGGACATTGCAAAGGTCTTTCACACCACGGTGGAAGAATTGTTTGCGTATACAGAGGATTAAAAAGACGCAGTGCAGATTACGGCAGGGCCGTAACCGGCACTGCGTCTTTGCTCCGCAAATAAGACACAAGATCCATTTTTCATCTGCCGTATTCATTTTTTACCTCGTTCGATGTTAAAGGTCTGGAAGAACAATTTTACATGGGCATCCAGTTTTGCAAGGCTTTCGGCTTCCCGTTCCGGCTGACGGTCGCAGACGCTGAGAAGGACGATGATAGGGGAAACATACATCCATGCCAACGTATCCGGGTCCTCGTTTCGCAGTTCGCCGTTTGCAACCAGCGCACGGAAGACGCCTGCATGGTAGGAGATCATCCGATCTACATAGCGTTTGGAAAGCAGTTCGGCAAACTTGGGGGGAACGAACTGCTCCAGCGTCATCATCCGGCGGAACTGGCTGATGGTTTTATCGTGCAGCGAATAAAGGAAGATCTGTCGGACTTTTCAACCAGCAGCTCCTCTGAGATGTGGGAGAAAACCGGGATATCCTTTTGGGAATCCTGTACATGGACCGAGATCTCAGCGGTGTCTTTCTGGTAGTGCGCCGAAGTTGTTTCCAAAATCGCATCAAAAATCGCCTGCTTGCTGGGGAAATGGTTGTAAAGCGACGGAGCCTTGATGCCGACCGCTTTTGCAATTTCACCCACGCTGACGGCATCGTATCCTTTGGTCGAAAACAGTTCCAGAGATTTTTCCAGAATGCGCTGCTTGGTATCTTCCATTTTCCTTTGCCTTTCGCTAACTAATATTCGTTAGTTCTACTATAATCGAAAAAGTTCCCATTGTCAAGAGGTTTTTCTGGAAGACAACGAAACTCCGTCATTACCGCAGGCTAACGGCAACGATCAACAGAACACCAGGTTGTGTTCGCTTCAGCTTTGCAGCTGCAGGCTTTTTCTTGCCGGGATTTATGCTATACTTATGAAATAAATCAAATCAATGGGCAGGAGGAACCAGCGTGGAGGATTACCGCACCATCCGGGGCAGGGCCACCGGCGAATATGAGGAAAAGAAGAGCCGCTTTATTGCGCAGCTCTCCTTTGCGGACAGCGAGGAAAAGGCGGTGGCTTTTTTGGAGCAGGTGCGGGCAGCCAACCGCACGGCCCGGCACAATGTGTACGCCTACCGCCTGCGGGAGGGCAACCGGGAGCGCTACTCCGATGACGGTGAACCGGCCAAGACGGCGGGAACTCCGGCACTGGAAGTGCTGCAGCACAGCGGTTTGACCGACCTTGTCGTGGTCATCACCCGGTACTTTGGCGGCGTGCTGCTGGGCACCGGCGGCCTGGTGCGGGCCTATACCACCGCTACCGCCCGCGCGCTGGAAGCCGCCGAGGTGGTCACGGTGCGCAGTGTGGTGGAGTTGGAGGTAACGGTGGACTACTCACTCTACGAGCGGGCGGCGCTGCTCATCCAGGCGGCGGGGGCAAAGCTTGCAGACCCTCAGTTCACCGACCGTGTCACCCTGCGCTGGCAGATGCCCGAGGGTACGGAGCCGCCCTTGCTGGAGCAGCTCCGGGAGTTGACCCGGGGTGGCGCACAGGTGAGTGTATCGCAGCCGTTCTACGCTCCGTTCTGACCGGAAAATTGCCTGCCGTTATGACACAGACTTCCCTGCGGGGAAGGCTGGCGAGCGGCAGCAAGATCGAGAAATTTTATTCGTTCCAAGACAAAAACTTTCCCCCTTCGACAGGGCGGGTGTGCTATACTTGCCGCAGACGCGGCATGGGGATCGGCTGCGCCGTGCGAGAGGAGGGGGAGAAAACAGAAAGTGAGGGTTCCTGATGGATGTACGACAGCGCACCGAAGAGATCGAGCGGCTGACCTTGGCCCCCTGGGCAACATTCAGCGATGCCAGCCGGGGCCGGGTGAGGCCCGAAGAGCAGGACCCTATCCGTCCGGTGTTCCAGCGGGACCGTGACCGGATCATCCACTGCAAGGCGTTCCGGCGGCTCAAGCAGAAAACGCAGGTATTTCTCTCGCCGGAGGGCGACCTCTACCGCACCCGGCTTACCCACACGCTGGAGGTGGCGCAGATCGCCCGCACCATTGCCCGCGCCTTGCGTCTCAACGAGGATCTGACCGAGGCCATCAGTCTGGCCCATGACCTGGGGCACACGCCCTTTGGCCACGCAGGGGAGAGCGCACTGGACAAGCTCTGCCCGGAGGGATTCCGGCATTATATGCAGAGCCTGCGTGTGGTGGACAAGCTGGAAAAAGACGGCAGGGGCCTGAACCTGACCTGGGAGGTGCGCAACGGCATCGTGACCCATACCAAGGGCACCTGGGCGGCCACCCCGGAGGGACGCATCGTCCGCATGGCGGATCAGATCGCCTTTGTGAACCACGATATCGAGGATGCTGTGCGTGCCGGTGTGCTGGACCCGGCCACCCTGCCCAGAGAATGCACCGCTGTGCTGGGTGAGACGAAGTCTCAGCGCATCACCACCATGATCAACAGCATCCTGTGCAGCAGCGAGGGGGATGTGCAGGTGGGCGCAGAGGAGAACGAAGCCTTCCTGGCCCTCAAGGATTTCATGTACCGCACCGTCTATGTGGATCGCAGCGCCAAAAAGGAAGAACAGAAGGTGGAAAAGGTGCTCACCGAGCTGTACGAGTATTACCTGACCCACATCGAACAGATGTCCAACTTCTACCTGCAGCTGGCCTATCAGGAAGGACGCGACCGCGCAGTGACGGACTATATCAGCGGCATGAGCGATGAATTTGCCATCCGTACCTTTGAGGATGTCTTTGTGCCCCGCAAGTGGCATGTGTTATAAAAGGAGCATCGGAATACCAAAATGATCCCACACGAATATATTGAGGAACTGACCCGCCGCACCGATATCGTGGATGTGGTGGGCAACTATGTCCAGCTCAAGCGGAAGGGGCGGCTGTACGGCGGCCTGTGCCCCTTCCACAGTGAAAAGACCCCCTCGTTCTACGTCTACCCGGATACCCAGAGCTTTTACTGCTTTGGCTGCGGCGTGGGCGGCGATGTCATCCACTTCGTCCGCCGCATCAACAGCATCGACTACACCGAGGCGGTCAAGATGTTGGCTGCCCGCGCGGGAATGCCGGAGCCGCAGGAGGACGATAAGACGGGCCGCCTGCGCAGCCGCATCCTTTCCATGAACAAGGAAGCCGCACGGTACTTCCACGCCTGCCTGAATTCCACGGTCGAGGAAGCCCGGCAGGCCCGGGCCTACTGGAGGCGGCGCGGTCTGGACGACAAGACCATCGTCCGGTTTGGGCTGGGCTATGCACCGGATGACGGGCAGGGGCTGTACCAGTATCTGCGCGATAAGGGGTACAACCAGCAGGAGCTGGATGCCAGCGGCCTGTTCAAGCGCAGCCAGTCAGGCCGGATCTACTGCCTGTTCTGGAGGCGGGTGATGACCCCCATCTTTGACCTGCGGGGCAACATCATCGCCTTCGGCGGCCGTGTGCTGGACGACTCCAAGCCCAAGTACATCAACAGCCCCGAGACGATGGTCTACCACAAATCCCGCACGCTTTTTGCACTGAATATCGCCAAAAAGTCAAAAAACCGGCGCTACATCCTCTGTGAGGGCTACATGGACGTCATCTCGATGCATGAGGCCGGGTTTGACACGGCGGTCTGTGCCTGCGGTACGGCCCTGACACCCGAGCAGGCCAAGCTGCTGAGCGAGTACGCCGACGAGGTCGTTTTGAGTTACGACTCCGACGAGGCGGGCCAGAAGGCCACCGAGCGCAGCTTTGGCATTCTGGGCAGCACGACGCTGAAAGTCAGCGTGCTGAGCTACCAGGGCGCGAAGGACCCGGACGAGTTCATCAAAAAATATGGCCGCGAGCGGTTCGAGATGCTCTTGAACGGCACGGCCAACCCGACAGAATTCCAACTAAAAAAGAGCAAGGCCAAGTATGACCTGCGCAGCGACGACGGGCGGCTGAGTTATATCCGGGAGGCCATCGAGATTCTGACCGAGCGCGGCGTCAGCCCGACGGCGCGGGACGTCTACGCCGGGCGGCTGGCCGACGAGACCGGTGTCTCAAAACAGGCCATCCTTTCCCAACTCAACGGGGCGCTTCAGGCCGCTGCGCGCCGCAGCTACCGCAAGGAGCAGCGCGACCTTTCCAAGGAGGGCATCGCGTCGGACATCCGCGTGCCCTACACCAGCAGGCGGGGAATCTGCCCTCGGCGCGGCCAACGCGGCGCGCCAGCTGGCCGTGGCCATGCTGCAGGACCCCGAGCAGGTGCCCTACGTCCGTGCACGGCTGGATATGTCCACCGTGCTGGTGCCCGAGATGCAGCGCGCGCTGGAGGCAATTTTCCGCTGTGTGGACGAGCACCTGCCGCTGAACCAGACGTCATTACAGCAAATGCTGGATGAGGCCGCGTTCCGGCAACTGGCCCACGGGCAGGCGTACAACCACGACATCCGTCTGCAAAGGCAGGATATTGATATGTATCTGGACCGCTTGCGGACCGCCAAGCCGATCAGTGAGCAGGTCAAGGATATGAGCGACGGCCAGCTGGAAAGCTACTTTGCAAACCTCGGCAAAAAGAAGGGCGCCCGCCCCGCCGAGACAGACGAATAACGACATTCCGACATACTTTGTCAAACAATAGAAAACCAAAAGGAGAACGTACTTATGGCAGAAAAGAAAGACCCGATCCGCAGCCTGATCGACACGGGCCGCCACGTCGGCAAGCTGACCAGCAGTGAGATCAGCGACGCAATGGAGGAGAATGGCAACGTTCTTGACGTAGAAGCGATGGAAAAGCTCTACGAGGAGCTGGAAAGCAACGGCATCGAGATCGTCGACGACACGCCCGTTGACGTCAGCAGCGCCCTGCCTAGCTCCGAGGAGGGCGCGGACGACTACGAGGACGGCCTGACTGCAGACGGCATCACGATTGACGACCCCGTCAAGGTCTACCTGAAGGAAATTGGCCGCGTGCCGCTGCTGACCCCCGAGGAGGAAACCGAGCTGGCACTGAAAATTCAGGCCGGCGGCCCCGAGGGTGAGAAGGCCAAGCAGCGCCTGAGCGAGGCCAACCTGCGTCTGGTGGTCT
>ENA-OQIX01000103-OQIX01000103.1-human-gut-metagenome-genome-assembly--contig:-NODE-103-length-15871-cov-3.053481_pt1 | contig 15871 bp, 18 predicted proteins | sample MGYA00242591_ERZ504756 | MGnify/ENA primary metagenome ERZ504756 (study PRJEB26092, sample SAMD00036369) | human gut metagenome | host: Homo sapiens | study: EMG produced TPA metagenomics assembly of...
ACGAACGTTCTTTACACGTTCCATAATTTTAGGATATTTTTTTAACTCCGATGGCAATATATCTTTCAGCCAAAGGCAATATCTCGATTTTCTCGCAATAAAATCTTTTCCCATCATATAAGGATGTATATATTTTTCCGCCTGCGGCTCATTTTGTAGAAATATATTTTTTCATCTTCCGTCATAACATAGTTTCCATCGTCTTTCATCTCACAGCCAATATACATTTTAGGTACATCAGAAATTGGCGTTTTTCTACTTACAATGAAAACATTATCCGCATCAACAAGATATGGATTTATATTTTTTGCTAATGTCATTCTTCCATCAGAGAATATTTTCTTTACATTTCCACCCACCTGGCTAAATCCGACTATTACACAATGTACATGTGCCTTTAAACTAGCTTCGCTATCCCACTGAAAAGTTCTATGTGCAAAATCAATTTTCACACCTGCTTTAAAAAGCGGTTCCCATAAATTTGCAACTTGTTCACCCTGACATATTGAATTGGTAGAAACATAGGCACAATGTATCAACGTATTATTAATAAAATCTGCGGCTTTCTTATACCAGCAAGAAACGTAGTCCAAGGTTCCATAGTTTTTCCAATCTGATAAAACTAATTTTGCATCCTTTTTCTGCTCAGTGTTCATATTTTTAGTTCCTACAAATGGTGGGTTACCCATGATATAAGATAACTGCATTTTAGGAACAATACTTTCCCAGTCCAGTTTTAGTGCATTACCTTCTACAATAAACGCATTGGTCGTCAATGGCAAAAAATCCAGATTCATATGAACGATGTCTTCTGTTTCTTTCATCATCTGTGATTCAGCAATCCATAAAGCAGTCTTGGCAACTGTAACAGCAAAATCATTAATCTCAATTCCATAAAACTGATCAATAGAAACGTGGATTGGTGAGGATTCATCAAAGCCAAAAGTAATCTGTCCTCTCTGCAATTCTTTTATGACTTCGTTCTCCAATCGCCGTATACTGATATATGTTTCCGTAAGGAAATTTCCACTTCCCGATGCCGGATCAAGCCACCGGAGATTTGCCAGCTTCGTCTGGAAGTCTCTCAGCTTTTTATCTTTTGTTCTCTGCACGGTTATCTGCTGAATTTCTTTCAGCTCATTTTTCAGATCATCCAGAAACAGTGGATCAATGACCTTGTGAATATTCTCAATGCTGGTGTAATGCATACCGCCGGAGCGTCTTGTCTCTGGATTCAACGTACTCTCGAACACAGCGCCAAATATGGTCGGACTGATTTCTGACCAGTCAAAATCTGCTGATGCTTTTTCTAATAAAAGATTTCTGATTTCATCCGTAAAAGGCGGAATCTCAATATCTTCATTTGCAAAAAGTCCACCATTTACATACGGAAAAACTGCAAGCTGTGGGTTATCATCTTTCAAATAAGGATCTCTATCCTCCGGCTTTGTATCAAGGATCTGGAAAAGTTCGATCATTGCTTTTCTCATTTTTCTTGCATCAAATTCTTCCAGATAATCATGGAACATACCATGCTGTCCGAAAAATGCCGGGCATCCTCTGCATACAGGCAGAATACCATTCTGACACAAAGGATATTCAGACTTTTCATTGCACGCTCTGTTGTTGGATCGGCATATTGTTTTGCCAGTGCATCATACAGCAACCCTACAATTTCACCTGCGGCAATGGAAACTTCCATTTCTCTCTGAAGATTTGTGTTTCCCTCGTCCACAAGGAACTGTAACCGATAATATTCTTTTTCCAGGTTCTCCAACTGGATAATCTCCGGATCACCGCCCGGCTTTTCCATGTCATAAATATAAAATGACTGAAAATTGCTAGTTACAATCCATCTTGGTCTTTTTGAATATGGCAGTTCAGAAGAATATCTTTTTGCCTGTTCAAAGGGTGTCAGCATAGAGCCATCAGACTGCCGGATAGCAGCCGTCAGGCTCTTGTTGATACTTTTCTGTTCAATCATTACATGAGTTTTCTCAATATACCCGTCAATAAAACTGGTGTGATCAAGATGTACCTGATCCTCAAAGGAAATAAACTGTGATATTTCAGTTACACCAAATACCATTGTCAGAAGCTCCACCCAGAAAATCTGGCTGTCTCCCTTTTCATATCCACGGTCTTTCCAGTTTTTTGCAAATGCTTTCGCTGCTGCTCTTTGTTGTGCATCTGTCATTGTGGCACCCTCCTGTTACTTTTCATCTGTAAATTCCATCATCTCATCAACGGTGCAGTCCAGTTTCTTGCAGATTTTCTCAATCGTTTCCATTGAGACATACTGATTTTTTCCCATTCGGGCAAGAATATTACCACTAATCCCGGTAAGGTACTGCATCTCTATCCGCTTCATATTTTTATCTATGAGCATTTTCCATAATCTGTTATAACTTACGCCCATAAGCGCCTCCATATTTTTCATATAAACATATTTTGATTATATCACGATTTCGTTAGGTTAAATACCTGTAATTTTTGATATCTCCAACCATTTATTTCGGATTAGTCAAATGGGAGCTCACCATCTGGTACTTCTATGAATCCGTCTTCATCTGTTTTCTCTGTTCCTGACAAATTCGCTTCGGCACCGCTGTCCTTGTTCTGAGCAAATTCATGTTCTTCCACAACCACATCTGTGGTATAAATTGTCTTCCCGTCTTTGTCCTTATAACTGCCAGTACTGATACGACCGCCAATTACAATCCTCATTCCCTTATGAAGATATTTCTGTGCAAATTCTGCACTCTTTCCGAATGTGACACAAGAAATAAAATCTGCTTCCTGCTCACCGTCACGTTTATACCTTCTGTTTACCGCAAGTGTATATCTTGCTACTGCCATATCATTATCTTTTCCGGCATATTTGATCTCCGGATTCTTTGTCAGTCTTCCCATTAAAAACCACTTTATTCATAATCGTTACTGTCCTTTCCGCAGCTACGCTGCCATTGCATATTCTTCATCATCTGTTTCATCGTCCGGCATAAACATTGCACATGCTTCCGGTGGATTGGTATCATCCGGTGAAAATATTTTCCGGATCATTTCATACATGATCGGATACCGATATGCGATTTCTTCTCTTGCAAGGAATCTGCATACCCTGTAAAGATTCTTTTTCATTTCTTCATCTGTTGTAAGCATGGCAACCAGATGGATTACTCTCCCCTTGTATAAATCAGATTCGGGCATCCAAAACCAGTTAAATCAAACTGCATTTCTTTCATTTTTCAGTTCTGTCATAAACTGCTCCTTTCCGGGCATTTTGCCCTGTAAACCATTAGTCATCAGTTTACATTCGTCCGGCGGTCTGGCGTGCGTTTCCCTGTCACCTGCAGCCGTCTCAGACTGCCTCTGCCTGCATCAGCAGGACACTGACCATAAGGCTCCGGTCAGCCGCCCATCATCGGGAGTGTCATTATGATTCCGCTTGCTTCCAGAAAAAGGAAGGTCATGGCAGAACTCCTGGTAGGCTTCCAGGGTGCACTTATCAATTGTCAAGGTTCAGCGAAGGAACATTCCAAAACGTCCTCTAATTACTAAAGTCAAATAACTTAACATGATGCAAAAGAATCGTGATATTTTTTTGCATTTTTATCATTTTTTCTTTTAATTTCATTAGTCCCTTCACATACTCTGTACTGGGACGAACAAAAACGGACATGATTTTGAAGAATTTTTGAAAAATAATTGTTCCTCTACCTATAAAGCGTTGGAAACAGTATTTACCAACCCTCTTTTGCAAGTTTTTTCGCATAAGTGAAATATTTCCTCACTAATTGCAAGTTTCAGAGAGCGTTTGGACGGTACTTTCGCAGAAAAATTTATTTTTCCTACTAATCACACATGGGAAAGCAGAGAATGTCAGATGATTTTGAAAAAATCAAAAAGAAGCATCAACCACTATTGCAGCCAATGCTTCTTCAATTTACTTTCTTACTTACGAAAGAGATTTCAATATACTTTTTATTACTTTCTTTAATTTCAATCCATCTTTCAGCCCCAGACGATAAAAAAATTCTTCTGTATCTGCTCCACTACTGAATATGGCATCACAGTATTTTGTAATTGCCTCTTCCTGTTCTGGTGATAATGAAGCAATTACCTTTTCATATTCTTCTTCAACTTTATCTGGCTCTGTCACAGATTGCTGTTTCATTTTCCAGTCTGCATACTCTTTCCCCATGTGCTCTGTTATTGTTAGACTGATAAATTCTTCAATCTCCTTTGTCAATTTCATAGATTTATACCTGCCCTTTCCATGTTATCTCACTGTTTCAGATAAATCCGGTAACTATCCAGAACTGAATCGGTAACACCACTTTTATATATTTTACGAATATCAACAATTTGTTCATCTTTCAACAGTTTCAACTAATCCAGTAAATCTTTTCTGCTGTTTGCAAAATTGCAGCATCTTCCATCTGCATATTCAATCCTGTATCTCATACGCTCCTCCTATACATATACCAATTCACTCAATACAATTTCCTGCACACGATTCCTGATGTTGTTACACTGTCGCACCCATTCCATAGGATTCTGACTCTTCAGTTTCTCGGTAACTCCATCCGCAATTCTCATTTGTGCTTCAATCAGCTCATACCGTTCCTGTGTCTGTTCGTTAAGATCTGCCAGATAGCGATCCAGTTTTCCGGTCAACAAAAGATAAGAATACATCCCTGATTTATGTTTTTTCAGATATTGTTTCCGAAGTATTCCCCAGTAACCAATCGGTCGGTTTTCCTCCGGCAAGGCTAACATCGGCATGTAATAATCTCCCACCAGCACATAATCCAATCCATTGTTATCATCATGTATTATTTTTCTCTGTTCACTCATGTTCTTCTCCTCTATCAAATCTTCCTCTGCTCTCGCAGATACGCTTCAAATATACTTCTACGAATCAGTACTTTCTTCCCAATCTTATATACTGTTCCGGCTTCATGTGCCATACGAACTACGGGCTTGATTCCCAGTCTGTAATATTCACATGCCATATTGTAGGTCACGTAGTCATGGCTCATAAATTCCAGATCTTCATCGTCAATCTCATCTGAAAACAGCCATACATTACCGCTCATCCATCATTTCCTCCCTGCCTTTTCCTGTCGCCGGTTCATGAAATCGTTCCAGATAAGTATCAAAAATATCCTTGTTAATCAGTACCGTTCCATCTATTCTGTAAATCGCACCTGCATCACTTGCAAGTTCCAAAGTTTCTTATGGGAGATACTGTAAATGATTTCTGCCTGTTGATAGCGCAGATACTGTCGGCGTAATTTTCTAAGCTGCTCCGGTACTTCCTTCATACTTGTGATTGGTTTATAATTTTTATCCATGATGCTTTCCTCCAAAATTAAATTCACTGTTTTACAGAAGTTGACTGCCGGGATATATTTTTGAGTACGAAAAGAGCACCTCTCAGATTAACTCTAAGAAGTGCTCTTGTTGTCATGCATATCAATCATTGATCCAGTGAATCAATTTTGATTTCATTCTCAAACCTGTGTCCTTTCACCTGAAATTCGTCATGCTTCATAACGATTCATTATTATCCTAAATTTTGTTGTCAAATTGTTGTCAACTGTGGTCTGACATCATGGTTTTAGAGATTTTATATTTAATTTTAGTACAGCTTTGCACCAGCCGGAATATGGTTATCAACCATCAGAAGATGAAGTTTTTCTTCGCCCTCTTCCTCATGGATTGCACTGAGAAGCATTCCACAGGATTCAATTCCCATCATGGCTCTCGGTGGCAGGTTAGTGATCGCAATAAGTGTCTTTCCAACTAATTCTTCTGGTTCGTAATATGCATGAATACCAGAAAGGATTGTTCTATCAATACCTGTTCCGTCATCAAGAGTGAACTGTAACAGTTTCTTTGACTTCGGTACTGCAACACACTCTTTAACCTTTACTGCACGGAAATCTGACTTGCTGAATGTATCAAAATCTACCTCTTCCTCAAATAAAGGCTCTACCTTTACCTTGGAGAAGTCGATAACTTCTTCTTTCTCCGGTGCTGCTGTGGAAGTGCTATTTTCTGACTTCGCAGATTTCTTATCAGCGTCCAGTGACTTCATTGTCGGGAAGAGCAGCACGTCTCTGATTGCCTCAGCTCCTGTCAGAAGCATACACATACGGTCAATGCCGAATCCAATACCACCGGTCGGCGGCATACCGATCTCCAGTGCGTTCATGAAGTCTTCATCTGTTGTATTGGCTTCATCATCGCCCTGGGCAAGCAGTTCTTCCTGGGCTTTAAAACGTTCTCTCTGGTCGATCGGGTCATTCAGCTCAGAGTAAGCATTTGCCATTTCCCATCCATTCATGAAGAACTCGAAACGCTCTACATATTCCGGATTTTCTGGCTTTTTCTTCGTCAGCGGCGAGATCTCAACCGGGTGGTCCATAACGAACGTCGGCTGAAGCAGGTGCTCCTCTACAAACTCCTCAAAGAAGAGATTCAGGATATCACCTTTTTTATGTCTCTCTTCAAACTCAATATGATGCTCTTTTGCAAGTTCTCTTGCCTGCTCCAGAGTCTCAACTTCATTCCAGTCAACGCCTGCGTACTTCTTCACTGCGTCAACCATTGTGATACGCTCGAACGGCTTGCCGAGATCCATCGGGATTCCCTTGTATACGATCTGTGTCGTTCCGAGCACTTCCTGTGCAACAAAACGATACAAATTCTCTGTCAGATCCATCATGCCGTGGTAATCTGTAAATGCCTGGTAAAGCTCCATCAGAGTGAACTCCGGGTTATGTCTTGTATCAAGACCCTCATTACGGAATACACGTCCGATCTCATATACCTTCTCGAGTCCTCCGACGATCAGTCTCTTCAGGTACAGCTCAAGGGAAATACGAAGCTTCAGATCTTCGTTCAGGGCATTGAAATGTGTCTCGAACGGTCTTGCTGCTGCTCCACCTGCGTTCTGTACAAGCATTGGAGTCTCAACTTCCATGAATCCTTCTCCGCTTAAGTACTTGCGGATCGCACTGAGAATCTTGGAACGCTTGATAAAGGTATCTTTAGACTCTGTATTCATGATCAGGTCTACATATCTCTGACGGTAACGGGTATCTACATCTGTCAGACCGTGGAACTTCTCCGGGAGGATCTGTAAGCTCTTGGAGAGGAGTGTCACCTTCTCTGCATGGATAGAAATCTCACCTGTTCTTGTTCTGAAAGCAAATCCTTCCACTCCGAAGATATCACCGATATCCGATTTTTTAAAATCAGCGTAAGACTCTGTTCCGATCGCATCTCTTGCAACGTATACCTGGATGCTTCCCTGTAAATCCTGGATATTGCAGAAAGAAGCCTTGCCCATGACTCTCTTAAACATCATACGTCCTGCAATTGCCACATGGATCGGACTTGCGTCCATGATATTTCTTCTCTCTTCGTAATCCTTTTTAAGAGCTTCTTTCGCCTGCTCCTCATCCATTCCCTCTACGTTCGGCTCCTGGCGGTCTTTTAACAGCTCAGTCTCATGTGCCTCGTAAAGACCTTTCACCTCAAGCGAATGATGTGTCTGATCGAACTTTGTAATCTGGAACGGGTCTCTTCCGTTCTGCTGCAGCTCTGCAAGTTTCTCGCGGCGAACCTTCAGTAAGTGGTTAATGTCCTGTTCCTGTGTCTGCTGTGCCAATCTCTTCACTCCCTTTTCTTTGTATTTTTTAGATATTTCTCTGGATAGAAAGTACTTTGTACTGCATAATTCCGGCCGGTGTTTCTACATCGACAATATCATCCTTGTGCGCGCCGATCAGAGCTTTTCCTACCGGAGACTCGTTGGAAATTTTTCCTTCCAGGCTATTTGCCTCGGTGGAACCAACGATCTGGAACTCGATTTCCTCGTCATACTCCAGATCCAGTACGTCTACTTTACATCCGATATTGATCTTATCAGAATCTACTTCGTCCTCAACAACAACCTCTGCGTTTTTCAGGATTTTTTCGATCTCTTCAATTCTTGCCTCGATATCACGCTGCTCATCTTTTGCTGCATCGTACTCGGCGTTCTCGGAAAGGTCTCCCTGCTCTCTTGCTTCTTTGATTTTACCGGCAATTTCTCTACGTTTGTTTACTTTGAGATCGTGAAGCTCGTCCTCCAGTTTTTTCAGGCCGGCATAGGTAAGAATCGTTTTTTTCTGTTCCATTTTATACACCCTTTCTATCGTTTCTGTATCCAGTCATATCTGATTTTATTCTGTAAACTCTCCGGAAATGCGCTGTATTTTCAGTATTCCCGGTTGAAATAAGGATAGACTCCGCCTATCCTAACAATTAAAGTAGTATAAAGGATTGCCCACGGAATGTCAAGAAAAAAAGAAACGCAGGAAAGATTTTCTTTTTCACAAATCCTTCCTGCATCTTTCTCTTATTTTTCCTTTATTTTTCGGTATGAGCTTCCTGTCAGTGCTTTCTTTTTCCAATTTCCTTTTTATAGAAAATCAGCGTCAGAAGCGCACCCATGCACCAGCTTACCAGCATGGAAATCCAGAGTACCTGATATCGTCCGTTTGGTAGCTCCGGCGTTCTGGTCAGAAAGGCCAGACCGTATGCCAGCGGCACACGGATTACAACAGTAACAACCATCGAAATCCACATCGGGGTCATCGTATCGCCTGCTCCACGCATGACGCCGGAAAGCGACTGTGTTATTGCCATGGCAATATAGCCGACCGCAAGGATCTTCATCATATTGGCACTTAATGTTACGAGCTCTGTGGTATTCGTAAAAGATTCCCATCAGATGATGGCCGAAAATAACAATTAAAAGGGTAATGGTCGTTGAGGTTCCGACTGCAATCAGTGTTCCCTGTTTTGCGCCCTGCTCTACGCGGTCCATACGGCGTGCACCGACATTCTGACCGGCATACGTTGTCATCGCGGTACCAAACGAAAAGTTCGGCATCATTGCAAAGCCATCGACACGCATGATGATAACATTCGCGGCGATAACCATTTCACCGAAGCTGTTGGTCAGCGACTGTACGATAACCATCGCCATGGAGAAGATCGCCTGGGTAATACCGGACGGCAGGCCAAGGCGGATAATTTCCATCGAATACTGTTTTTTCATTTTCAGGTATTTGGGTCTGAAATCAAAAATGTCGGTCATACGCATCAGACGCCACATGCAGAGTACTGCAGAAATTGCCTGCGCAATCACGGTCGCGTATGCAACTCCGGCAACGCCCATGTGGAACTGGGAAACGAATACAATATCCAATACAATGTTGATGACCGTTGCCACCAGCAGATAAATCAGCGCCGAAATCGAATCGCCGAGTCCGCGAAGGATACCACATAGAATGTTATAGTACGCACTGCCGGCACAACCCACCATCAGGATCACCAGATACGAGGTACACCAGTCGATGATAGAATCCGGTGTTTTCAGCATTTCCAGCAGCGGCCTTGAGAGGACGGCTCCCAGAATCATAATAATGATGGAAGAAATTGCTGTCAGCGTGACGCAGTTTCCGATCGTCATTGAAAGCTCTTTTCTTTGTTTTGCCCCAAAATACTGCGACACCATGACGCCGGCGCCGACGGAAATTCCGACGAACAGAACCAGAAGCAGGTTTAAGATCGGGCTGGCGCTTCCAACTGCCGCAAGCGCGTTGTCCCCGACATATTTTCCGATTACAATACTGTCAACCGTGTTGTAGAGCTGCTGGGCAATGTTGCCGATCAGCATAGGGATTGTAAAAGCTACAATCTTTTCCCACGGCTTTCCCACCGTCATGTCGGACGGTGCGAAAAGTTCTTTGATAGTCATACACTACACTCCCTCTTTTGTTTTTTTATTCCCAATACCTCTAAATGTCAGTATAGCATAGAAAAAGTACCCGTGATATATCAATATTGGCATATCATAGGTACTTTTTTGACTTATTTTACTTACTTGTCAGCCGCGTTCCCACTCATTCAGCATCTGTTCCAGCTCCTGCAGGCTCTCCACCTGGTTGATCGCTGCGCGCAGTTTCGCCGAGTGCGGGAATCCCGCCGTGTACCACGCAACGTGCTTCCGCATCTCGCGGATGCCGATCGCGCCGCCTTTGTATTCCACCTGCATGCGCGCATGGCGAAGCATCATCTCTTTTACCTCATGCTGCGTCGGCTTTGCAAGTGTTTCTCCGGTTTCCCTGTAATGAAGAATCTGTTTAAAAATCCACGGATTTCCTTCCGCGCCGCGGCCAATCATAATGCCATCGCAGCCCGTCTGTTCAACCAGCGCTTCGGCGCTCGCCGCATCAACCACATCGCCATTTCCGATGACCGGAATCGAAACCGCTTCTTTTACCTGACGGATGATATCCCAGTCTGCTTTTCCGGAATAGAACTGTGCCCGCGTTCTTCCATGCACCGCAATCGCAGCCACACCGCAGTCCTCGAGAATCTTTGCAATCTCCACAGCATTCGCCGACTCTTCGTTAAATCCTTTTCGAATTTTAACTGTCACCGGCTTTTTCACTGCCTTTACCATACCGGTCACAATCTTCCGCACCAGCGCAGGATCCTTCATCAGCGCGGAGCCCTCGCCGTTGTTGACGACCTTCGGCACCGGGCAGCCCATGTTAAAATCCAGAATGTCAAACGGCCGCTCCTCGATCTGTGCGGCAATCTGCGCCAGAATTTCCGGATCACTGACCAAAAAGCTGGAGCGATACAGGATGTTCACCCGGATGAATCGTCATCAGATCCTCGGTATTTTTGTTCTTATACAGAATCGCCTTCGCGCTGACCATCTCCATACAGATCAGGCCTGCTCCCTGCTCCTTGCAGAGAACGCGGAACGGCAGATCCGTCACACCTGCCATCGGTGCGAGCACGAGCGGATTTTGCATTTCCACATTTCCGATTTTCAGCGGAGACATCGTCTGGAGCGTACGTTTCTTACTTTCCATCCGGCTTCTCTCCGTCTTCTTCTGCGAACGCTTCCTCCGGCACTTCCTCGCCGAGGAAGAAAACGCGGTAATACAGCTCCAGAGATTCCAGCAGATCCTTTTTCTCCTCCTGATACTGCTTGATCCGCAGCGCACCGCCGATCTCATCGTACATCGCATCCGCATCTACAGCCTCTGTTTCGAACTGCAGACTGCCGTCACTGTCAAACCACATGGTGAAAATGCCGCCGATTTCCACGGTGAACATAACGCACATGATATGAAGCTCATCCTGCACGGACTGCGGCAGGGATGCAAAATCCTGGTTAAAATAATATTTCTGCTCATACGCACTCGCTCCGCAGAGCACTACTTTTTCATCATCTGAATACATATATTTTCCTTTCCTGATCCAAGTTTTTTATACATAACTGTACAGGCCGCGCACTGAAACCTCGCCGGAATGCACTTCCGCGATCGTTCCATCCTCTTTTCTCACACGCAGCTCACCCGTCGACGTGATGCCGAGCGCCACACCCTCGAACGGCTCTTTCGGATCCAGCACACGCACCGGCTGATCCTTATTTGCAAGTACAGCCTCATAGGCTTCCTGCAGCGCCGAGAGATCTCCCGCCTCCAGGAATTTTTCGTAATTCTCCTCGAACGCCTCCAGCACCGCTGCGACTATTTTCGCCCGATTGACCGGATGCCCCATTTCGATCGCCAGTGACGTCGCGATCTCAGCAATTTCTTCCGGAAACTCCGTCTGGTTCACATTGATTCCCGTTCCAATGACGACATAATTGATGTAATCGATCTGTGCACTCATCTCGGTTAAGATTCCGCAGAGCTTTTTCCCGTTCAGCACCGCATCGTTCGGCCACTTAATTCTCGTGTCGACGCCGAGCGCTCTCTGTACCCCCTGCACAACAGCAAGTCCCATCACAATCGTCAGCATCGGCGCTTTGGCCGGCTCGAGATCCGGGTACAGCAGGAGGGACATCGAAACGGAAGTTCCCTCCGGCGATTTCCAGACTCTTCCGCGGCGGCCTTTTCCAGCGGTCTGCGTCTCGGCCGTTGTCAGTGTACCGTTCGGCGCTCCTTCTTCCGCCAGGCGCTTCGCCCACGTATTTGTCGAATCTACTTCATGGCTGTAATAGACCGTCTGTCCAACATATTTCGTATGCGTGCGGCTTTCCAGCTCGTCCTTCGTCATCAGATCCGGCTCGTTCAGCAGACGGTAACCTTTATTCTGTACCGCCTCGATCTCGTATCCTTCCTCTTTTAACTGATTCATGATCTTCCACACTGCAGTACGGGAAATTCCAAAATGTTCACACAAATCCTGACCCGAAACATTTTCTCCTGATTCTCGCAGAAGGCGCAGTGTCTCAGCTCTTTTATTTTCCAGCATATGATATCTTCACACTCCTCACATAAACCAACAGCAGCGCTGCGAAAGACGTGCTCCGCAGCGCTGCTGTACGTGTCTTGCCATTCTTCTATTATACACAGTCTGTTCCGGTTTTTCCTACCAGAAAGTTTATGCACCAAGCGTTGCTGCCATCACAGCTTTGATCGTGTGCATGCGGTTCTCTGCTTCCTCGAAGACTCTCGACTGTGCGGACTCAAATACCTCATCGGTAACTTCCATCTCATCCAGTCCGTAACGGTCGTGGATCTCTTTTCCAATCTTTGTTTTCAGATCGTGGAACGACGGCAGGCAGTGCAGGAATACCGCGGTATCCTTGGCATTTGCCATTGCTTCTTTTGTCACGCGGTACGGAGTCAGATCGTGGATTCTCTCCTCCCATACGCTGTCCGGCTCACCCATGGATACCCAGACATCCGTATAGATAACATCGGCGTCTTTCGTTCCCTCTTTTACATCCTCGGTGAGGGTGATGGTTGCGCCGCTCTCCTTTGCATACTCTTCACACTGTGCAACGAGTTCCGCGTTCGGGAAGTATTTCTTCGGTGCGCAGGCTACAAAATCCATACCCATTTTTGCAGATGCAATCATCAGGGAATTTCCCATGTTGTAGCGGGCGTCGCCCATGTAAACGAGTTTGATGCCTTTTAAGTGGCCGAACTCTTCCTGGATTGTCAGCATATCGGCGAGCATCTGGGTCGGGTGGTACTCGTTGGTCAGTCCGTTCCATACCGGGACTTTGGAATATTTTGCCAGCTCCTCTACGATCTCCTGGCCGAATCCACGGTACTCAATTCCCTCATACATTCCTGCAAGAACGCGGGCCGTATCTTTGATGCTCTCTTTTTTACCGATCTGGGAACCGGTCGGGTCAAGATAGGTGGTTCCCATGCCGAGATCATGTGCGGCTACTTCGAAGGAACAGCGGGTTCTGGTGCTGGTTTTCTCGAAGATCAGCGCAACGTTTTTACCGCGCAGGGTGTCCACCGGAATGCCTTTCTTTTTCTTATCCTTCAGCTCTGCGGACAGATCCAGCAGATAGGAAATCTCTTCCGGGGTGTAAATCCTTTAATGTCAGAAAATCGCGTCCTTTAAATCCATGGTGTGTTCCTCCTTAAATATATCGGTATGTAATGTATTTTTATCGCTTAAGATGGTTTCTATTATGAAACAGGCCGGCGCATCTGTCAAGGGGTGAAATGTATATTTTTACGTATTTTACTTGTATTATTCATAATATATGTATTTTTATACATTTTTATTCTGTTATTCTTACCGGCAACTACAGAATCTGCCAGTGGCAGCTCCCTCCGGATGCAGAGCAATAAAAAATTCTCCCGTGTCCGGCATGATGCGTTTCACGGGAGAATCCTGCTTTTTTATTTCTGTCCTTCTTTCCCTGCCGGGCCTTTCTGCTCTTCCACGATTCCCTTGAATGTGGTAGCCAGACTTGCCAGTCCCTGCAGATCGGACGGAACAACAATCTTCGTTGCTTTTCCATTCGCCAGAACACCAAGTGCCTCGAGACTCTTTAAGGTAAGAACCGCATCGTCAGCACCTGCCTCTTTGATGGCACGGATACCATCGGCATTTGCCTGCTGTACTTTGAGGATCGCCTCCGCCTGGCCTTCTGCCTCGCGGATTCGTTTCTCTTTTTCTGCCTCAGCACGAAGAATCGCTGCCTGCTTCTCTGCCTCTGCATCCAGGATCGCAGACTGTTTTTTACCTTCGGCAACCAGGATGGTCGATTTTTTCTCACCTTCTGCAATCAGGATTGCTTCACGGCGTTCACGCTCTGCTTTCATCTGTTTCTCCATGGCTTCCTGAATGGCTGCCGGAGGCATGATGTTTTTCAGCTCAACACGGTTGACTTTAATGCCCCACGGGTCGGTTGCGATATCGAGAGCTGCCTGCATCTTCGTGTTGATAATCTCACGGGATGTCAGTGTTTCGTCCAGCTCCAGATCTCCGATGATGTTTCGAAGTGTCGTTGCGGTCAGGTTTTCAATGGCCATCAGCGGATTTACAACACCGTATGCGAACAGCTTCGGATCGGTAATCTGGAAAAATACGACCGTATCAATCTGCATCGTAACATTATCTTTTGTGATAACCGGCTGCGGCGGGAAATCCACCACCTGCTCTTTCAGGTTTACGCGAATCGCTACACGCTCGATAAACGGAACCTTAAAATGAAGACCGGTTGCCCAGGTGTCCTTGTATTTTCCAAGGCTCTCTACCACGTAAGCACTAGCCTGCGGTACAATTTTCACACACGATGCTGCGATAAACAATGCAACCACAAGAAGCAAAATCAATAAAATTCCTGCAACTCCTCCACCACTCATGTTTCATTTCCTCCTTCTTTTTCTTTGACCTTTACAATCAGCTTGACGCCTTCCACACGGAGCACCGTAACGACTGCATCCACGGGAATCGTACCTCCTTCGTTCTCTGTACGCGCAGTCCACATGTTTCCTTCAAGCGAAACCCTTCCGGTTCCCGCAAGATTGGAGATTTCCTCCGTCACAACTCCTTCCATGCCAACCACACGGTCCACGTTCGTCTTCAGTGTATCCTTATTCAGAAAGCGAACGGCGAGCGGACGTGTAAAAAACAGAAGTACCAGCGATACAACAAGAAACAGTACAATCTGAATCACAATCCCGGCTCCGCACATGGCGGCGATCAAAGCAACAAGCGCCCCACCTGCAAACCAGATCGTCGCAAGGCCAAGTGTTGCTGCTTCAATCAACTAAAAAAATGACGAGTGCGATCAGCCAGTAAACCGGCAGGTAAGCTGTAACTACCCATCGTCCGTTTTTCCCCCTTTCTAGAAAAATTGGCTGTTGTATTCATCATACTATAATGATGAAAAATAACAAGCAAGTTAAAACATTCAGAAAAAGAAAGATTTGTCAGGAATCGTCTACAGACTGTCAATTCCAAGCCCGGACATGAAAACGAGGATTGCTTGACAGAAAACCATATGCGTGAAGACGTAAAAATAATACGAGGGTGAAGCTTAATAGTTTCCAGAATACCGATTTGATTTGAACTACGTAATGCAGGCAATTCCATATCGTCAGAGTTTTTCGAACAAACGGATCTGACCCATATTGTTTCAGCAGCTTTCTGACCGCAGAAACTATTTTTTCCTTCATATGTCATCTCTTCCTTCGCCAGATACATTGCACCAATCACCAGGTGAAACAGCATCAGGTCGCCATAAATGTGTGTTGCTCTGGCCGGTATTTTGGGGAATCACTTTTTTCTGTTTTCTCTCCAATACCTACCGCGTCCGCCATACAACACTGCGTCAGACATTAGCAGACTTCCGCGCCGATAACCAGAAAACCAAGCTGTTGAAAATTTTTGAAAATAACGATGTCCCGTAACTAGGAAATCCAACAACATTTCCTAGTAAACTCCATAAGGATGGTCTGCTACTTTTTGACTATCCGGTAGTATTTGTTTTCAGAAGTAAAAAAGAAGTAGTAGTACGTAC
>ENA-OQIX01000105-OQIX01000105.1-human-gut-metagenome-genome-assembly--contig:-NODE-105-length-15706-cov-2.814686_pt1 | contig 15706 bp, 13 predicted proteins | sample MGYA00242591_ERZ504756 | MGnify/ENA primary metagenome ERZ504756 (study PRJEB26092, sample SAMD00036369) | human gut metagenome | host: Homo sapiens | study: EMG produced TPA metagenomics assembly of...
TGCTGAAAAAGAAGAGCAGTGTTTTCTGGCTCCGTCTCTCCGGCCTGTTTTTGTCCTGAAAAGCATAGGAACCTTCCTGGCCTTTAATATTCCGACATACTACGCTGCTCAGCCGTTCCAGATGTTCGGCTGGGCGCTGATCAACGTCGCCTGCGTCTATTACGTGGACGGCATCATGGAGCCGCAGGATTCGATTAAAGGACAGGCATATATGGCAATGACCATCACCGCAGGAAATGTAATGAGCTCCCTGTTTGGCGGCTGGCTTATCGATGCAGCCGGTGTTGGCGCGATGCTGATCTGCGCATCTCTTGCGGCCTTCATCGGCTGGCTGATTGTGTGCCTCGGTTCGAAAGAAGCAAAAACTGCATAGGAAAGATAAAAGAAAGCGCCCGAAACCGAACGTGGTTCCGGGCGCTTTGCCGTACAGCTCTTATTTATTTCTGTTTCCTGTATACTTCTCATCACAGTATTTGCAACGGTAAACCTCTTTTTCCGGGTCAGCCAGGATAAAGACATGTTTTAATCCCTGCTCAATAGAGGTGATACAGCGCGGGTTTTTTACATTTAATCACATCAACCACCTGTTTCGGCAGATGAAGTTCTTTTTTCTCCGTAATCTCGCCGTCTTTAATGACATTGACAGTGATATTGTGATCGATAAAGCCTAAGATGTCAAGATCCATCTTATCAACCGAACACTCAACTTTCAGAATGTCCTTTTTTCCCATTTTTTCACTTTTGGCATTTTTAATAATGGCTACGGTACAGTCCAGCTTGTCCAGTCCCAGATCATGGTAAATGGTCATAGCCTTTCCTGCTTTAATATGGTCGAGCACGAAGCCCTCTTCAATACGTCCTACGTTCAGCATAGCGAAAGATGCTCCTTTCTTAATCGACTTTGATGTTCAGCAGCGTCAGAATCAGGGCCATACGTGCATAAACACCGTACTGAACCTGTTTAAAGTAAGCAGCGCGCGGGTCATTATCCACGTCAACGGAGATCTCATTGACACGCGGCAGCGGATGCAGAACCAGCATTTCCGGAGAAGCAAGATCCATTTTGGACTGATCCAGAATATAGAAATCCTTCATGCGGATGTAATCATCCTCGTTGAAGAAACGTTCTTTCTGGACACGGGTCATATAAAGAACATCCAGCTTCGGGAGAACATCTTCCATTTTAATAACTTCCTCAAATGGAACATTGTTCGCCCGCAGCACATCATCACGGATGTAATCCGGGAGACGAAGCTCCTCCGGGGAGATTAATACAATTTTAATGCCGGTATAACGAACCAGCGCTTCAATCAGGGAATGAACCGTTCTGCCGAATTTAAGATCACCGCAGAAGCCGATGGTAAGATTGTTCAGGCGACCCTTTAAAGAACGGATGGTGAGAAGATCGGTAAGAGTCTGCGTCGGATGCTGATGTCCGCCATCACCTGCGTTGATCACAGGAATACGGGAGTACATCGATGCAACGAGCGGAGCGCCTTCTTTCGGATGACGCATGGCACAAATATTTGCAAAGCAGGATACCACGCGGATGGTGTCGGCTACGCTTTCGCCTTTGGAAGCGGAAGAAGAATTGGCAGAAGAAAAACCAAGAACAGTACCGCCAAGATTCATCATGGCAGCCTCAAAGCTGAGACGGGTGCGTGTGCTTGGTTCATAAAATAAAGTAGCAAGTCTTTTGCCATCGCAGGCATGTGCATATTTCTCCGGGTTCTTTTCAATATCGTTCGCCAGATCCATTAACTGATCCAGTTCTTCGACCGAGAAATCAAGGGGACTCATTAAGTGTCGCATATATTACCTCCTATGAAGATCCTTATTTTTGTTACCGTTCACAGGTTCCCTGCGAACTGTAACATTCGCAGCCCTCATTTAAAGTTTTGCTTCGCAAAAGGAGGGCTGCTCACGCCTGAATCACTTTCTTACGCAGCGAAACAGCAGGTGTTTCCCTGCTGAGTGAACAGTAACTTATTTTTTCTGTGTTCCACCTTAACACAAAAACAGGATAAATGCAAGATAAAAAATGGCAGGAAAAAGGTCGAAAAGCAGAGTAATATGAAATGTGAAAAAATAAAGTGAAATAGCAGTCAAAAAGGAAAAAGATTGTACAAAAGCCGAATTTCGGAAGATCTTTTCTTGTAAATTAAACGGAGATGGAGTAAAATATTGATATCTGCAACAAATGCAGAGTATCAGGAGGACCAGATATGCTAGACTTAGGAAAAATCCGCGACGAGATCGATGTCACCGATGACGAGATCGTCCGCCTGTTCCAGCACCGGATGGCGCTGACGGCGGAGGTTGCGCAGTACAAGATAGAGACAGGAAAAGCCGTTTTCGATGCAGAACGTGAGCGCCAGAAGCTGGAAAAGCTGACAGGCGAGGGAACAAATGCATTCAATACAAAAGGCATCCAGGAGCTGTTCCAGCAGATCATGTCGATCAGCCGGAAACGCCAGTATCAGCTGCTGACAGAAAACGGCGGCGAGGAGATGACCGATTACACGCAGGTTGACCACCTCCCGACACACGGCAAAAGAGTTGTCTTCCAGGGTGTGGAGGGCGCCTACAGTTTCGGTGCGATGAAAGAATTTTTCGATGATACGATTACAAGCTTTCACGTAGATACCTGGAAAGAGGCGATGGAGGCGATTACGAGGGGCGAAGCCGATTATGCCGTGCTTCCGATCGAGAACTCCACAGCAGGCATTGTATCCGATATTTATGATCTTCTGGTGGAATATCCGCACTACATCGTCGGTGAGCAGGAATTGCCGGTGGAGCATGTGCTGATGGCACTGCCGGGAGCAAAGGCTGAGGAGATCCGCACCGTGATTTCCCATCCGCAGGCGCTGGCGCAGTGCCGCCGTTTCCTGGATTCCAATGAAAACTGGAAGACGGAAGAGCGTCTCAATACAGCCGCCGCTGCAAAAGAAGTATCCGAGAGCGGTGATCTTACGATGGCAGCCGTCGGAAGTCCGTACGCTGCAGAGCATTTCGGACTGCAGATCTTAAAAGAAGGTATTTTTGATGCCCAGGGAAATACGACACGCTTTGTTATCATTTCTGGGCAGAAACGCTTTGTAAAAGATGCACAGAAAATCAGCGTATGCATGGAACTGCCGCATCAGAGCGGTTCTCTTTACAACGCACTGGCACATTTTATTTACAACGATCTGAACATGACCAAAATCGAGTCCCGCCCGATTCCGCAGCGGAAATGGGAGTACCGTTTCTTCGTGGATTTCGAGGGGAACTTAAGCGATCCGGCAGTCAAAAACGCACTGCGCGGATTGCAGGCAGAATCCGCGAAATTCCGGATTTTCGGAAATTATTAATCCAGAAGAGAGGGCCGTACCAAGCGGCCTTTTCGCATAAATAAAATGAAAAATGACAGGAAGGAAGAGACAAAAGATGATTAGAATAGAAGAATGTATCCTCTACCGCGATTTCGCAGAGGGGGAGGTACTGCGCGATATGACGATACTGGTGGAGACCTACAAAAAACTGGTCAATGCTCAGATTTCCCTGAAGGACCGCCGGTTCCGTGAGAATATGAGCGCATATGAGCCGCAGTTTTATGAGGCACTGAACCGCCTTGTCGAGATGGCAAACCGCTACGGCTTCTCCGGAAATCTCTGGCACGATTATCTGACATATCTTCTGGTCAACAAAGAAAATGCATTTTCTACCTCCTGCGAGATTGTCGGAAAAGTCGAGGGAAGCATCAACCAGATGGCAAAACATGATTTTGTCCGTTTCAAAGAGCTGTTCGATTTCGATATCTGTGTTTTTGATGAGATTTTTGAGTCCGGCGATGCCTCTGTCATCAGTTCCTATGAGAACACGGACAGCCCGAATAAACTATTCAACAAAGAAGTCCGGGATCGTATCTGTGAGCTGGCCATCCGTCTGGCAAAGGCTGCATCCGCAGATGAATTTATGGCTGATATGGTTCAGTTTTACAAAGATTTCGGAGTGGGAAAACTGGGACTTCACAAGGCATTTCGTATTGCGCATACAGGAGAGAACGTTGAGATTATCCCGATTACCAACATTCCGGATGTGCGCCTTTCTGATCTTGTCGGCTACGAAATTCCAAAGCAGAAGCTGATCGACAACACGAAAGCGTTTGTCGAGGGCAAGAAAGCAAACAACTGTCTGCTTTTTGGTGATGCCGGAACCGGAAAATCCTCCAGCATCAAGGGCATCCTGAATGAATATTACGATCAGGGACTCCGAATGATCGAGGTTTACAAGCATCAGTTTCAGGATTTGAATGAGCTGATTGCACAGATCAAAAACAGAAATTATAAATTCATTATTTACATGGATGACCTTTCCTTTGAAGAGTTTGAGATTGAGTACAAATACCTGAAAGCTGTCATTGAGGGAGGCCTGGAAAAACGTCCGGACAATATTCTTATTTATGCAACCTCCAATCGTCGCCATCTGATTAAAGAGGATTACAGTGATAAAGAAGGAACAAGACAGGATATGCATACTTCCGACACCGTACAGGAGAAACTATCCTTGGTATACCGTTTCGGCGTCAGCATCTATTTTGGTGCACCGGATAAGAAAGAATTCCAGAAGATTGTTTCCACACTGGCCGAACGATACGGCGTGACGCTGCGTGAGGAAGAGCTTTTGGCAGAAGCGAACAAATGGGAACTGTCCCACGGCGGTCTGTCCGGCCGTACCGCACAGCAGTTTATCGATTATCTGCTCGGAAAACAGTAAAAAGAAAAAGGTCAAAAAGTCCGCTTGGTATTGGGAGCGGGCTTTTTGGGATATCCTTTGAAAAAGAAGGAGGAAAAGCATATATGCAGTATTCCACATTTGCTGCCATTGATATCGGCAGCTACGACGTCATTCTGGAGATTTTCGAGATCTCCAAAAAGCAGGGGATCCGGAGCGTGGATAAGATCTGCCACCGGATGGAGCTTGGAAAAGATACGTACACGCTGGGAAAAATTCGCCCGGAAATGGAAGAAGAGCTGTGCCGTGTACTCGCAGATTTTGTGCGGATTATGGAAGGCTATCGCGTGGACGATTACCGTGCAACGGCATCCAGTGCGATCAGTGAGGCGTCGAACAGTCTCTATGTCCTTGGAAAAATTCATCAGCTGACCGGTCTTTCTGTCACTGTTCTCTCCAACTCGGAGCAGCGTTTTCTTAGCTATAAAGCGCTCGCGGCGATGGAGGACAATTTTAACAAGATCATTGAAAAGGGAACTGCGATTCTCGATCTTGACGGTGGCAGTTTTCAGATTTCCCTGTTCGACAAGGATGCACTTGTCACAACACAGAACATCCGCATGGGAAGTCTTCGCATCCGCGAGCGTCTTGCCGGAATTCAGAGTGAGACGGAACATTACGAAGAGATGGTCGAGGAGCTGATCTGGAACGAAGTATCAAGACTTTAAAAAGATGTATCTGAAAGACCGACAAAATTGAAAACATTATGCTGATCGGCGATGTTTTCACCGACAGTGTTTATCAGAACATTGAAGAAAAAACGACAAAAATCATTTCCCGCGAAAACTTTAATACCTGGTATGAGAAAATTATCCGCCAGTCACCGATGGAGCTCGCCGTAAAACTTGGTATTCCGCTGGAAAACGCTTCACTGATGTATCCGTCTGCTGTGATTTATAAATGTCTGATTGATATGATGGGTGCGGAGCATATCTGGATTCCGGGCGTGCATATGACACGTGGTATTGCATACGAGTATGCGGAGCAGATGAAACTGCAAAAAGGAAGCCACAACTTTGAAAATGATATTCTGATGGCGGACAAAAAACATCGGAAAACGGTATGCAGTAAACCGGCCGCACGCCCAGAATCTGGAGATGACGGCGCTTGCCATGTTTGATGCGACGAAAAAGATGCACGGTATGAAAGAGCGCGAACGGCTGCTTCTCCAGTATGGCAGTGATGCTGCATGACGTTAGGAAATACATCTAGTTCAATAATGTGGCGGATTCTTCCTATAATATTATCATGTCAAATGAAATCATCGGATTGTCGCACATTGAGCGTGAGATGGTGGCATTGATTGCAAGATACAACACGGTTACGCTCCCGTCCTACGATGAGCTGGTGATGGAATCGTCCTTGAGTGCCGAGCAGTATCTGACAGTATCCGAACTGACCGCAATCGTCCGTCTGGCGAATGCGCTCGACCGGAGTCATTTGCAGAAGATTCAGGCGATCCGCGCCACATTAAGGAGCGCGAGCTGCAGCTTTCGCTCACGGTCAACCGCGATTTTACCCTTGAGCAAGGTTTGTGCCAGGAAAAATTAGATTTCTTCAATGAGGTATTCAGCATACAGCCGGTCATCAAACTGAAACGGCAGATGTAAAAGGAGGCGAAGAAAGATGGATATTGCACCATATAAGAAACCGGAATATTTTCGAAACCGGGAATTGAGCTGGATCAGCTTCGACGAGCGTGTTTTAAACGAGGCGCGGGATAAGAGTATTCCGCTGTTTGAACGTCTGAAATTTATCAGCATTACCTCCTCCAATCTGGATGAGTTTTATATGGTCCGTGTGGCTTCACTAAAAGACCAGGTGCATGCAAACTATACGAAAAAGGATCTGTCCGGCATGGATGCGAAGGAGCAGCTTACCGAGATCAGCAAACGGACGCATGAGCTAGTGCAGCTGCAGTACAATACGTACAATCGCTCGGCGGTTCCGTCTCTGGAGCACGTTGGCCTTACGATTATCAGTGAGCACGAGAAGCTGACGAAGGAGCAGGCGGAGTATGTGGATTCCTATTTTGAGGAAAACATTTACCCGGTTCTGACCCCGATGGCCATGGATTCGGCCCGCCCGTTCCCGTTGATCCGGAACAAAACATTGAATATCGGTGCACTGGTGCAGAAGAAAGAGGATTCGCTTCTGAGCCGTGCGGAGGATAAGAAAGAGAAGAAAGGCAAGGAGAAGGAAAAGGAGAAAGAACTGGAATTTGCGACGGTTCAGGTTCCTTCGGTACTGCCGCGTTTTATTCTGCTTCCGCAGGATGAAAAGACGGGACAGCGGTATGTGATTCTTCTGGAGGAGATCATCGAGCGGAACATTGGAAAGCTGTTCTTAAGCTACGATGTGGTCTGCGCGCATCCGTACCGTGTTATGCGAAATGCAGATCTTTCGATCGATGAGGATGAGGCTTCGGACCTGTTAAAAGAGATCCAGAAGCAGCTTAAAAAACGTCAGTGGGGCGAAGTGATCCGTCTGGAAGTGGAAGATAAGATGGATAAGCGGCTCCTGAAGATGCTGGAAAAAGAGTTTGACATCGATGAAGACGACCTGTTCCGGATTCCGGGACCGCTCGATTTGACGTTTTTAATGAAAATGTATGGGCTCGACGGCTTTGATGAGTATAAAATTCCAAAATATATTCCGGCGGCAGTTCCGGCGCTGATGAATGAGGATGACATTTTTACAAACATCCGAAAAGGCGACATCCTGCTGCATCATCCTTATATGACGTTTGATCCGGTCGTGCAATTTGTACAACAGGCAGCAAAGGATCCGGATGTACTGGCGATCAAACAGACACTGTACCGTGTGAGCGGCAATTCTCCGATTATTGCAGCACTGGCTCAGGCGGCGGAAAATGGCAAACAGGTTTCCGTACTGGTGGAATTAAAGGCACGGTTCGACGAAGAAAACAATATTGTCTGGGCGAAGATGCTGGAAAAGGCGGGATGCCATGTGATTTATGGTCTTCTGGGACTGAAAACACACAGTAAGATTACACTGGTGGTTCGGCGCGAGGAGACAGGCATTCGCAGATATGTACATCTTGGCACGGGAAACTATAACGATTCTACGGCAAAGCTGTATACGGACTGTGGCCTGTTGACATGCAATGCAAAGATCGGTGAGGACGCAACAGCAGTATTTAACATGCTTTCGGGCTATTCGGAGCCGGATCGCTGGAACAAACTGATTGTTGCACCGCTCTGGATGAAGGACCGGTTCCTGCATCTGATTGCGATGGAAGAGGAACACGCAAAGAAGGGACAGAAAGCGCATATTATTGCGAAGATGAACTCGTTATGCGACCGCGATATTATTGCGGCGCTTTACAGTGCTTCGGCAGCCGGAGTAAAGATTGACCTGATTATCCGGGGAATCTGTTGCCTGAAGATTGGAATCCCGGGTGTCAGCGAGAATATTACCGTTCGCTCGATTGTCGGCAATTTCCTGGAACATGCGCGGATTTTCTACTTTTACAGTGGTGGAAATGAAGAGGTGTTTATGGGAAGCGCGGACTGGATGCCGCGAAATCTGGAAAAACGGGTGGAGATTGTGTTCCCGGTTGAGGATGAGCAGATCAAGAAAGAAGTAATGCATATTCTTGATATCCAGATGAAGGATAATGTGAAAGCCAGTATTTTACAGGCAGACGGAACGTATACAAAGCCGGATAAGCGCGGAAAGACGCTGGTGAATTCACAGGAGTATTTCTGCAGGGAGGCAACGGAAAGAGCGGAAAAACCGAAAGAACAGGAAAACAGCAGGGTGTTTGTGCCGGCGGAACCAGTGGAATAGGTTTGGACGGACACGGACGTGGGCGCGGGAGCGCCCACTGCGTTGACATGAAAGAAGAATATGGTATGTTATGATGAGAAAGCGCTGCAGCTTTGAGAGTTGCGGCGTTTTTTTGTGTCAAAAATAATCTGTCTGGTATTGGGAAAAAGAATGGCTATTCAGAACTCGTTTTGAAAATTGGTTTTGCGGGTGATTTTCGGGGATTTTACAAAGAGTGATCTGGAAAAATGGCTGGAAAAGAAGGGGATGGAGACGGAGATGAGAGAAAATGTAAAAGATTTTTGTAAAGTAACCGGTTATTTTATTAACGGTTATTTTACAAAGCGGTGGTAGTGGGCTTTACGGAAGGAAAGGTATAATGAGTCTCGACAAGACGAGGAGGAAGAAAAACGAATGTCAAATATTGTGTTGAAGAATGTCTGTAAATCTTATGATAAGGAACATTATGCGGTTCAGGATTTTTCGCTTGAAATACCGGATCGGGAGTTTGTGATTTTTGTTGGACCTTCCGGCTGCGGAAAATCGACGACGCTTCGGATGATTGCCGGTCTTGAGGAGATTACGAGCGGGGAGCTTTGGATTGATGGACAGCTTTGTAATTATGTAGAAGCAAAGGATCGCGATCTTTCGATGGTATTTCAGAACTACGCGCTTTATCCGAATATGACGGTATATGAAAACATGGCGTTTTCTCTGAAAATCCGGAAACAGCCCAAGGATGAAGTTGATAAAAAGGTACATGAGGCAGCTAAAATGCTTGGAATTGAGCATTTACTTGACCGGAGACCGGCAGCACTTTCCGGTGGTCAGAAACAAAGAGTTGCGATTGGAAGCGCAATTATGAGACGGCCGAAAGCATTTTTAATGGATGAGCCGCTTTCAAATCTGGATGCGAAGCTGCGGGCACAGATGCGGGTGGAGCTGGCAAAATTACATAAGGAACTGAAAACGACGGTGATTTATGTTACACATGACCAGACGGAGGCGATGACGCTTGGTACAAAAATTATTGTTATGAAAGACGGTGTTGTGCAGCAGGCGGATACACCGGGGCAGATTTACCGCCATCCGGCAAACAAATTTGTGGCCGGTTTTATCGGAGCTCCGAGTATGAATTTTATGGAAACGATGGTGACGGAAAGAAACGGAGCGGTTTATCTGGAGGCAGACGGAGGAGTTACCCTTCGTGCAAAAGGAGAGAACGAAATGGTGCTTCGTCGCGCTTATCTCGGAAAAATGGTGATCTTAGGTCTGAGACCGGAGGATTTACAGGACGAAACAACCGCTTCCGCACATCGGATCTGTTACGAAGAGAATCAGTTGAAGGCATTTGTTGACCTGCGGGAGATGATCGGTGCAGAAGCGTATCTGCATATGAATACCGGAAAAAATCTGATTACAGCAAGAGTGCCTTCCGAGGTGCCGGTTACTGTAAAGGAAAGCATTACATTGTATGCAGATATGGAGAAAGCACAGATCTTTGATCCGTTTACAGAAGAAAATATTTTATCTCTGCCGGTTGAAAAAGAAGAACGTGCAACAGCATAAGAAGGAGCAAGAAGTGAAAAAAGTAATCGAAAAGTGTAAAAAAGCAGAAGTTTATATGTATCTAATCCCGAGTATGGTGATCTTTAGCATCTTTCTGTTTTATCCGTTTTTTAAAACCATTTATCTGAGCCTGTATAAGACAAACAAGCTTGGAGAAGCGAAATTGTATGTGGGACTGGACAACTATAAAAGCTTATTATCGAATCCATCCTTTTACAACGGTCTCTGGGTTACACTGGAATTTGTGGCGATTGTTGTAGTCGGAAGTATGGCGCTTGGCCTTCTGGGAGCAGTTCTTTGCAGCAAGGCTTTCCCGGGAATCCGGGTATTCAGTACTTCCTATGCACTCCCAATGGCAGTAGCATCGAGCTCAGGCGCCATGATTTTCAAGATTATTTTAAATCCCACGATCGGTATCGTAAACAAATTGCTGCATGTGAGCATTAACTGGGTCAGTGATCCGAAATATGCGCTGATCTGTGTGGCTGTCCTTACGGCATGGCTGAACAGTGGCATCAATTTCCTGTATTTTTCGGCGGGACTTGGAAACATTGATGATTCGATTTATGAGCGTGCTTCTGTAGATGGAGCGAATGCAGTACAGAAATTTTTTAAGCTGACACTGCCGGGGCTTTCTCCGATCATGTTCTACACACTGGTTGTTAACATTATTCAGGCATTCCAGTCATTCGGACAGGTGAAAATCCTGACACAGGGAGGACCGGGAGAATCCACGAACCTGATTGTATATTCGATATACCGTGATGCGTTTTTTAATTACCGGTTTGGAAGCGCAGCCGCACAGTCCGTTGTTTTGTTTCTGATTGTCATGGCGCTTACCCTGGTTATGTTCCGCATGGAAAAGAGAGGAGTAAAATACTGATGTCTACAATAGCAACTACGATTGCCGGACCAAAAACTTATTCTGCAGAGGAGCTGCAGGCACTGCATCTGGCAATGAATGCAAAAGCAAAAAGAAAGAAAATGCTTCAGAAAACAGCGTTGGTTACCATGAACCTGATCGTTTGTCTGTTTATGCTGTTTCCGCTGCTTTATACCATCAGTGTAGCGTTTATGCCGTCCGGCGAGCTTTACACAATGGCAATGAACATCGTGCCAAAACATCCGACGCTGGAAAATTTCGTGGAAGCATTTCATAAAATTCCGCTGGTACGCTTTGTCCTGAACTCATTTTTGGTTGCGGGCAGCATTACGCTGGGTCAGATTGTAACGTGTTCTCTTGCGGCATTTGCCTTCTCTTTCCTGGATTTCAAAGGGAAAAATATTCTGTTTATGCTGGTCATGGCGACCATGATGGTGCCGGGTGAGGCAACCATTATTTCCAATTATCTGACGGTAGGAAGTCTCGGACTGCTCGATACCTATATTGTTCTGATTCTGCCTTCTCTTACCTCTGCAATGGGAATTTTCCTGTTCCGCCAGTTCTACATGACTTTTCCGGTTTCTCTTTATGAATCGGCGAAGCTGGACGGCTGCGGGAATCTGCGGTTTATCGTAAAAATCCTGATGCCGCTGACAAAGTCAGCAATGGGAGCAATGGCGGTTTACACCTTTATCAATGCATGGAATATGTACATGTGGCCGCTGCTGGTTACAGGTTCGGACAGCAAGCGTACCGTACAGATTGGTATCAGTATGCTGAACAGCGTCGATGCACAGTCGATTACCCTGATGCTGGCGGGCGTGGTAATGATTATCATTCCATCCATTTCCATCTTTATCGTAGGCCAGAAGGCCTTAATCAAAGGAATGTTTTCAGGAGCAGTCAAGGGCTGATTCCTGTGACAGAAAAAAGAATAGAAAACTGTATGAAAAACGAGGAGAAAAAAATGAAGAAAAAAGTAGATTGCATCGATTCTTGCGGCTTCTATGGCAGCTATGGCGCTTACCGGATGCGGAGGCGGAAAAACAACGAGTGAGGCACAGAGTGCGACAACAGATGAAACCACAGCCAGCACAGAGGCAGGAAGTACGGCAGATGGCGCAGAAGCACCGGATTTAAACCAGGATACGAAGGGAACCACGATTACCTTCTGGCATTCCATGGGCGGTGTCAATGGCGAGGCAATGGATTATCTTGTCAATAAATTCAATGAAGAGAATACCGATGGCATTACCGTTGAGGCGGTTTATCAGGGAGAATATGATGATACGATTAACAAACTGAAAAGTGCACAGATCGGAAATATGGGAGCAGACCTGGTACAGATTTATGATATCGGAACACGCTTTATGATTGATTCCGGCTGGGTCATTCCGATGCAGGAGCTGATTAATGCAGATGGCTATGACATTTCCCAGATCGAGCCGAATATCGCTGCTTATTATACGGTAAACAATGAGCTGTACTCGATGCCATTCAATTCGTCCACACCGATTCTGTATTACAACAAAGATATGTTTGAAAAAGCAGGGATCACTGAGGTTACGACAAGCCTGGAAGGAATTCTTGCTATCGGTGATGATCTGAAAACAAAGGGCGGAGCCGGTGAACCGCTGGCACTCTCCATCTATGGATGGTATTTCGAACAGTGGCTCTGTAAACAGGGACTTTCCTATGCGGATAATGGAAATGGCCGTGATGCCGCTGCTACTGCAGTTGAATTTGATTCCAACGGCGGAGCGCTCAACATCTTAAATGAGTGGAAAGCCCTGAACGATGCCGACGTTGCACCAAACGTAGGCCGTGCCGGAAGTGATACCGCAACGACAGACTTTACTTCCGGAAAAGCAGCGATCACCCTTGGCTCTACCGCATCTCTGAAGCAGATTTTACAGGATGTCAATGGAAGCTTCGAAGTTGGAACCGCATATTTCCCGACAATCAAGGACGGCGATAGAGGGCGGTGTTTCCATCGGAGGAGCCTCTCTCTGGGCATTGAACAACAACGATGATATGAAAGCAGCAGCTACCTGGAAATTTATTAAATTCCTGATTTCCCCGGAATCTCAGGCATACTGGAATGCCGAGACGGGTTACTTCCCGGTAACAACAGCTGCTGATGAGGAGCAGACCTTTAAAGATAATGTAGCACAGTATCCGCAGTTCCAGACCGCAATCGACCAGCTGCACGATTCCAAGCCGCAGTACGCCGGCGCACTTCTCTCTGTATTCCCGGAGGCAAGACAGATTGTGGAAACAGAAATCGAGAATATGATCAACGGAAACGAGACTCCGGAGAAAGCAGTAGAATCAATGGCTTCCCAGATCAACAGCTCCATCGAGGACTATAATCTGGTAAATGAATAAGAGACAGGCTTTACAAAAATAAGATTTCGTCCTATAGTGAAGAAAAACGAGTTCCCAAAGCGTGTTTGAACGGTTTCTATGAAGGGGAAGATCCGAGTTACGGAAATGATTTTTCAGATATGACTGGAAATGCGTCGGAGACAAAAATCCGGCGCGCTTCCGAATCTATAGCAATCCCGCAGAAGATGTAAAAAAATCAGCACCGCTTTTTTCACTTGTTTTCAGGCTTACGATAAAAGGAAAAAAGCTGCAGTCGGGACAAAAGATAGAAAAGAGTGCAGATTTGGAAATGGGAACGGAAAATGGAGGACAGATACGAGATGAAAACAAAAGTATGGGCACACAGAGGAGCCAGTGCATATGCACCGGAAAATACACTGGAAGCGTTTCTTCTTGCAGCAGAGCAGGGAGCAGACGGTGTGGAACTGGATGTACAGCTGACAAAAGATGGCGAGATGGTTGTTGTCCACGATGAGGAAATCGACCGGGTCAGTGACGGAAGCGGATTTGTCAAAGATTATACGCTTGCGGAATTAAAGATCCTGAACTTTAATAAGACACATCCGGAGTATCAGGATGTAAAAATTCCGACGCTTCGCGAAGTATATGAAGCATTAAAACCAACGGGAATGACGATCAATGTAGAGCTGAAAACCGGTATTTTCTGGTATAAAGACCTGGAAAAAAAGGTACTCGAGCTGACAAAAGAGATGGGGATGGAAGATCGCGTGATTTATTCTTCCTTTAACCATTACAGCATTGCAAAAATTCTAGGAACTGGATCCGAAAGCCAGCACCGGCATCCTCTACGCAGATATTATTTATGATGTCGTGAATTATGCGAAAAAAATCGGAACAGGAGCTCTTCATCCGGCAACCTTTCATGTGCAGATGGCAGACTTTCTTCAGCAGTATGTGGAAAGCGATCTTGCGGTGCATGTGTGGACGGTCAATGATAAGGCGGAGATCGAGCGTCTGATGGAGGCCGGTGTTGACGCAGTCATCACTAATTATCCGGATGTGGCCGTTTCCTGCCGCAACGCGAAGTGATACCGATTGGAGAAAAAAAGCTGTTCCTTTTGGATATCGACGGAACCATCTGCGTGGGGAACCGTCTGATTCCGGGAGCAGACCGGTTTTTAAACGGACTGTCCGAGTACGGCGGAGATTATGTGTTTATCACAAATAATACGACGATGAGCGTAGCAGATTACCGGAAAAAATTTGCAAAGCTGGGCATCCCGACAACAAGCGCGAACTTTCTGACGGCTTCTGTTGCAACAGCGCATTATCTGAAGCAGAAATATGGATCCCGTCCCGTCTATGTGCTGGGAACGGACTCTCTGATCCGGGAATTGGAGAGCTTCGGTGTGTGTACCACCCACGATCCGGAGAAAGAAGGAATTGCATGTGTGCTTGCAAGCTATGACAATGAACTGACGTATCAAAAACTGACGGATATCTGTCGGCTGTTGACAGAGCGCCCGGAGCTCGATTACGCTGCAACGAACCCGGACTATGTTTGTCCGATTGAATTCGGCTACGTGCCGGATTGCGGTTCCATCTGCGAGATGATCGGTCATGCGATCCAGCGTATGCCGACTTATATCGGAAAACCAGGCATACGGATGGTTGAGATGGCACTTGATATGACAGGCAGAACGCGCGATGAGGCTGTTCTTGTGGGAGATCGTCTCTATACGGACATTGCGTGCGCCAACATGGCGGGCATTTCTGCAGCACTTGTGCTTTCCGGCGAATCTACACGTGAAGAAATGCAGAACTCGCAGTATCTTGTGGAGTATATGTATCCATCCGTAAAAGAAATGTATTCGGAGTGGGTGTACGGACAAAAAAAGAAATGTTCTTAAAATTCCGAAACGGTTATGGTTTTGGAACAAAAAAACAGAAAGAAGAATTCTGAGAGGAGAACCTTTTTCCGAAGGAGTTCTTCTTTTTTGCTGCGGAAAAGGATACTTTCCGGATATGGGGTAAAAGCCTGGGACGGTATAGAAAAAGCTTGCCAAAAGAGGGAATTTCCCTATATAATGATTCAGACTATAATAGGAAAGTAACTATTCAGAGCCCCATCTCGATTCCGCTTACGCTGCATCTCGATGTTGCTTCTCGCCATATGAAAAGGAAGAAAACCGCTCATTCATGCAAGCATGATTCGCAATTTTCTTCCATTTTGCATGGCTCTGAATCGTTACATATGAAAAAGAAAACGATCAGGAGATCGGAGAATTCCAATACAACAGAAGAAGGAGAATTTATGCATGAGTATTTTAAATG
>ENA-OQIX01000106-OQIX01000106.1-human-gut-metagenome-genome-assembly--contig:-NODE-106-length-15676-cov-3.125796_pt1 | contig 15676 bp, 10 predicted proteins | sample MGYA00242591_ERZ504756 | MGnify/ENA primary metagenome ERZ504756 (study PRJEB26092, sample SAMD00036369) | human gut metagenome | host: Homo sapiens | study: EMG produced TPA metagenomics assembly of...
AACGCCTTCTCGACAAGGGCGACGGCAAGGGCATGGACCTGCCATACATCGCCGCCTGGCACCAGGCCCCGATCCACGACGCCCGCCGCGAGAACTACCGCCTGAACCTGCAGTTCTTCTCGTTCCGCCGCGCAGCCAACAAGATCAAGTATCTGGCCGGATCCGAATCCGGCATGGCCGCCTGGATCTCCGACACCACGCCGGAACTCATCGCCAAGCGCTTCCACGAGCTCGGCTCCATCGACATCGCCGACTGATAGAAAGAAAACATCAATGACTGCTGTTGAATTCATTGAGCCGCTGACCCATGAGGAAGGCGTCTCGCAAGCTACCAAGCTGTTCGTCGACACCTACGGCGCTGCGCCCGAGGGCGTGTGGGCTGCTCCGGGCCGTGTGAACCTGATCGGTGAGCACACCGATTACAACGGAGGCCACGTATTTCCATGTGCACTGACCATCGGAACCTACATGGCAGCAAGAAAACGTGACGACAGAAAGCTTCGTTTTTACTCTATGAACTTTGAAAAGCTCGGCGTGGTAGAATCTTCCCTCGATGAATTTCAGATGGGCAAAGAAGGCAACTGGACCGCATATCCGAAGGGAATGATGTGGGCATTTTGCCAGAAGGGCTTCCCGGTAGAGCAGGGCTTCGATATCGTGCTCTACGGAAACATTCCGAACGGCTCCGGCCTTTCCTCTTCCGCATCCGTTGAGACCGTAACCGGCGTAATGCTGCGTGACATGTTCGGCTACGACACCATCTCCATGATCGACATCGCTCTGTACGGCCAGTTCTCCGAGAACAACTACAACGGCGTCAACTGCGGTATCATGGATCAGTTCGCCATCGCCATGGGCAAAAAGGACTGTGCGATCTTCCTTGACACCAGCGATCTGAAATATGAGTACGCACCGGTTAAACTGGAAGGCGCAAGAATTGTCATCTCCTGCAGCAACAAGAAACGCGGCCTTGGCGACTCCAAATACAACGAGCGCCGCAGCGAGTGCGAGACTGCTCTGGCTGAGATTCAGAAAGTCAAAGACATCAAGAGCCTTGGCGAGCTGACCGAGGAAGAGTTTGAGGCAGTGAAAGATGCAATCAAAGATCCGGTCCGCCAGAAACGTGCAAAACATGCTGTTTACGAGAACCAGAGAACCGTTCAGGCCGTTGCAGCTTTAAAGGCAAACGACATCGCAAAATTCGGCGAGCTGATGAACGCATCCCACGTTTCCCTGCGTGATGACTATGAGGTAACCGGCATCGAGCTGGATACTCTTGTGGAAGAAGCATGGAACTGCCCGGGTGTCATCGGATCCCGTATGACAGGCGCAGGCTTCGGCGGATGCACCGTCAGCATCGTAAAAACAGAAGATATTGACAACTTCATCGCAAAAGTAGGCACAGCTTACAAAGAAAAAATCGGCTATGCCGCAGACTTCTATGTCGTAGACATCGGAGACGGCGCAGGCGTATTAAAATAAGAAATAAAAAAGCTGGATCGGCAGCAGGGAGGAAGCTACAGTGATCAACGAGAGTATTGCAAAACTGGTAAAATATGGAGAAAATGCCGGTCTTGTTTCAGGACTGGATAAAATCTATGCGACAAACCGGATTCTGGAAGTCATGCAGATTTCCGATTACGAAGAGCCGGAGCAGATTCCGGAGAACCCGGATCTGGAAGAGACTTTAAATGAACTGCTTGATGATGCAGCTAAGCGCGGTCTTCTCGAACACAACAGCGTCGTTTACCGCGATCTGTTCGATACGAAACTGATGGACTGCCTGATGCCGCGCCCGGGAGAGGTGGTAAAGAAGTTTGAAGAACTCTATGCGAAGAGCCCGCAGGAGGCAACCGATTACTTCTACAAACTGAGCCAGGATTCCAACTACATCCGCAGATACCGCATCGCAAAGGATATCCGCTGGAGCGTACCGAGTGCCTACGGCGATATCGATATCTCGATCAACCTCTCCAAACCGGAGAAGGACCCGAAGGCGATCGCGGCTGCAAAACTGGCAAAACAGAGCGGTTATCCGAAATGCCTGCTCTGCAAGGAGAATGTGGGCTATGCGGGACGCGTCAACCACCCGGCGCGCCAGAACCACCGCATCATTCCGCTGACGATCAATCAGACGGAGTGGGGATTCCAGTACTCGCCATATGTATATTACAATGAGCACTGCATCGTGTTCAATTTCCAGCATAACCCGATGAAGATCGAGCGCGCGACCTTTGTGAAGCTGTTTGACTTTATCAAGCTGTTTCCGCACTACTTCATCGGTTCCAATGCGGATCTGCCGATCGTGGGAGGCTCCATTTTAAGCCACGATCATTATCAGGGCGGCCACTATACCTTCGCAATGGCGAAAGCGCCGATCGAGCGCCATTTTACCATCAAAGGATACGAGGATGTGGAAACCGGCATCGTCAAATGGCCGCTGTCCGTCATCCGGATCCGCCACAAAGATGAGAAACGGCTGATCGATCTGGCAGAGCATATCCTGAACTGCTGGAGAGGTTACACGGATGAGGATGCGTTTGTATTCGCCGAGACTGACGGAGAGCCGCACAACACGATCACGCCGATCGCAAGAAAAGTGGGCGATACGTTCGAACTCGATCTGGCACTGCGCAACAACATCACGACGGACGAATGCCCGCTCGGTGTTTACCATCCGCATGCACAGTATCATCACATCAAAAAAGAGAACATCGGCCTTATTGAGGTTATGGGACTTGCGATTCTGCCGGCGCGCTTAAAAGATGAGCTGGAAGAGCTTTCCAAATGCCTCGTAGAGGGAAAAGATGTCCGCGCTGTCGCAGAGCTGGAGAAACATGCCGACTGGGTAGACGAATTCCTGCCGCGCCATCCGGAGCTGAACAGCGAAAATGTGATGGATATCCTGAAAGAGGAAGTCGGAAAAGTCTTTGTCGGCGTACTCGAGGATGCCGGCGTTTACAAGTGCACCGAGGAAGGCAGAAGTGCATTTGCAAAATTCATGGAAACGTTGTAGAATAAACTAAATGAACTAAATGCTTCAATTAACCCGCTGCGGCAAAAATGCAGCAGCGAAGGAAAACATGGAGGATACCAAAATGAAAATCTTAGTTACTGGCGGTGCAGGCTATATTGGAAGCCACACCTGTGTGGAACTGCTGAACGCAGGCTATGACGTTGTTGTCATGGACAACCTTTACAATGCAAGCGAGAAAGCCATCGAGCGTGTAGAACAGATTACCGGAAAGAAAGTAACCTTCTACAAAACCGATATGCTGGACCGCGAAGGCGTAAAGAAAATTTTCGACAACGAGAAAATTGACGCTGTCATCCATTTCGCAGGCTTAAAAGCAGTCGGCGAGTCCGTACATAAACCGATTGAATATTATCACAACAACATGACCGGAACCCTGATTCTCTGCGATGAGATGAGAAACCATGGCGTAAAGAACATCATCTTCAGTTCTTCTGCAACCGTATACGGCAATCCGGCACAGATTCCGATCACCGAGGAGTGCCCGAAGGGAACCCCGACCAACCCATACGGCTGGACAAAAAGCATGCTCGAGCAGGTTCTGACCGACATCCACACCGCAGATCCGGAATGGAATGTTATCCTGCTTCGTTACTTCAACCCGATCGGAGCGCATAAGAGCGGCCTTATCGGAGAGGATCCGAAGGGCATCCCGAACAACCTGCTTCCGTATGTCGCACAGGTTGCCATCGGAAAACTCGAGTGCATCGGCGTTTTCGGTGATGACTACGATACTCCGGACGGAACTGGTGTCCGCGATTACATCCATGTTGTTGACCTGGCACGCGGCCATGTAAAAGCCATCCAGAAACTGGCTGACAACGAGGGCGTTTCCATTTACAACCTCGGAACCGGCAAAGGCTACAGCGTACTCGATGTGATCCACGCATTCGAGAAAGCATGCGGCCATCCGCTGAAATACGAAATCAAACCGCGCCGTGACGGTGATATCGCAACCTGCTACTCCAAATGCGACAAAGCAAAAGAGGAGCTTGGCTGGGAGGCTGAGTACGGCATCGAGGAGATGTGTGCCGATTCCTGGAACTGGCAGCAGAAGAATCCGAACGGATATAACGACTAATGTAATGTGAGTGTTATCTGGCGGTCCGCCGATACTTGAAAGAGTGTCGACGGGCCGTTTTTGTATAGATAAATTCAGTCTTTTTTCACAAAGTCCGGCTTGCTAATTAAGAGGGAATCCGATATAATGTAAGAGTTAAAGTGTCCGTAAAAAAAGAGGGGCGGTTTGACATACAAGGAGGAAAAGCATGGACGATAGAAAAAATCAGAACCGGGAACCAGAAAACGGCTCCGGGGAGGACCGAAAAACAGACAGACGATACTCATTATCCTGATCTGCCTCCTCGTCAGCCTGATGGTGATGGGACTTCTGAACAATGCCCTTGGGGGAATTACTTCCGAGGATCTTGACTATAGCAAATTCCTGGACATGGTAAACAACGATGAAGTGCAGGAAGTTGTCTTGAAATCGGGAACACTGACCGTAACGCCGAAAGACCAGAAATCGGAGGGAATCACCTATCAGGTAACGATGATGGGAGATGAGCAGGAACTGGTCGATCTGTTACAGGAGAAAGGCATTACGTACCACAAAGATCCGCCGGATTCTACCGGAACGATCATTTACACATTGCTGACCGTCATTCTGCCGGTTGTGATGCTTGTCGCTGTCATGGTATGGGTGATGCGCAGCATGAACAAAGGCGGCGGAGTCATGGGCGTAGGAAAGAGCAGAGCAAAGGCCTACGTACAGAAAGAAACCGGCGTGACATTCCGCGATGTTGCGGGACAGGACGAGGCAAAAGAATCGCTCCAGGAGGTTGTGGATTTCCTGCATAACCCTAGGAAAATACACGACAATCGGTGCAAAACTTCCGAAAGGAGCGCTTCTTGTAGGCCCTCCTGGACCGGAAAAACACTGCTTGCCAAAGCCGTAGCCGGTGAGGCGCACGTACCGTTTTTCTCGATGTCCGCTTCGGAATTTGTCGAGATGTTCGTCGGTGTCGGTGCATCGCGTGTGCGTGACCTGTTTGAGGAAGCAAAGAAAAACGCACCGTGCATCATCTTTATCGATGAGATCGATGCGATCGGAAAGAGCCGTGACAACAGCTACAACAGCAACGACGAGCGGGAGCAGACGTTAAACCAGCTCCTCGCCGAGATGGACGGATTCGACAGCTCCAAGGGTATTCTGATCCTTGCGGCCACAAACCGCCCGGAGGTTCTTGATCCGGCGCTGCTGCGTCCAGGCCGTTTTGACCGCCGGATTATCGTAGAAAGACCGGACCTGAAAGGCCGTGTGGAAATCCTGAAAGTACACGCCAAGAACGTATCGCTCGATGAGACGGTTGATCTCGACGGCATCGCACTTGCGACATCGGGAGCCGTTGGTTCTGATCTTGCAAATATGATCAACGAGGCAGCGATTCTTGCGGTCAAGAACGGAAGAAAAGCCGTTTCCCAGAAGGATCTTCTCGAGGCAGTCGAGGTTGTCCTCGTCGGAAAAGAGAAGAAGGACCGCATCTTAAGCCAGGAAGAGCGAAAGATCGTTTCCTACCACGAGGTAGGCCACGCACTTGTTACTGCACTGCAGAAGGATTCCGAGCCGGTACAGAAAATCACGATTGTGCCGCGTACGATGGGTGCGCTCGGCTACGTCATGCAGGTGCCGGAGGAGGAGAAATACCTCAACACGAAGAGCGAACTCGAGGCGATGATCGTCGAGTGCCTCGGTGGAAGAGCGGCAGAGGAGATCGTATTCGGCAACGTGACAACGGGAGCTTCGAATGATATCGAGAAAGCGACGAAGATTGTCCGCGCGATGATCACGCAGTACGGTATGTCGGAGAAATTCGGTCTGATCGGTCTTGCGACCCAGCAGAATCAGTACCTCGACGGAAGAATGGTCTTAAACTGCGGCGATGCCACAGCAACCGAAATCGACCACGAGGTCATGAAGATCCTGAAAGAGTCGTATGAGCAGGCAAAAGAACTTCTGGCAGCTAACCGCGATGCGATGGATGAAATCGCAGCTTACCTGATCCAGAAAGAGACGATCACCGGAAAAGAATTTATGGAGATTTTTCATCAGGTGATTGCAAAACGGAATGGAAATGCGGAAGAAGCGGTTGAAAATCCAGAAAATACAGAAACAGAAAATACAGCACTTCCGGAGGCGGATTTTACCGTAAATCCAGAAGTATAAAAAGAAAGCGAAAAGGCCCGGCGGGAGCAGAGAAAACGATCTCTGCACGCTGGGCATTTTCAACATTACAGTCCCAAAAAGAGGAGGGTCATATGGCGTTTGATATCCAGGAAGAACTGAAAAAACTGCCGGGGAAACCCGGCGTCTATCTGATGCACGACGCGGACGATACAATTATCTACGTAGGAAAGGCGATTTCGCTGAAAAACCGTGTCCGCCAGTATTTCCAGACGAGCCGCAACAAAGGGCCGAAGATTGAGCGGATGGTCACGCATATCGCCCGCTTTGAGTATATTGTGACGGATTCCGAACTGGAGGCGCTCGTGCTGGAGTGCAACCTTATCAAAGAGCACCGTCCGAAATACAATACGATGCTGAAAGATGACAAGGCGTACCCGTACATTAAGGTGACCGTGAACGAGGATTTTCCACGCATTCTGTTTTCCCATCAGATGAAGAAGGACAAGGCGAAATATTTCGGCCCGTACACGAGCGCCGGAGCTGTGAAAGATACGATCGAACTGTTGCGGAAGCTGTACGATATCCGTTCCTGCAATAAGAGCCTGCCAAAGGAGATCGGCAAGGACCGCCCGTGTCTTTACTATCACATCCACCAGTGTAAGGCGCCGTGCCAGGGATACATTTCCAAAGAAGAGTACGGCGAGCAGATCAAAAAGGCGATCAGTTTTCTGAATGGAAATTACAATGACATGATCAAAGAGCTGACTGGAAAAATGACGGAGGCGGCTGAGGAGATGCGGTTCGAGCAGGCGGCGGAGTACCGTGATCTGATCGACAGCGTGCGCAGGATCGGCGAGCGGCAGAAGATTACGAACAGTGACGGCGAGGACAAGGATGTCATTGCGCTTGCGATGGACAAAGAGGATGCGGTGGCGCAGGTCTTCTTTATCCGGAACGGAAAGCTGATCGGGCGGGAGCATTATTATCTGCGGATCGGCGAGGAGGAGCAGAAAAGCGAGGTGCTGCTCACGTTTATGAAACAGTTCTATTCCGGCACGCCGTTCATCCCGCGGGAAATCATGATTTCCGAGGAGATTGCCGAGCAGGAGCTGATGGAAGAGTATTTAAGCAGCAAACGGGGCCAGAAGGTCCGCATCCGCGTGCCGAAAAAGGGCAGCAAGGAAAAAATGGTGGAACTGGCAGAGCGGAACGCACAGATCGTTCTCGACCAGGACCGCGAGCGGATCAAGCGGGAAGAGGGTCGGACGGTCGGTGCCGTAAAAGAGATCGCCAGATGGCTGAACCTACCGTCGATCGACCGCATCGAGGCGTACGATATCTCCAATATCAGCGGTTTCCAGTCGGTCGGCTCAATGATCGTCTACGAGAAAGGAAAGCCAAAGCGCGCCGATTACCGAAAATTCAAGATCAAATCCGTCGAGGGACCGAACGATTACGCCAGTATGAAAGAGGTCTTAAGCCGCCGTTTTCTGCGCGGCATCCAGGAGGACAGCGGTTTCGAGCGGCTGCCGGACCTGATCATGATGGACGGCGGACGCGGCCAGGTTAACATTGCGCTTGAGGTGCTTGAAGAAATGGATCTTGCGATTCCGGTCTGCGGTATGGTAAAGGACGACAAGCACCGCACGAGGGGGCTGTATTTCCGAAACGTGGAAATCCCGATCGACCGGAACAGCGAGGGCTTCAAACTGATCACACGCGTGCAGGACGAGGCGCACCGCTTTGCAATCGAATACCACCGCCTGCTGCGGAGCAAGGGTCAGGTCCACTCGATTCTCGACGACATCCCGGGCATCGGGCCGACAAGAAGGAAAGAACTGATGCGCCACTTTCAGGGAATTGATGATATCAAGGCGGCAACCGTGGAAGAACTTTCCGGACTTCCGGGCATGAATAAAAAGGCGGCGGAGCAGGTCTACACATTCTTTCACGCACCTGCACAGGAGGAAAATGAGGATTCGTCAAAATAGTTAAATTTCTAGGTTGCCCGTGATGCTTTATTGTGCTAAAATCATAGAAGAGACGGATTTAAAAAGACGTCGAATGAAGTCGGAGGACAGGAAAATGAAAGAAATTGAAATGACCAAAATGGTGGAGGAAATGGATCTCCGCAACCTGACACCAGAGGTTGATATGACAGATCTTGTCATTGCCACACCGGATATCAACCGTCCTGCACTGCAGCTGACCGGTTACTATGAGCATTTTGCCAATGAGCGTGTGCAGATCATAGGTTATGTAGAGTTCACGTATCTGCAGCATCTTGAAGAGAGCGAGCGCGTCCGCGCGTTTGAAGAGTTTGTAAGCCGCAAGATCCCATGTGTCATTTTCACCACGAAGATGATTCCGGGACCGGAAATTCTGGAGCTGTGCAATCGTTATCAGGTACCGGCCTTTGCGGTAGACAAATCGACTTCCGTTTTCATGGCTGAAATCATCCGCTGGCTGAATGTCCAGCTTGCCCCGATGATCTCCATCCACGGCGTGCTGGTCGATGTATTCGGCGAGGGCGTTCTGATCATGGGCGAGAGCGGAATCGGAAAGAGCGAGGCTGCACTGGAGCTGATCAAACGAGGCCATCGTCTCGTCAGCGATGATGTGGTTGAAATCAGCCGTGTCAGCGACATTACGCTGGTCGGAACGGCACCGGATATCACGCGTCACTTTATCGAGCTGCGCGGTATCGGTATCATCGACGTCAAGACGCTGTTTGGTGTCGAGAGCGTAAAGGATACCCAGTCTATCGACCTTGTTATCAAGCTTGAAGAGTGGGACAAAGAGAAAGAATACGACCGTCTGGGCCTGGAAGAAGAGTATATTGAGTTCCTTGGAAACAAGGTTGTCTGCCATTCCCTTCCGATCCGTCCGGGCCGTAACCTGGCGATCATCGTAGAAACCGCTGCTGTCAACCACAGACAGAAGAAGATGGGCTACAATGCCGCACAGGAGCTGTACCGCCGTGTACAGGCTAACTTAGTGAAAAAAAGAGAGGAGAAGTAAGAAAATGGCAAACTATGTATTTGGAATCGATGTTGGGGGTACTTCAGTGAAATGCGGAATGTTCCAGACAGACGGAACTCTGTTGGAAAAATGGGAAATCCCGACCCGCACCGAAAACGGCGGAAGCGAAATTCTGCCGGATATCGCAAAAAGCGTAAAAGCAAAAATGGCTGAGAAGGGTATCGCAGCAGATGATGTTGCCGGTGTCGGCATTGACGTACCTGGCCCGGTTAATGACAAAGGTGAGCTTTCCATCGCAGTCAACCTGAACTGGGGATATAAAAATATCGTAAAAGAGCTTTCCGACGAACTCGGCGGAATGGCAGTAAAAGCAGCAAACGACGCAAACGCAGCAGCTCTCGGTGAGATGTGGGCAGGCGGCGGAAAGGGAAGCAAGAACCTGGTTATGGTTACCCTTGGAACCGGTGTCGGCGGCGGAATCATCGTGGACGGCAAGATCGTAGCAGGTGCTCACGGCGCAGGCGGCGAGGTTGGTCATGCATGTGTTGAGCCGGAAGAAGAAGCGGTCTGCAACTGCGGAAACCACGGATGCCTCGAGCAGATGACATCTGCAACCGGTATCGTTCGTCTGGCAAAGAAATATCTGGCATCCCATGATACTCCGTCTTCTTTAAGAGAAAGAGGAGAGTCCATCAGTGCAAAAGCTGTCTTTGATGCATTAAAAGAAGGCGATGCAGCAGCAGAAGCAATCGTTCAGGAGTTCTCCGAGTACCTCGGAAGAGCACTTGCAGTATTCGCATGCGTTGTTGACCCGGAAGTTATCGTAGTCGGCGGCGGTGTATCCAAAGCAGGCCAGATCCTGATCGACGGCGTAGCTAAATACTACCGTGAAGCAGCATTCATCGCATGCAAAGATACCCCGATCGTACTCGCTTCCCTTGGAAACGATGCTGGTATCTACGGCGCAGCAAAAATGCTGATTGACTAATTGATTCAGATGGAAAAAGAAGTATAGAAAAACCGGTCCTGCTGGCATATGCCAGAGGGCCGGTTTTTTGTGTATAGACTGACTGAAAAAGTTATTCGGAAGAGCCGCTCTCTTCGGACTGCGGCTGTACTTCCGATATCTCCGCCGGGGTATCCGGTTCTGACGGTGCATCAGGGGTCTCCGGTGTGTCAGGAGTCTCCGGTGTGTCAGGAGTCTCCGGTGTATTAGAAGGCGGATCGGCAGGTGTTTCGGGCGGAGCCGGAGTTTCCTGCGGTGCCTCCGTCGGTGTCGGGGTTGCCTGCGGAGTTGATGCTGCAGAAGGGGTTCTGGTCGGCGTCGGTGTTGAGGCCGGCGCGGTGTAGTGGCCCTTGCAACGCTCGGTCGGCAGATCGGATACCGCAAAGTATTCGGTGATGGACGGGCAGCTTGAGCGGGCGAGCAGGCCGGTCTTCGTACAGATCGTTGCCTCCTGTACTGTTGCGGAAGTTTCGAAATCCATATCGGCAAGGCCTTCGTGGATTTCATTCATGACCTTTGCCCAGAGACGTTTGTGGAATTCACGGTCGCTCTCCGGAAACTCCGCGTGTGTATCATACGTTGCCCAGATGGCAGCGGTATAATATGGTGTAAAGCCTGCAAAGACGAGATCCTTGGCCTCATTCGTCGTACCGGTTTTTCCGGCTGCGTGCATATTGTCGAGGCGGGCGGCAACACCGGTACCTTTTTCCAGAACATCCTCCATGACATTGGTGAGGAGGGAGGCAGTGCTTGCCTTGAAGACCTGCGTTGCCTTGTTTTCTGTGTTGTCAATTAAAACATTTCCCTTGCTGTCGGTAACCTTTGTGTAGAACACCGGCTTGCGGTACTGGCCGCCGTCTGCGATTGCCGCGTAGGCTGCCGTCAGTTCGAGATCACTGACACCGTAGGTGATACCGCCGAGAGCCAGCGGCTGGATCACATCGTATTCCTCGGAGAGTTTGGAAAAACCAAGCTTCTTCAGATAATCAAAGCCGACCTTCGGCGTAAGCTCGGTCAGTACCTTGACGGCCGGGATATTGATGGAATTGATGATCGCCTGGCGGACGGTAACATCACCATGGTAGGTAAGATCCGAGTTCTGCAGCGGTGTGCCGTCACTGTAGTTGAACGGCTCATCCTTAATTACCGTAGCGAGTGTAATCTTTCCAAGGTCGAGCGCCGGTCCGTACGCGGAAAGAATCTTGAACGTGGAACCCGGCTGGGAATAATTATCGGTTGCGCGGTTGAAGGTAAGACTTGCTGTTTTTTCGCCGCGTCCGCCGACGATGGCTTTCACGTAACCGGTGCGCTGGTCCATAACGGTCATGCACGCCTGCGGCTGCGGGGTGAAGCTGCTGCGCTCGGCAACAATCGTATCGCCCTCCTGCATGATAGCGGCTTTGTACTGGTCGATATAGCTCTGTGCCTCCTCCTGGGAGTCAAAGAGCAGATCGAAATTCGGATCGCTGTTGCGGAAGTAGAGCTGCAGCATCTCTTTGCTGTAGTTCTGTACCTCGCCGTCTGCCTGCTCTACGGTGAGCGCCCAGTCGAGACCGATCTGCGTGTTCGCCGGGAAGTTCTCCGGATTCTGGAATTCCGTATCGAGAATCGACTGCATGTAGGAATCCTGTGTGGTATAGATTTTGAGGCCGCCGCTGTAGACAACGTTCTTTGCCTGCACTTCGGTGTAGCCTTTCTGTACCATCAGATCGTTGATCAGGTTGGTGATGACTTCATCGATAAAGTAGGAGTACGGCGCGCTCTCCGCCTGGGACTGCGTGTGCATGGCGATGCGGTCGTAAACATTGTCGTTCATGGCAATGGTGTATTCTTCTTCGGTGATGTAGCCCTGCTCTTTCATGTTGTTCAGGATCTTGTCGCGGCGCTGCTGGTTTTTCTCCGGGTGGTTTTTCGGATTATATGCCGTCGGCGCCTTTGGAATTGCGGCAAGAACGGCGCATTCAGAGAGCGTCAGATCTTTTGCATCCTTTCCGAAATACGTCTGCGCTGCCGTCTGGACACCGTAGCAGCCGGAACCTAAGTTGATCGTATTCAGATAATTTTCCAGAATAACGTCTTTGGCGTTTTCACCCTCTGCAGTCAGTGTTTTTTCCAGCTTCAGCGCCAGGTACTGTTCCTGGATCTTCCGCTTGAAGCTCTGCATCCGCGTCTCTTCCATCCAGTCAGTGAAAACATTGTTTTTTAAGAGCTGCTGTGTGATCGTGCTGGCGCCCTCGGTAAAATGAAAGCCGTGGCTGACGCCGACAACGAAAGCACGGATGATACCGCTCGGATCGATGCCGTTGTGCTCATAAAAACGGGCATCCTCAACCGCGACGATCGCGTGCTGCATATCGAGCGGAATTTCCTCAATCGAAATCGAGACACGGTTTCCCTGAGCCCCGGTCAGCTTCTGTACCTGGTTGCCGTCAGCATCGTAGATAAACGACGCGTTGCCGAGCGGCATGATATTTGCCTCCGAGATATCAGGGGCACTGTCAATCACGCCGTGGACAGCGCCGATCACAAGCCCGGCACCACAGACGAGAACGACAAGAAGAAGACAGAACGCGATGCGCAGCGCCGTCACGCCGGCCGTCTTTTCAATCTTTCCGTAATGGGACCGCAGATCTTCACGTTTGTCTTCCAGATGACTTTTTCCAAAGTGCATATAGAAAATCCTCCTTATGTCATGTTCCTGCAAAACTGATTTAGTTCAGTAATCAATGGTGTTCCTGCCCTGCAAAAAGCAGGGTATACTTATTTTTATTATACCAAACAAAGGGCTGGAATAAAAGTATTTCTGAAAAGAATGCTGATTTTTCAGAAATGATATGGTAAGATAGGTACATATTTGGGTGAAGGAGTAAGGACATATGATCGATCAGTTTCGGACGGTTTACCGGGGTGGAACCGGGGAAATCGTGGAGAAGAAATCACGTTTTATTGCGACGGTGCGTCTGGTGGAATCTGAGGAGGAGGCACTTTCCTGCCTGGAAGCTCTGCGGAAAAAATACTGGGATGCGCGGCATAACTGTTTTGTGTATATTATTGGAGAAAATCAGGAGACGGTGCGCTGCAGCGACGACGGGGAGCCTTCCGGCACGGCAGGGCGGCCGATGCTCGATGTGGTACAGGGAGCAGGCCTCCGCAATGTGCTTGTTGTGGTGACGCGGTATTTCGGCGGTACGCTGCTGGGAACGGGCGGCCTGGTGCGCGCGTACTCGCAGGCGGTGCAGGAGGGGCTGGCAAACAGTGTTCTGATTGACGAGATCTGCGGCGTGCGGCTGTTGATTGAGACGGATTACAACGGCATCGGTAAAATCCAGTATCTGCTCGGCCAGCGGGGGATTCCGATTCTGGAATCCGAGTACACCGATCAGGTGAAAATCCGCGTTCTCGTTCCGAAAACGGAGGTGGACCGTCTCTGCGCGGAGATTACCGAGGGGACGAACGGAAAGGCAAAACTGGAAAAAGAAGAGGAGCTGTACTTTGCGCAGAACGACGGAGAGCTGATCTTCGGGGATGCGCTGACGCAGTATAAGAATCTGGAGGCAGAAGAATTAGGATAAAGGAGGATGCGACATGAGGTTTCCGGAAAATCTGAAAAAGGGCGGAACGATCGGCTTTGTGGCACCATCGTTTGGATGCACAACAGAGCCATACAAGTCCGCGTTTGCAAATGCACAGAAAAAATGGAAAGAGATGGGATATCAGCTGGATCTTGGGCCAAACTGCTATGCAGAGCACGGCATCGGAATCAGCGCGGCACCGGAGGAGTGCGGAAAAGAGCTGACGGAATATTATGTCAGTGAGAAGAATGACTGTCTGATTTCCTGCGGCGGCGGAGAGCTGATGTGCGAGGATCTCGATTACGTGGATTTTGAAAAGATCAGAAAGGCACCGGCGAAATGGTATCTCGGCTATTCTGACAATACGCATTTTACGTATCTTCTGCCGACCATCTGCGATACGGCGGCTGTTTACGGTCCGTGTGCGAGTGATTTCGGCATGGAGCCGTGGCATAAATCCGTAGCGGATGCGTTTGGCGTACTGACGGGAGAAGTGCGTACCGTCCGCGGCTATGAGGGATGGGAAAGAGACGATGCGAAGGGCAGAAGCGAGGAAAATCCGTATCTGCCGTACCAGATTACAGAACCGCGCGTTCTGCGCCGCTTCCCGGATGCGGACAGTGCATTTGAGGGACGGCTCATCGGCGGCTGTCTCGACTGTCTCGTCAACATTCTTGGAACGAAGTACGACGGAACGGTTGATTTTGTGGAAAAATATAAAGAGGACGGTTTTGTCTGGTTTCTGGAAGCGTGCGATCTGAACGTCTTTGCGATCCGCCGCGCAATCTGGCAGATGGAGCACGCCGGCTGGTTCCAATATGTGAAAGGCTTTTTGATTGGCCGCCCGCTGCAGTTCGGACAGAAATTCGGGGAACTCGACCAGTACCGCGCCGTGACGGATCTGCTTGGAAAATACAACGTGCCGATCGTGATGGATCTCGACATCGGACACCTTCATCCGGCGATGCCGCTGATCGTCGGAAGTTATGCGAAGGTGGCCGTGGAAGGAAATGAGATTGAAATTAAGATGGAGTGCCGTTAGAACGCTTTTGAAAAATATTTTCTCGAGCGGCAGGGCAGAGCCTGTGGGAAAATGTCTGCGCGCGTAGAAGAACTATCGGCGCATCCGGCAGATGCCGCGGAGCTTTTTGACATCGAGAATCGTGACCGTGCCGCGGGAGAGTGCGACGATGCCGTCTTTCTCGAACGACTTTAAGGTGCGGGAAACGACCTCTCTGGCACTGCCGAGGTTCCGCGCGATCTGTTCGTGCGTGGTGGAGAGCACCGGGGAACCGGTGCGGATGCGTTCATCCTCGAGATATCCGGCAAGGCGCTGGTCAAGCCGCGTAAAGAGGAGCTGGCCCATCGCCCACATGACTTCGGAAAAATGCTCCGTTGTTTCCCGGTAAATGTAGTTTTCAACGTAAATATTCTGATTCAACAGTCTGCGGAACGTGCTGGCCGGAGTGATGAGAACTTTCGTCTCCTCCTCGGCCTCAATCAGAATATCAAAGCTGATTTCCTGCATCGCACAGGAGGCAGACAGCGTGCAGACTTCGCCGGGACCGGTGGTAAACAGGGTAATTTCCCGCTGCTCGCCGGACTGGATAAAGATGCGGAGCATGCCGGAGAGGACAAGCAGAACGCCGAGACAGTCATCGTCGCAGCTGTAGAGAAAATCGCCGCGCTGATACGTCGTCAGGACGGAAGAGAGCACGAGTGTCTGCTGTTCATCGGCGGTAAGCTTTGAATAAAATGGATAATGCTCCTGAAAACAGGATTCCAGAAAAGATGACATAAATAAAACTCCTTTCGGAAGAAGATCATTCTTTGTAAACTACGGCAGCAGCCGTTTCTTCCATGATAGAAAAGAACGGAAAGAAATGCAAGAAAAA
>ENA-OQIX01000107-OQIX01000107.1-human-gut-metagenome-genome-assembly--contig:-NODE-107-length-15643-cov-3.708301_pt1 | contig 15643 bp, 14 predicted proteins | sample MGYA00242591_ERZ504756 | MGnify/ENA primary metagenome ERZ504756 (study PRJEB26092, sample SAMD00036369) | human gut metagenome | host: Homo sapiens | study: EMG produced TPA metagenomics assembly of...
GCTACATTAATAGGCATCGGGTATCTTATGACAAGATTTTGGGAAGATGACAAAAAAACAATGTGAATTATATAATTTGCCTCAAAAGCTTTGGGTAATATTTGGAATAATGTTTATTGTGGGATAGTGTCATGGGGAAGTGTAGATGCTTTAACACGTATTTACATCCATAAGTGGGGAATGGAACTTGCCTTTTTGGGATATAAGAAAAAAATTGTATGGGAGGATTTTTCCGTTATACAAAGATATAAAAATCATTTTTCTTTAACGTATCAAAACAAAAAGATAGTGGTCTGTTTTTTTCAACATATCATCCATTTACTAGCTTTGTGATATTTGATAAGTCACAATTTAGTTGTGTCCGTACTATGCCAATCAGTGCCGACGAATTTTGTGAACTCCTCACTTCATACGGTGTCAAGTATAAGGAAAATAAAGCATGAGAAGAGTGGAAGTGATCGGATTTCTGTTGTTTTTACGGGGGAAAGAGAGTAGTATAATACATGTATAATTACAGCTTTGGAGGAAAAACAGTTGCTTGACTGGATCAATGTTTTTAAAGTAAACCGGAAAATTAAATCCCGTCTCTGGCCGTGGATTAAGATTATTTTGAGTATTATTCTTTTCTTTGCGGTATTTTACGGAGATATCTATGTTCACATTTTGGATAAAACAAAGACGGGGCGAATCGTGGAAGCGCTGATTCTGGTTGTGTTTTCGTTTCTGGACTATCTGATCTGCTTTATTTCTGTAGCCGAAATGGACTGCCTGAAGGACAGGCGGTATGCGGCGGCGAAAGAGAGTGGTGAATTTTATACGGTTTCTGAAATAGAAAGTTCCCTGTTCAACTATGTGCCGCGTACCTATACAATTTATTACCGGAGAGGAAGCAGAAGACTTACTTTCGGTGTGCGCACAAGAACGACAGGAAATCCGCTGGAAATGGGCGGCAGAGAATATTTCATAGGACCGACAGGAAAGCGCGAGCAGATTGTGAAAGACCTCGATACGCTGATGAAAGAGTAAAAAAATACGCAAGATTTGACAAAGTCCTGGTACAGACAATCAATGGAGAACCGGTAAAGAGATAATGCCGGTTCTTCTTGCTTTTACGTAAAAATGCAGGTAAGATAAAAACAGCATAAGTGTAATACACATGCGTAAAAACTCATCAACGGAGAAGGTATGAAAATGGAGGAAACAAAAGATGAATTATCTGAAGGAACGGGATGGTGACCTGTTCTCCAATGCGGATCTGAAACAGCTGATTGTGCCGCTTCTGATTGAACAGCTTCTTGCCATCGCAGTCGGCATGGCGGATTCAATTATGGTATCCAGTGTCGGCGAGGCGGCGGTGTCGAGTGTGTCGCTGATTGATACGATCTTTATTCTGCTGATCAACATGTTCACCGCGATTGCAACCGGCGGAGCCGTCGTGTGCGGCCAGTATATCGGAAAGAAGCGGCCGCATAAAGCATGTGAGGCAGCTGACCAGCTTCTGCTGGTGACAACGGCGCTGTCAGTTGTGATCATGGCGGCGGTCTATCTTTTAAAGCCGTTTATTCTACATGTTGTGTTTGGAAACATTACGGCAGAGGTAGAAAGAAACTGCAATATTTATCTGATGATCGTAGCGGCTTCCATTCCGTTTCTGGCGGTTTACAACGGTTGTGCGGCCATTTTCCGCGCGCAGGGTGATTCGAAAACGCCGATGAAAATATCCATCGTCATGAACCTGATCAATATTTCGGGAAATGCGCTTCTGGTCTATGCGCTGAAATTCGGCGTGGACGGCGTTGCGATTCCAACGCTGCTTTCACGTATGTATGCAGCTGTGGCAGCATTTGTTCTCGTACATAATAAGCGGTATCTGGTGCGGTGCTCTTATCCGGTGAAAGTAAAACCGGATTTCCATATGCTGAAAAAAAATCCTTGGCATCGGCATTCCGAACGGCCTCGAGAACAGTATGTTCCAGCTCGGCAAAATTATGGTCTTAAGTATGATCACACAGTTCGGAACAGCGTCGATCGCGGCAAATGCGGTGTCCAACACGATTGCTGTCTTCCAGACACTGCCCGGTATGGCGATCGGAAATGCAGTGCTGACCGTAAGCGCACAGTGCGCGGGAGCGGGAGACTATGAGCAGGTAAAATACTATGCGAAAAAGCTGCACATCATCATTTATGGCCTGATGATCGTCTGCTGTCTCGGTGTCATCGCGGCACTTCCGGCGGTGCTTCACGTTTACAGTCTGTCTGCGGAGGCAACAGCCATGACGGAAGATATCATCGTTTACCACGGCATCTGCTGTATGATAATCTGGCCAATTGCCTTCAATCTGCCGAATGTACTCCGCGCGTCCAATGATGTGGCATTTTGCATGATTCTCTCGATTCTTTCCATGTGGATCTGCAGAATCGGCATGAGCTATGTGCTCGGTGTGCGTATGGGATTCGGCGTCTTCGGTGTCTGGGTCGCCATGACGATGGACTGGGTTGTTCGTGCCATTTTCTTTGTCCTTCGCTATCGAAGCGGGAAGTGGCAGCATCAGACGTGATGAAAAATACGGAATGTTTTGGGGAGAGAGAAAGAAAAAACGATACATCTGGAGGAAGTTATTATTATGAAAAACGCAAAGAAACTGATTCCCGGAGCGGCGATTGCGCTGGTGATTGCCGCTGCGGCGAAATTCCTGGAAAGCCTGGAGGAGAGCGCCGGACTGCACTTTATCGGGGCATCGGTCATCGCCATGTTTATCGGTATGATTGTGAATGCCTTTTACAAGCCGAACAGCGTGACAGCGCCGGGAATTAAATTTACATCGAAGAAGATCCTGAAATTTGCGATTATTCTGCTCGGTGCGAGCCTGAATATCCGCACGGTGCTGACGGTCGGAAGATTTTCCCTGACGGTTATGGTATTTACCCTGGCAACGTGCTTTGGCCTCGGCGCACTGATCGGAAAAGCACTTGGACTGAACTGGAAGACGAGCAGCCTCATCAACGCCGGCACGGGTATCTGCGGCGGTTCCGCGATCGCGGCAATCGCGCCGGTCATCGAGGCAACCGATATGGACATTGCCTATGGCCTCTCCGCAACGTTTTTATTTGATACGGTCATGATTGTCGTATTCCCGATCCTCGGTCACTGGATGGGCCTTTCAGATGCCGCGTTTGGCCTCTGGGCCGGAACTGCGGTCAACGATACCTCAAGCGTCGTTGCCACCGGTTACGCATTCAGCGAGGCTGCCGGTGATTTCGCAACCATGGTAAAACTGACACGGACCCTCGCCATCATTCCGGCTGTTCTGGCATTCGCCGCCATCAACGTACATCTGAAACGGAAGGCGCAGGCAGCAGAAGGAACCGCCGTAAAGGTAAGCATCAAATCCATTTTTCCATGGTTTATCTTAGGTTTTCTCGCCATGTCAGCACTGACCTCCTTAGGTCTTATCCCGGCAGGCACAGCAGCCGCATTAAAAACCATCAGCAAATTTCTGATGGTGGCCGCCCTTGCGGCCATCGGCCTGAACACCGATTTCAAATCCCTCTGCCGCTCCGGCGCAAAGCCGATGCTGCACGGATTCATCATTTCGCTGCTGGTAGTCCTGGTAGCGATTGCAGTCGAATTTGCGATCGGCATTGCGCCGCATGGGGTACTGTAAAGAAACAGAGAATTAAAAATCCAGGCATCCGTATAGGATGCCTGGATTTTTTGATTCAAAACGGGTTTGTCGTTTCCTTCAAAAACGTTTTCAAAACCTGCAGCACCCCGTTCTCCCAGTACGGCGGGCAGGTGTGTTTTGCTGAGGCGATGACTTCCGCTCGGGCGTTGGAGACGGCGTAGCTTTCGCCAGCGTTCTGAAGCATCTCGATGTCGTTCAGGTTGTCGCCGAAGCAGCAGACTTCGTCTGGGGTAAGGCCAAAGTAGTTCATCAGAAATGAGAGACCGGTCCATTTGCTGACGCCGCGGGCGTTGCAGTCCAACCATTCCTTACCGGCGACAGCGAGTTTTGCCTGATGATTCCACGCCGGGATGAAATTTGGGGAGCAAAGCTCTTCACAGGAGGTTGGATGGTAGATTGTGAATTTGATAATGTCCTCGTTTTCTACCTTCGATAGATCCGGTACTTCGCGGACATCGAAGCCGTAGGAGTCGCGGAGCCAGTGAAACATGCGGCTTCCGGCATCTTCGGCGAGGCAGTAGTCCGGGGTGGCGGCAAAGCAGTCGCAGGACGGAAGTTCGTCGTGTACCATGCGGCACATGGATTTCCAGAGTGCCGTTTCCATCGGATATGTTTTCAGAATCTTTTCCGGTGTGCGCACGACAGTTCCGCCATCGGAGATGTAGAGCAGGCGGTCCTTGATCGGAGCGAAAAGCTTCTGTTCACTGGAAAACTGGCGGCCGGAACAGACAACAAAATGGATGCCCTGGTCGACAAGCCTGGAAACAACAGTCATATATTCCGGGTCGATCAGAAGTGTGCCGTCTTTGACGAGCGTTCCATCGACATCGGTTGCAATCAACTTTATCATAATAGAAAATCTCCTTATCTTGTCACAGAAAAAATTCAAACTATAGCAAGACCAGAAAATAACGCAAAAAAGGCAGTGCTGCAGGGCGCGAATTACAAGGAACGGATTTGAAGGCGTACCGGGTACGACGAAAATCCGTGACGCAGTAATTCACGCTCTGCGGTGCTGAATTTTTTGCATTATTTTCTGGGATTGCTATAAACATGATTATATCGTGAATTGCTTCGGGGTGCAAGCCGGAACCGGAGGAACGCAAAACTCCACGTTGACGAAACGCAAGAAATAAGGACGTAAAATAAAGAAAAATATATATCCACGAGGGGTATTTTTATTATGGCATTTATTCAGGTAAGCTTCATGTCAAAAACTTTAATGCGCACCGTACCGCTGCAGGTTATTCTGCCGGTCGACAAATTTACCTTTGGGCAGCCGGAGCGCGAGGAAAAACCGTTTAAAACGCTGTATTTGCTGCATGGCATTTTTGGGAATGAGACAGACTGGGTTCATGGAACCAGAATCCAAAGATGGGCAGAGGAGAAAAACCTTGCCGTTGTCATGCCGGCCGGCGAGAATGCGTTTTATGTGGATCAGCCGTCCATCGGTGCCATGCACGGACAGTTTATCGGAGAAGAACTGGTTGAGATTACAAGAAAAATGTTTCCGCTGTCCAGAAAAAGAGAAGACACCTTTATCGGAGGCCTTTCCATGGGTGGTTTTGGCGCACTCAGAAATGGCCTGAAATATCACGATACCTTCGGGGCTGTGATCTGCCTGTCCGGTGCACTTCATGTGCTGGAAAATCCGGAAGAGAGCAGAGCGGACAGCTTTGCACATGAAGAAGGTTATTTCGGAAATCTGGTCGAAGCAGCAAAGAGTGACAAAAACCCGGCTGTTCTTATCGAGCAGTTAAAGGAAGCACGGAAAAAAGATCCGTCTGTCAATGTGCCGACCGTATTCCAGGCGTGCGGAACAGAGGACGGACTTCTGGAAGTAAACCGTCTCTACCATAAACGGATGGAAGAGAGCGGCATGGACATTGTCTACTATGAGAGCAAGGGTGGCCATGAATGGGATTTCTGGGATGAGTGGATCAAAAAGGCACTGGACTGGCTGCCACTTGAGGAAAAGACGGAAGGTCTGAACAGCGGAAACGTAAATGTTTAAAGGAAAAAGGGAGACAGGCAATGCCAGAAACGAGAAATGACGAATTGTACCGTGCGTTAAAACACAACGGTTACCCGGACGACTTCTGCCGGGAAATTGCATACCGCCAGATGAACACCGATTTTACCGCCACGCGGATGCTCGGCTATCTCTACCGCGTCACAAGCCCGCGCGCCGAGGACGTTGTCGATGAGATGCTGGCTATCCTGAGTGACCGCAAAGCATGGATTGAGAAAAAACAGTCTGAGGAAGCCCAGGCGGCAATCAGCAGAATGTATCGGGAAGGCCTGTAACCTGGGCGGGCGTTTATGCAGAAAAAGCAGAAGGAACGGGCTTGCATTCTTTTCCGGTTTCTGCTACAATCAGTGCAGTGAAAAAGCGACGAAAAGAAACAGTAGCGACAGAGCGCATTCAGAGAGAAAGCGGCAGGTGAAAGCTTTTTGCAGAATCTATCGTGAACCGGTCTTGGAGCTGTGCACCGAAGAGAAGAAAATCCATCAGGGAAAATTTATTTCGTAGGCTGCACCGGGATCTCCCGTTACAGAGAAGGTACAGAGAGCAGAGATCACGCGTATTACAAAATACAAAAATCGTGGGGTACAAATGCTCTGTGTCAGAGTGCAGGAGTTTTCCTGAATTTAGGTGGTACCGCGGATAAAAAAATTCGCCCTAAACTGCAGCTTGCGGTTTAGGCTTTTTTCTGTTTGAAAATGAAGCATCGCATTCTCGTTACTTCAGTGATGAGTTAGATGCGTAAAATGTTGACTAAAAGCTTAAAATCGGACAGGCTGGAATGTTCTCGCGTCTGGAAGACTTCAGATGTTGAAAACCCAAAGAATAAGGAGGAAATCAGAAAATGAAACTTGAAAAATTAGTAGGAGAGCGCTTCAAAGAAAGACCTGCTGACTGTGTCATCGACAGCCATGCTATTATGGTAAAAGGCGGATACATCAAATATATGGCAAACGGAATCTATTCTTCCTATCTGCCGCTGCGCCGCATTGTGCGCAAAATCGAGCAGATCCTGCGCGAGGAAATGGACAAAATCGACGGCCAGGAAGTGCAGTTCCCGGTTGTCATGCCGGCTTCTCTGTGGGATGAGTCCGGCCGTTACGATAGCATCGGCGATGAACTGCTGCGTTTTCACCGACCGCAACAATGCCAAATGGTACTCGGCATGACCCACGAGGAGGCAGCCGTACACCTTGTACGCGAGTATGCACAGAGCTACACCAAATATCCGTTTATGATCTATCAGATCCAGACAAAATTCCGTGATGAGGCCCGTCCGAGAGCCGGACTGATCCGTGTGCGTGAGTTTACGATGAAGGATGCTTACTCCTTCCATACCAGCCAGGAAGATCTGGAGCAGTATTACGAGAAATGCCACGCAGCATACGAGCGCATCTTCGAGCGTGTCGGCGTGCCGGAGGTGGTATCTGTCAAATCCGATTCCGGTATGATGGGCGGAAATATCTCCCACGAGTTCATGCTTCTGACTCCGGTCGGAGAGGATTCCATCGTTCTGTGTGATTCCTGCGATTACAGAGCCAACATGGAAGCAGCTGAGAACATTTCCGACATCGCAAGAGACGCAGAATCCGCTGCACTCGAAAAGGTTTATACACCGAACGTCCACACCATTGAAGACGTCTGCAATTTCTTCGGAGACGAGACAAAGAACTCCTGCAAAGCCGTTGTTTATCAGCAGAATGTTGATGATAAATACGTTGTCCTTTTCATCCGCGGTGATCTCGAAGTCAACGAGACGAAGCTGGTCAACTTCCTCGGCGAGCAGGTTCACGCAGCCGTGATCACCGAAGAATGCGGACTGAACGCAGGCTATATCGGACCTGTGGACCTGAAGGTGAACGGAGATGCCGTTGTTCTCTATGATAAATCCCTCGAGGGAAGAAACAACCTTTCCTGCGGAGCCAACGAGGCAGAGCATCATTACAAAGGACTCGACATGGAGCGCGACGTTCCGAATGCCGAGTATCACGATTTTGCAAAAATCCAGGAGGGCGGCATCTGCCCGAAATGCGGCAAAAAGACCGTAAAGATCTCCAGAGGTATCGAGGTCGGAAACATTTTCCAGCTTGGAACCAAATATACAAAATCCATGAATATGACCTATGTCGATGCAAACGGCGAGAGCAAGACCCCGATCATGGGATGCTACGGTATCGGTGTCGGCCGTCTGGCAGCATCGGTCTGCGAGGCACATCACGATGAGTACGGCCCGATCTGGCCGAAAGCTATCGCTCCGTGGCAGGTACACCTCTGTGCGGTCCGCGTCGATGACGAGGAAGTAAGAGCATACGCGGACAAGCTGTACGAGGATCTGCAGAACGCAGGCATCGAAGTGATCTACGACGACAGAAGCGTCAGAGCCGGCGTAATGTTTGCCGATGCCGACCTGCTCGGTATTCCGCTTCGCATCATCGTAAGCCCGAAAAATATGAAACAGGGCGTTGTCGAGGTTGCATCCCGCGATAAGACTCTGAAAACACAGATTCCGCTGGAAAATGTGATGGAAGAGATTAAACAGTATCTGTAATGATTCAGAACCATGCGAAAGGGAAGAAAAATCGCGATGGGGTTCGGAAGAAGTTCGACAGGAGAAAACACGATATGGAACTCTGGGATATCTATGATGAAAACAAACAGCCGACCGGCCGCACGATGAAGCGGAATGACTGGCATATGAAGCCGGACGAGTTTCACCTGACGGTGCTCGGCGTAATCGCAAGACCGGACGGAACCTTCCTTATCACAAAACGTGTCATGACGAAAGCCTGGGCACCGGGCTGGTGGGAGGTTTCCGGCGGCGCGGCACAGGCAGGAGAGAGCTCGTTGGAGGCCGTGCGCCGTGAGGTCAGAGAGGAAACCGGACTCGATGTGAGCAAGGCAGACGGCGGCTACCTCTTCACTTACCGGCGTATCAACCCGGATGAGGGAGACAACTACTTTGTCGATGTCTATCGCTTCGTGATGGATGTCAAAGACGAGGATCTTCACCTTCAGGAGGAAGAAACGGACGGCTACCGTTTTGCTACGCTGGACGAAATCAAAGGATACGCCGCAGAAGGCAAATTCCTGCATTACGACAGCATCTGCCAGGCATTTGAACTGTAACAGAAAAATAAGAATAAGAAAAACGCGTTCCCGCCGGAAACCACGAGGGGTTACCGAAACGGGAACGCGTTTTTTCAATTTACAGGATTTTTTCTTGCCGTAGGGCATGCCTGAAAAAGGCTTTTTGTAAGCGTTTGACCGTAAGCGCGCAAGCAGTTCATTGCGGTTAATTGCGATTGAATACTTCGCGGTTGAGCGCCTTTTCCTGATGGCTGACAATCGTTGTGCAGACAGCATCGCCTGTGATGTTGACTGCGGTGCGCAGCATATCGAGAATACGGTCGATACCCATGATAAGAGCGATACCCTCCGTTGGCAGTCCGACGGAATTCAGTACCATAGCCAGGGTAACAAGTCCGACGCTTGGGATACCGGCGGTACCGATGGAAGCCAGTGTTGCGGTAACAACAACCGTTGCGAGGTTTGCCGGAGTCAGATGAATACCGTACGCCTCTGCGATGAAGATGACAGCGACACCCTGCATAATGGAGGTACCATCCATGTTGATGGTTGCGCCGAGCGGAATGGTGAATGAAGAGATCTGCTTCGAGACACCCATCTTTTTGTTCAGTGTATCAATCGACATCGGGATTGTCGCGTTGGAGGTTGCGGTGGAAAATGCAAATCCCATAACCGGAAGGAATTTTTTCACGAATTTAATCGGATTCAGCCGTGTGAATACGAACAGAAGAACCTGATAAATGACGAAGCACTGCAGTGCCAGCGCCAGTGTTACATTTCCCATGTATTTCAGCATCGGTGCGAACGCAGAAAAGCCGACCGTTGCAAAGGTACGTGCAATCAGACAGAAAACGCCGACCGGAGCCACCTTCATGACCGTCATGGTCATTTCCATCATGACATCGTTAAACTGGCTGATAAAGTTGGAAACGACCGAAGCGCGGTTTCCGAGCTTTGCCAGCATTACGCCGACAAACAGGGCGAATACGATGATGGGAAGCATATCGCCGTTTGCCATGGAACCAATCGGGTTCTTCGGGATGATGTTGAGCAGTGTATCCACCAGGCTGACGCTGGAATCTGCTGCTGTCGAGGACAGGTCGGCTTTCTGAACCGCACTCATGTTAAGTCCGAGCCCCGGGTGAATGAGCAAGGCGGTTCCAAGTGCGATGCAGACGGCAAGTGCTGTGGTAACAAGGTAAAAGCCGATCGTTTTTACGCCGACCTTTCCGAGGGTTTTGCTGTCTCCGATGGACATACTTCCGCAGACGAGGGAGCAGAAGACAAGCGGTACGACAAGCATCTGCATCAGGCGGATAAAGCCCTGTCCGATGACATACAGCACACCTTCTACGATGACGGTGTCCTTGATATAGCTGGACGGGATCCAATAGTGAATCACCACGCCGAGCAGCGCACCGGCCAGCAGGGCAATAAAAATCTGGGTGGAAAGCCCGGGCTTCTTTTTTGACTTTTCCGTTGTTTCTTTTCTGTTTCGGACCATTATTCGATTCCTCCGGTTTCTTCGAGATATTCTTTCAGTGCCGTTTTCCAGTCGGGCGGCTCAGGAATACCGGTCAGGCGGAGCATCATGTTGTCCAGAACAGAATAGGTCGGGCGGACATCATCGCGTGCGACAACCGGGTAGAGATCAAGGTCACCGGTTTTTCCGGTATACTCGAGGATGGTTCTTGCAAACTCATAGCGGCTGCAGCTTCCGGGGCAGACAACGTGGTACAGACCATACTCCTCGTTGTCGATAAAGTGGCAGATCACGCGCGCAAGCTCAAAAGCACTGGTCGGAGCCGCATACTGGTTGTTTGGAACCTCCATCGTGCCGCCCTTTGCCGCATTACGGAGTACTTCGTCCACAAAATCGCGGCCGATCCCGTAAATCCAGGAGCTTCGGATGATGACAAAGCGGTTCAAAAGCTGTGTCAGGATTTTCTCTCCGGCCTCTTTTGATTTTCCGTAGATCGTACGCGGATGTACGGTATCAAACTCGTTGTACGGGATGCGGGATTCCTTGTCGAAGACGTCATCCGTTGAGATCTGAATAACCTTTGCGTCGATATCATTGGCGGCAAGCGCTACGTTGCGCACACCGATGGCATTGACACGATAGGCTTCGTCGATGTTTTTTTCACACTCGGCAACGTCGGTCATACCGGCGCAGTTGATGATAACGTCGGGACGGTTGACATAAACGAACTGTGTGACTTCATCGATTTTGGTAATATCAACCTCGTGAATATCCGTTGGAAGAAGCTGATATTCCACACCCTCCAGCAGTTCCAGAAGGGCAGTACCGATGTGGCCTTCGGCACCTGTAATCCATATTTTTTTCTATAGGTTCTCTCCTGTCCTTGATTTATATACAGAAAAACTGTAATTGTATTTATTTTACCTGTGGACTTTACAGAAGTCAATAAATTATGGAAAGTCTCTGTGCAGAACCGGAAAAAAGTGGTATCATTTCTGTATATGTCTGCGGTGTAAGACTGCATATCTGCTACAAAAGAAGGAGGAGTATTTTTGAAAAAGAACAAATATGAAATCGACATGTGCAACGGCACGATTATGGACAAGCTGATTTCCTTTTCGCTGCCGCTGATGGTGTCCGGCATTCTGCAGCTGATGTTCAACGCGGTGGATATCATCGTCGTCGGACGGTTCAGCGGAAGCCAGGCGCTTGCGGCTGTCGGATCGACAACGGCACTCATCAACGTGTTCATCAACCTGTTTATGGGAATCTCGCTCGGTGCGAATGTGCTTGCGGCGCGGTATTATGCAGCGGGGCGCGACCGGGAGATGTCGGAAACGGTACATACATCGATCATGCTGGCGCTGATCAGCGGCGTTGTGATGGCGTTTGTGGGCGTATTTTTTGCAAAAGGCGCGCTGGAGCTGATGGATACACCGGCGGATGTCATTGATCAGTCGGCATTGTATATGAGAATTTACTTTATGGGAATGCCGTTTTTCATGCTGTACAACTACGGTGCGGCGATTCTGCGTGCCGTCGGCGACACGAAGCGGCCGCTGTATTTCCTGATTGTATCGGGTGTGATCAACGCTGGTCTGAATATGTTCCTCGTGATCGTGTTCAGTCTCGACGTGGCAGGTGTGGCGATTGCAACGGTGGTTTCGCAGGCGATCTCCTGCGTGCTGGTTCTGCGGTGCCTCTATAAGAGCGAGGGAAGTTATCAGCTCCGGTTTTCGAAGCTGTGCCTGAAAAAGGATTACATCATCCCGATTTTCCAGGTCGGCATCCCGGCGGGTATTCAGAGTACCGTCATCAACTTCTCGAACGTGCTGCTGCAGTCATCCGTCAATTCCTTCGGTTCGATTGCAATGGCAGGCTACACGGCGGCCAACAATGTGCTGGGATTTTTATACACCTCAGTCAACTCCGTCACCCAGGCGTGCATGAGCTTCACAAGCCAGAACTACGGTGTCGGAAAATACAAACGAATGGATAAGGTGCTGATCGACTGCCTGATTCTCTCCAGCGGCATGGCACTGGTGATGGGTGGCGGCGCGTATCTGTTCGGTACGGAAATCCTGCAGATTTACACCGGGGACCCGGAGGTTATCCGCTGCGGTATGGAAATTCTGTCGATCACGACGGTTCCGTATTTCCTCTGCGGCATCATGGACCTCTTCCCGGGAGCCCTGCGCGGTATGGGATGCTCGGCGGTGCCGATGATTCTGTCCGTCATCGGAACGGTCGGAACGCGAATCGTGTGGATCTTCGGCATTTTCCCGCAGCACCGCTCGCTGTATGTGCTGTTCATTTCGTATCCGGGATCGTGGATCATCACGATTATCATGCAGGTGATCTGCTATCTGATTGTGCGGAAGAAAGTCCACAGCCGGGCAGCAGCCGTATAAAAAGAAAAAAAGACCAAAAGCCAGAAAAACCGCGGATAAATCCATTTTTAAGTGGAATTATCCGCGGTTGTGTGATAAGATGGCTGTATGCGAAGAGGCAGGTAGAAGATACAGGGACACCTGCCTCTTACTCTGTGAAAAAGGAGAGAAGAGAGAACATATGAAAAAGTTTTATGCATGGTATCAGAAGCATATTACAGGTGCGATCTTTACCGGACTGATTCTCGGTATCTTAACCGGACTTCTTCTGGCGGACCGCTTTACGCCGATTCTGACCGTAACCGGCGTCATCGGCGGCATCTACATGAACGCCTTGAATATGATGATTTTCCCGATGGTATTCTGTTCAATTGTCATGGGTATCTGCAGCATCGGAAATGCAAAAACGACAGGTAAGATCACCGGCTACTCGATGATTTTCTTCCTGTGCACCACCGCGATTGCAAGTGCAGTCGGCATTATCATTCCAAGACTGATCCGCCTCGGAAAGGGAGTCCATTTTGAGATGGCAACTTCCGATATCCAGGCGACCGAGATGACCAGCATCCTCGACACGATCAAAAACCTGATCCCGTCCAACCCGGTGAAGGCGTTTGCGGAGGGCAACATGCTCCAGGTACTCGTGTTCGCTGTCGTTGTCGGCTTTACGCTGATTGCGGTCGGAGAGAAGGGACAGCCGCTCTTAAACGTGATCGACTCCCTGAATGAGGTCTGTTTAAAAGTCATCAGCACCGTTATGTACTTCACCCCGATCGGTGTCTTCTGTACGATCGTGCCGGTTGTCGAGGCAAACGGAACCAAAACCATCGTTTCCTTGGCAACCCAGCTCATCATTCTGTATGTGGCATTCTATGGATTTGCGATCGTCGTCTACGGCGGCGCTGTAAAACTCATCGGAAAGACGAGTCCGGTCAAGTTCTTTAAGGCGATCATGCCGGCAGCCCTGAATGCATTCGGAACATGTTCCAGTTCCGCGACGATCCCAATCAGCAAGCGCTGTGTCGAGAAAGAACTCGGCGTTTCGAACCAGATCAGCAGTATCGCAATCCCGCTCGGTGCCACCGTCAATATGGATGCGGTATCGATCCTGATGTCGTTTATGATCATGTTCTTCGCAAATGCCTGCGGCATCAACGTCAGCATTTCGATGATGGTGATCATTCTGCTTGCCAACGTCCTGCTTTCTGTCGGAACACCGGGTATCCCGGGCGGCGCGATCGCATCATTCGCAGCACTCGCCACGATGGCAGGTCTTCCGGCCGGCGTCATGGGCGTTTACATCAGCATCAACACACTGTGTGACATGGGTGCCACATGCGTCAACGTCATCGGCGATATGGCAGGCTGCGTTGTGCTGCAGGAGAAAATCAAACTGGAAGAAAACTAAAAAATGTTACATAGAAAAAGAGGGATTCCTTTCACGGGAGTCCCTCTTTTGCAATGCGTAAAATAAATTAAATATAGTCCGAAACATATGGAATATGGTGGAAGAGCAGGTCATCCAGGCATTCCACAGTCTGCGGCGTCGTTTCGATGCGCGCCATCTCATACAGCTTGGAAGCCGTCTTGTAGCCGAGCAGCAGTGTCGTGAGCGATGCGATCGTCATTTTCATCACATGGTCCGGCTCGCGGTCGGTCGGCACACAGTGTCCTTTTTCAAAGAAGAATGTGAAGCTGTCATTGTTCCACGGAAGCAGCTCATCCTCGATCTCAAAACGGATACACACATCCGGCTCGTCCGGGTCGCAGGCGTAATGTTCCATAAACTGCACGACATCGATGATACGCCCCATCGAGTACGGGCGAATCGTTTCTTTGATATCGCTGTCCTCAAGCTCGAACGCGATGGGTTCACTGTAGTAGTTATTTCCTTTGACCTCATCGATCATGGAATCGTGCGCATGAATATACTCCCAGAGTCCCAGCTGCGCTTCGCGGTTCAGATAGATCATCTCTTTGATATGCATGATATCGGAGCTGATCAGATAGACCATGTAGCCGTACGGCACATCATCAGCGGAATAGTAGATCGCAACGACGGTATCATCCTCATCCCAGCGGAAATATTCTTCCCACGCCAGATTGTTGCGGTAGAGGCAGCCGTGCGTCTTCGAAGCAAATTTGGTATGTAGTTCCTTGAAATCCTTGTCATCCCATGCCACGCGGCGCACATAGCCAGGGGCTTTGAGTTTCCGCGGCACCTGCGTGTCCTTGATGGTGTACGTCATCTTATTGGAAATGATTTCCCATCCGAGATTCCGGTAGAGCGGAATAGAGTAGGGATAGAGAAGCGCAAAGGAACGGTGGTTTTCCCGCATGCGCGTGAGACTCCGGATCATCAGCTTTTTCATGATGCCCTGGCCGGTGTATTCCGGGTAGGTGCAGACGCTGGTGACAAAACCGACGGGATAGCGGACACCGTAGATATTCATGTCCAGCGGATAAACCGCGAACTGTGATACCAGATCCTCCTCGCAGAAACAGCCGAGCACATCGGCACGGACGAGAACCGGGAATTTGGACTGCTTGATTTCATCGTCTTTCCATCCGCTTTCGGAAAGCTCCTGCTCTGTAACCTGAAAGGCGTAGCGCAGAAGTGCATTGTACTGCTCTGCGTCGTCGATGGTCAGCGGGCGGAAGGTTAAGTTCGAATCTTTCGTTTGAATCATGGATTACTCCCTCATTTTATTGTGAATCAAAGTATAGTGAATCAGATACTTTATTTTTTCGTAAATATTCTATCATAAGAAATGGAATTTGTGCAGTTAAAAATAAAGCCCATTCCGCAAATTTGGTAAAAAGATCAAAATAGTGTTAGAAATCGGATAAAAACTTCAAGAAACAGACAAAAAAATACTAATAAAATAGAAAACAATACAGGGCGAGTCTGCGCGAAAAAGACAGACATACGATTTCCAGGTGACTGCGTTGAGATCGACGTGTTCAATCC
>ENA-OQIX01000108-OQIX01000108.1-human-gut-metagenome-genome-assembly--contig:-NODE-108-length-15595-cov-3.275924_pt1 | contig 15595 bp, 15 predicted proteins | sample MGYA00242591_ERZ504756 | MGnify/ENA primary metagenome ERZ504756 (study PRJEB26092, sample SAMD00036369) | human gut metagenome | host: Homo sapiens | study: EMG produced TPA metagenomics assembly of...
AGACATAAAAAAATCTCCTTGTCAAAATATAGTAAAATTCTGATGGGGAGATACGTGCATTTTCTGTGTGATTTTAAGAATACAAGATGTGAAGTTTACTTAAAAAAGAGCGCACTATCCCCATAAACAGCTGAAACATCGCCATTTGTGAGGTGAAGAAACTTGGTTTTTCCAGATCATAGTGCTACTCCTTTTGTAATCATAATTTTTTACCAGAATACCACCGGAAACGGAAAAAGTCAAAGAAAAATTTTGACAAAAATAAAAAAAACTATTGACTTTCAAGTATACTTTAATGCTACAATTTTTTCAACAATACTGAGGAAACGAAGGTTTTCTGCGGAAAAGAAAGGGGATATTTTAACATGAGTGTAGATGTAACAAAAATGCCGAAATTAGGATTTGGCATGATGCGCCTTCCGGAGAAGGACGGAGAACTGGATTTGGAGCAGATCTGTAAAATGGTCGATGCGTACCTTGCCTCCGGAATGAACTATTTTGACACCGCCTATATGTACTGCGGCGGAAAATCGGAGAGCATCGTGAAAAAAGCGCTGGTAGAGCGTCATCCGAGAGAAAGCTTTACTCTGACAACCAAACTTCCGCAGTGGATGATGGACGAGGGCATTGAGGGGCGTGACCGCATTTTCAATGATCAGCTCGCGCGCACCGGAGCAGGCTACTTTGATTATTACCTGTTGCATAGCGTAGAAGACGGCGCAAACTATGAAGGCTATGTGAAATACGACTGTTTCAACTGGGCCAAGAAGAAAAAAGAAGAGGGATTGATCAAACACTTTGGTTTCTCCTTTCACGGAACGCCGGAGCTGCTTGACAAGATTCTCTCCGAGCATCCGGAGGTTGAAATTGTCCAGATCCAGATGAACTATGCTGACTGGGACAATCCGCTGATCCAGTCCGGACGTCTGTATGAGGTGCTTCGGAAATACGATATGCCGTTCCTTGTTATGGAGCCGGTAAAGGGCGGTTCCCTTGCATCAGCAGGCAAAGAGATTGAAGCAGAGATGAAACGTGTTCATCCGGATGCATCGATTGCGTCCTGGGCACTCCGCTTTGCGGCTTCCCTCCCGGGTGTTGCAACCGTGCTCTCCGGTATGTCAAACGAGGAACAGATGGAGGATAATATCAAAACCTTCCGAAATTTTGTACCGTTAAACGAGGAAGAAAAAGCAGTGATCGCCAAAGCACAGGAAGCGCTGAAAAAGAGTCCGGCGGTTCCATGTACCGCCTGTCGTTACTGCTGCGACGGATGTCCGATGGGAATCGCGATTCCGGATGTGTTCAAGGCATTGAATACCATCCGCCTGTATGGAGAAGAAGACCGCGCGAAAAATTATTATAAAAAGCTGCTGGAAACATCGGGAAAAGCAGAAGACTGCGTGCAGTGCGGTCAGTGTGAGAGTGTATGCCCGCAGCATCTGCCGATCATTGACCTGTTAAAAGAAGCGTCCGAAAAGCTTGACGTGCCGGTGACGGAATAAGAGGATTGCGAATATCCGCTTTTGCATATGCTTTAGAAAAAGGCTCCCCGGAATACTCTGAAAAAAGAGTATTCCGGGGAGTCCTTTTTTTTCTATGGGAAATCTTGTTGGAATTTCCTGCGGAGAAAAAGATCCTTTGGGCAGGATTGCACTGCGCGGAAAAAAATGTGCCACTTGCGAGAGATGTGACGGAGCGGTTTACGACCGGAAAAATGGAATGTAAAAAAGAAAAAACTCATGTTTTACATAAACTTAACATCTCTGAGATTTTGCATTTTACACGCCGTTGTTATGATGAAACCTGTAAAAACGAATGTAAAAAACGTCGGGATTGCGATTTTACAAAATAGAAATCACAAAAATCCCGTGTGAAAAGAGGAGAAAAGAATATTATGAAGAGAAAAGTAATTGCAATCACCTTAACCGCAATGATGGCTGCAGGAATGCTTGCAGGATGTGGAAGCAGCGATAGCAGCAGTTCTTCCACAGCAGACACTACAAAAGAGGCTTCTGCAACAGAGGCAGATGGCAGCACAGACGGTGACAGCACCGCAGCAGGCGGAGATTTTTCCGGACAGATCAGCGTGATCTCCCGTGAGGATGGTTCCGGTACCAGAGGTGCATTCATCGAGCTGTTCGGTGTAGAAGAGAAAAACGATGCAGGTGAGAAAGTGGATAATACCACCGTTGATGCACAGATCACCAACAATACTTCCGTTATGATGAGCACAGTGGCAGGTAACCAGTACGCAATCGGTTATATCTCCCTTGGATCCTTAAATGATGAAGTCAAAGCACTGAAAATCGACGGAGCAGAGGCAAGCGCAGAGAACGTAGAAAACGGTTCCTATAAAGTAAGCCGTCCGTTCAACATTGTAACAAAAGACGGTCTTTCCGCAGATGCGCAGGATTTCATGGACTACATCTTAAGCACCGACGGACAGCAGGTTGTTTCAGATGACGGATATATTGCAATCAAAGATACCAAAGCCTACGAAGGAAACTGCAGCGGTGAAAAGGTTGTGGTAGCAGGATCTTCCTCTGTAACACCACTGATGGAAAAATTAAAGAGGCTTATACAAAAGTAAATTCAAACGCTAACATCGAAGTACAGCAGAGCGATTCCACAACAGGTATCACTTCCGCAAGCGACGGTCTCTGCGACATCGGTATGGCATCCCGTGACTTAAAGGATGAGGAGAAATCCTCAGGGCTTACCGCAACCGTAATCGCAACCGACGGTATTGCTGTCATCGTAAACAAAGAGAACCCGACCGACGGGCTGACCAGCGATCAGGTAAAGAGCATCTATGTTGGCGACACAACCGACTGGGCAGATGTAAAATAAAGAATATATAAAGCAATGGAAAAAGAAGTAAGGGCGAACAATGGAAAATCGCTCTTACTTCCGTATACCAAAAATGTTACAAGAAAAAGAAGCTGTCTTTCGGAACGTGCTTAGAAAAGCTAGTTACGTAAAGAAAAACGAAAGTCTTTTTTCAAACACGCTCCGCGAAACAATGAAATGAAAGGATTTATCTTATGAAACTAAGAGAAACGATCATGAAACTTGTATTCCTGATTGCGGCATGCTGCTCCGTACTGGCTGTTGCACTGATCTGCATTTTCCTGTTCATGAATGGCGTTCCTGCCATTTTTAAAATCGGACCGCTGAAATTTTTGACCGGTACCGTGTGGAAACCGGGAAACAATATTTTCGGCATCCTGCCGATGATTGTCGGCAGTATCTGCGTGACCGGTCTTGCAATCCTGATGGGTGTGCCGGTTGCCATTCTTACTTCGGTGTTTCTTTCTCGTTACTGTCCGAAAAAATTTTACGGCATCTGTAAATCAGGCATTAACCTGATGGCTGGTATTCCATCTATCGTATATGGATTTTTCGGACTGGTTGTAATCGTCCCATTGATGGCACAGCTGACCGGAAAAAACGGAAACACAATGCTGACGGCATCCATTCTTTTGGCCGTTATGATTCTTCCGACCGTGGTCGGTGTAACAGAATCCGCCATTACGAGTGTTCCGGAATCCTACTATGAAGCAAGCCTTGGTCTTGGTGCCACGCATTCCCAGAGTGTTTCTTTGCAGTTGTCCCGGCAGCAAAATCCGGAATCCTGGCAGGTATCGTGCTTGGCATCGGACGTGCCATCGGAGAGACAATGGCAGTGATTATGATTGCCGGAAACCAGCCTCGTATGCCAAAAGGAATCACAGAAGGCCTTCGTACCATGACAGCCAATATTGTACTGGAGATGGGATATGCATCCGGACTTCACCGGGAAGCGCTGATTGCAACGGGTGTTGTGCTGTTTGTCTTTATCCTGCTGATCAATTTATCGGTGTCTATGCTGAACCGGAGGGTACATTATGGTGATTAAAGGAAATGGAGCTGTAAATACAATGGAAGCTGTAAAAATAAATACAAAAGAAAGAACAAAGGTTACGTATCACAAAAGTGTTTTTCCTCGGTACTAACCGGAATTACCTGGGGCGCAGCCATTCTTGCACTTGCTATTCTGGTTTTCCTGGTTGGATTCATTCTGATCCGCGGTGTGAAAAACCTGACACTGGAGCAGTTTGCATGGACCTATAATACAGAGAATGTTACGATGCTTCCGGCGATCATCAACACCGTTACGATGACGGTACTTTCCCTTCTGCTTGCTGCGCCCCTCGGCATTTTCTCGGCGATTTATCTGGTTGAATATGCCAACAAACGCGGAAAACTGGTTGGGCTGATCCGGATTACGGCAGAGACCCTTTCCGGTATTCCGTCGATTGTTTACGGTTTGTTCGGTATGCTGTTTTTACGAAAACCCTGAAAATGGGATACTCGATGATGTCCGGTGCCTGTACCCTTGCCATCATGATTCTTCCGCTGATTATGCGAACAGCAGAAGAAGCCTTAAAATCGGTTCTGGATTCCTATCGGGAGGCAAGCTTTGGACTGGGAGCCGGAAAGCTTCGTACGATTTTTAAAATTGTTCTTCCATCTGCCGTACCCGGCATTCTTTCCGGTGTCATTCTTGCGACAGGCCGTGTCGTAGGAGAGACGGCAGCGCTTCTTTTCACAGCAGGAACGATTGCAAAGGTGGCAGGACTTATGGATTCCGGCCGTACCCTTGCCGTTCATATGTATGCACTTTCCAGTGAAGGCCTCTATATGAATCAGATGTATGCAACCGGCGTCATCCTGATGCTGATTGTCCTTCTGATCAACGGCTGTTCCGGAATGATTGCGAAGAAAATTGCAAAGAAATAAAAGAGAGACGAGGAAAAAACATGAGCAAAATAGATGTATCCAATATGGATCTTTATTACGGAGACTTTCATGCATTAAAAAATATCAACTTGAGCATTGATGCCAATGAAGTGACGGCTTTTATCGGACCTTCCGGCTGTGGTAAATCGACCCTGTTAAAATCCATCAACAGAATGAATGATCTCGTTCCGGGCTGCCGGATCACCGGTGAAATGCTGTTGGACGGAGAAAACATCTACGGCGGAAAAAATGGATGTCAACGGACTCCGAAAACGGGTCGGCATGGTATTCCAGAAACCAAATCCGTTCCCGATGAGCATTTACGACAATATTGCCTATGGCCCCAGAACCCATGGTGTCCGTTCCAAAGCGAAGCTGGATGATATTGTGGAGCAGTCTCTTCGACAGGCGGCAATCTGGGATGAGGTGAAGGACCGTTTGAAGAAAAGCGCACTTGGCATGTCCGGCGGACAACAGCAGCGTCTTTGCATTGCGCGTGCTCTTGCCGTACAGCCGGAGGTTCTTCTGATGGACGAACCAACCTCAGCACTGGATCCGATTTCTACTTCCAAAATCGAAGATCTTGCGGTAGAATTGAAAAAAGATTATACTATTGTCATGGTAACCCACAATATGCAGCAGGCAGCCAGAATTTCCGACAAAACCGCATTTTTCCTGTTAGGCGAGGTAGTAGAATACGGAGAGACCGAACAGATCTTCTCCATGCCGAAGGATAAACGGACAGAGGATTACATTACAGGGAGGTTTGGCTGATATGAGGGAAAGATTTGAGCAGCAGATGGAAATTCTGCACACGGAGCTGATTGAGCTTGGCGCACTCTGCGAGCAGGCAATCGGACGGACGTATGAGGTTCTGCTGGAGGGAAACCAGAGAGCGGCAGAAGAGATTATCAAAAAAGACCAGGTTGTCGATGCGAAAGAACGGGAGATCGAGGATCTCTGCTTCCGCATCATTTTACAGCAGCAGCCGGTAGCACGTGATCTGCGTCAGGTATCTGCGGCATTAAAAATGATTACCGATATGGAGCGGATCGGAGACCAGGCAGCAGATATTGCGGATATCGTAAAAGTAACGAGTCTTGATGTGCCGGATGCAAGCATCCGTCTGAAGGATATGGCGAAAGCAACAGCTTCTATGGTAACAAAATGCATCGATGCATACGTTAAGCAGGATCTGAAGCTTGCACGGGAGGTTATCGATTCCGATGATATCGTGGATGATCTTTTTGACGAGGTAAAGGATGAAATTCTGCAGGGTATGCGAAAGGGAATTACCACAGATGTCCAGTCTCTGGACTATCTGATGATTGCAAAATATTATGAAAGAATCGGTGACCATGCAACAAACATTGCGGAATGGGTTGTGTATTCCATTAACGGTCACCATAAAGGGGAATAACAGATGATTTACTGCGTGGAAGATGAAAGAAATATACGGGAACTGATCGTATACACACTGGAATCGAGCGGTTTTACCGCAAGAGGCCTGGAAAGCGGAAAAGAGCTGAATGCAGCTATTGCAGAACAGCTTCCGGATCTGATTCTCCTGGATATCATGCTTCCGGGAGAGGATGGTCTTGAAATTCTTTCACGCCTCAAGGCATCGGAAGTAACAAAAGAAATTCCGGTCATTATGGTAACGGCAAAGGGCGCTGAGTATGATAAGGTCATGGGCCTGGACTGCGGAGCCGATGACTATATTACCAAGCCGTTCGGCATGATGGAATTTATCGCAAGGGTACGTGCCGTGCTGCGCCGTGCCGGAAAAGAAGAGAAGGAAAACGATGTGCTGGAGACCGGGGATCTGCAGATTCAGGTAAAGCAGCACCAGGTTCTGGCCAAGGGGGAGAAGGTTACCCTGACCCTAAAAGAGTTTGAACTGCTGAAGTTTTAATGGAAAAAAGGAATTGTCCTTACGAGAGACCGTCTGCTCGGCCATGTCTGGGGCTATGATTTTGACGGAGAAACCCGTACGGTAGACGTTCATGTGCGTACACTCCGCCAGAAGCTGGGCGAATGCGGCGAGCTGATCGAGACGGTCCGCGGCGTGGGATACCGGATAGGAGGCTGAGAAAGTAAGATGCGTAAAAAAGTCTTTCAACATGCGGGAGCGTTGATTATCGCTGCGATTATCCTGACTTTTTTCACCATGAGCTGGGCAATGTACAACAATACGGCGGAGCAGCTTCGTGTTTCGGTGAGAAATGAATGTGAGTATTACAGGTATTTTCTGGACAAGATGGGTGATGACAGTCTGGATAAACCGGCCGGAAAGATTACAGCAAGTCGGGTCACCCTGATTGACACGGACGGAACCGTTCTGTTTGATTCGGTCGAGGATGCGAAGATGATGGGAAATCATTCCGGGCGGCCGGAGGTGATTGAGGCAGAAAAGACAGGGGAAAGCAATATTTCCCGTTATTCCGAAACGCTGCGGAGCAAAACATATTATACGGCACTGCGCCTGGACAATGGAAAAATCATCCGTGTTTCCCTGACAACGGACAGTGTGTTCGGTGTGATGCTGCGGAATATATGGCTTGTGGCTGTGCTGATTGCGGCAGTTCTTGTCGTAGAGCTGATGATGGTCAGCCATATGACAAAGGCACTCGTAAAGCCGATCAATGAGATTGATCTGAATCATCCGCTGGACAACAAAGCGTATGAGGAATTGAGTCCGCTGCTTGGCAGAATTCATCAGCAGCAGAAGCAGATCCAGCAGCAGATGGAGGAGCTCCGCCATAATCAGGAGGAGTATCTTGCCATCACGGAATATATGAAGGATGGTCTGATCGTGACAAACCAGTCGGTTGTACTCTCCATCAACCGCTCGGCACAGAATTTGTTTGATGTGACGGCAGAGGAGTGCATCAATCACAATATTGTGACAGTCAGCCGCAATGAGCAGCTGAAGGAGGCGCTGGATCATGCTCTGGAGGGCAGTTCCGAGGAGCGGATGCTGGAATTAAACGGAAGAGTCTATCAGCTTCTTGCTAATCCGGTGCGTGTGGACAATGTTGTATCCGGTGCGGTCATCCTGGTGCTGGATGTGACAGAAAAACAGAAAGCGGAGGTGATGCGCCGTGAGTTTTCTGCCAATGTGTCACATGAGCTGAAAACACCACTGATGTCAATTTCCGGATATGCGGAGATCATAGAAAATAACATGGTAAAACCGGAGGATATTCCAAAATTTGCGGGAAGAATCCACAGTGAGGCGAGCAGGTTAAGCTCTCTTGTCGAGGATATTATCAAGCTGTCCAGACTGGACGAGAACGACCAGTCGATCCCGATGGAGGAAGTGGATCTGATGCAGATCTGCCGTGATGTCGAGGGACATCTTTCCATACGGGCAAAGGAGCAGCAGGTGAAGATGACACTGAGAGGAGAGAGCTGCCGGATCAAAGGTGCACGGCAGGTTCTCTATGAGATGATCTACAATCTCTGCGACAATGCGATCAAGTACAACCGCAGGGACGGTGAGGTCGAAGTGACGGTTTCCCGCGGAAGAAACGGACGGGCAGTGGTATCTGTGGCAGATACCGGAATCGGAATTGCAAAGGAAGATCAGGAGCGGATCTTTGAACGGTTCTATCGTGTAGATAAGAGTCATTCCCGTGAAACGGGAGGTACGGGACTTGGACTTTCCATTGTGAAGCATGGAGCGATTCTTCATGATGCAAAGATTAAAATTGAGAGTACGCTTGGAACCGGAACAAAGATAATTCTGGAGTTTTAAGTGAAAAACAGATAACGCAAAAGACAGCATGCGGGGACAGAACCTATATGGGAGGCTTGAAAAATTCATGATTTTTAAGTGCCCAAAGCGGTTCCGTCCCGCATGCTGTCTTTTTATGTATGGCTTGTATCGTTATAAAAATGCAAATTCGTTGTTTTGAATAAACAGAGTATTCAATATTTGGTAAATATGATAAGGGGGTTGGGGGTTGTTTTTGATGCAGAGTATGGTATGGTAAATATAACGAGTTCCGGAAACGTTACCGACACCGTTTCCGGAAATACAGACGAGATACCGACAGCCCTGTTTTTACGAACAAAATGAGCTGGCTATAGGGGTTGCATAAGTTACAATTTGCTGCGTATCCGTGAACAGGAATTATGTATTTGTGGGGTCGGATGGATAGAAAAAACGACAAGGAGAAAGGGTTTAAAAATGAGAGCAAGTGGTATTTTACTTCCGGTAGCTTCGCTGCCGTCCCGATATGGAATCGGATGTTTTTCGAAAGAAGCGTATGAATTTGTGGATCGCCTGGAGGAGGCCGGCCAGAGCTACTGGCAGATTCTTCCACTTGGACCGACGGGATATGGAGATTCGCCGTACCAGTCGTTCTCTACTTTTGCCGGAAATCCATATTTTATTGATTTGGAGACCCTGGTAAAAGAGGAACTTCTGACAGAAGAAGAGTGTGATGCGTGCGATTTCGGCGACAACGCGGAGTATATTGATTACGAAAAGATTTATCAGTCCCGTTTCAAAGTACTCAGAAAAGCATTTGAAAGATTTGCGGCAGATGACGTATATGATGCATTTGTATCGGAAAATGGTTACTGGCTGGAAGATTATGCGCTGTATATGGCGATTAAGGATGCACTCGGCGGAATCAGCTGGAGTGAGTGGCCGGCAGAATTAAAGGACAGAGAAGAAGCAGCACTGAATCAGAAACGGGAAGAACTTGCCGAGGAGATTGCATTTTACAAATTCCAGCAGTTTATGTTCCTGAAACAGTGGAAAGCACTGAAGGCATACGCAAATGAAAAGGGTATCCGTATCATCGGTGATATTCCGATTTATGTTGCATTTGACAGTGCCGATACCTGGGCAAATCCGGTTCTGTTCCAGTTTGATGAGGACAACCAGCCAAAAGCAGTTGCCGGATGCCCGCCGGATGCGTTCTCCGCAACCGGACAGCTCTGGGGCAACCCGTTATACAAATGGGACTATCATAAGAGCACAGGTTATGCATGGTGGCTGTTACGTCTGGCTCACGTGTTTAAACTGTACGATACTGTCCGCATCGACCATTTCCGCGGATTTGATGAATATTATTCCATCCCGTTCGGTGATCAGACGGCAGAGCGCGGCCACTGGGAAAAAGGACCGGGCATGGATCTGTTCAACACCGTCAAAGAAAAGCTCGGCGATGTGGATGTCATCGCAGAAGACCTGGGATATCTTACCGAGAGCGTGATCGAAATGGTGAAAGAATCCGGCTATCCGGGTATGAAGGTGCTGCAGTTTGCTTTTGACTCCCGTGAGGAGAGTGATTATCTGCCGCACAATTACGAGAGAAACTGTGTTGTCTACACCGGAACACACGACAATGATACCATTCTTGGATGGTATTATGTCATGAGTGAGGAAGACCGCGAATTCTCCAAAGAGTATATGGGAAATGCAAAGAGTACCGACGAGGAACTCCCGTGGGATTTTATTCGCATGTCAATGGAGAGCGTGGCAAATCTGGCTGTCACTCCGATGCAGGAATTTTTAGGTCTTGGAACGGAGGCGAGAATTAACTATCCGTCTACACTTGGAAATAACTGGAAATGGCGCCTGCTTCCGGGACAGTTTACATCGGAAATGGCAAAGAGAATTCACCGGCTGACACAGATTACAGCACGTATTGCAAAATAAAAATACGCGCCGGAGAGAAAGCAAAACAGGCCGGGAAAACAAGCCGGAAGAGATTCCGGCAGAACAGATACAGAGTTTAAAGGAGAGGCCTGCAGAATATGGAACAGGTAACAATCAGGGACATTGCCCGCAAATGTAAGGTAGGCGTGAGTACCGTATCGAGAGCGATGAACAATCATCCGGACATCAATCCGGAAACAAAAGAGATGATCTTAAAGGTGATTGCCGAATCGAATTACGTACCGAACAACAGTGCCAGAAACCTGAAGCGGTCGAATGCCAAAGCGATTGCCATTCTGGTAAAAGGCATGGACAACATGTTCTTCAACAACATGATCAGTGTGATTGAAGAGGTTGTGCGAAAAAAGAAATACGCCTGCATTATTGAGCGAGTAGAGGAAAAGGCAAATGAGGTAGACTCCGCGATCGAGATCGTCAAAGAAAAACGGCTGCGCGGCATCATTTTCCTCGGCGGAAACTTTACGCATCCGCATGAGAAAATGGCGCAGATCCCGGTTCCGTACGTGATCAGTACAATCGGGGCGGTTTCAGACGGAGGAAAACCGTGCGCGAGCGTATCGGTCGATGACTACAGGGAAAGCTATAAGATGGTAGATTATCTCTGTGGTCTCGGGCACCGGCGCATTGCCATCATTACCGCCTGCGAGGACGACATCAGTATCGGACGCCTCCGTCTGAATGCGTACCGCCAGGCTTTACTGGATCATGGGATACCTTATGACCCTGATCTGGTATTTCATATGACGAAGGACGACACGTATTCTTTCGCCACAGGGTACAAGATAACAAAAGAAATTCTGGAAAAAAAGACGGAGTTTTCCGCGCTGTATGCCACCGCGGATACGCTGGCAATCGGTGCGTGCCGTGCCTTAAAAGAGGCCGGGCTTACCGTGCCGGATGATATTTCCGTTGCCGGATTTGACGGAATTGATGCGGGAGAGTATTATATACCCAGTATCACAACGATCCGCCAGCCGGTGGAGCAGCTTGCCGCAGAGACGGCGAAGATGCTGTTTTCCTTAATTTCAGGAAAAGAAGAACCCTGCAGCAAAGTATACGATGGGGAACTCGTCGTAAGGGAATCTACGAAGTCGCGGATCGCGCAGCAGTAAAATATTTGCTGTTTCGCTGCCCCGAAAAGTGATTCAGAAGTGAACCGTCCCATTCAGGGAAAAGCTTTGAATGGAACTGCGAAAGCTGCCAATTGCAGGAAATCTGGAATGGCAGCGCAACTAAATGACACTGTGGGAATTTATCCACAGCAATACGAGGAGAAAAAAATGGAAGAAAGAATTCAGGCAATCTTAAAAGAGCGTTTTGGAAGAGATCTGGACAACTGCACAAAGAGCGAAATCTTTGAAGCCCTGATGGTTATCACCAAACAGGAGATGGCAGGTCGCAAAAGAAACACCGGAAGTAAGAAGCTGTATTATATTTCAGCAGAGTTTCTGATCGGAAAACTGCTGTCCAATAACCTGATTAACCTTGGCATGTACGAGGAAGTTGAAAAAGCACTTGCAGCTCACGGAAGAGAGCTGACCGAGATCGAGGAGATGGAAATGGAGCCGTCCCTTGGAAACGGAGGTCTCGGCCGTCTGGCAGCATGCTTCCTTGATTCTATCGCAACGCTTGGCCTGCCGGGAGACGGTATCGGCCTTAATTATCACTTCGGTCTGTTCCGCCAGCTTCTGGTCGACCACAAACAGAAAGAAGTGAAAAATCCATGGATCACAAATGAGAGCTGGCTCGTCAGACAGCCGGTATCCTTTGCAGTTCCGTATAAAAACTTCACGATGCATTCTACCCTGTATGATATCGACGTACCGGGTTACAACAATGGCTGTAACCGTCTGCATCTGTTCGATGTAGATACGGTAGACGAGAGTATCGTTCCATCAGACAGCATCAACTTTGACAAGCATCAGATCCAGAAAAACCTGACACTGTTCCTCTACCCGGATGACAGCGACCGTGCCGGACAGCTGCTTCGTATCTACCAGCAGTATTTCATGGTCAGCAACGGCGCACAGTTTATCCTGATGGAGTGCGAGCAGAAGGGCTATGATCTGCACAGGCTGTATGATCACGTTGTGATCCAGATCAACGATACCCATCCGTCCATGGTGATTCCGGAGCTGATCCGTCTGCTGCAGGAGAGAGGCTTTACCATGCAGGAAGCCATCGATGTTGTAAGCAAGACCTGTGCTTACACCAACCACACCATCCTGGCAGAGGCACTGGAAAAATGGCCGATCGATTACCTCGAGGAGGTTGTTCCGCACCTGATGCCGATTATCCACGAGCTGGACGCACAGGCAAAGAAGAAATACAAAGATGAGAAAGTAGCGATCATCGATAAGGATCAGCGCGTCCATATGGCACACATGGATATCCACTACGGATTTTCTGTTAACGGCGTTGCAGCACTGCACACCGAGATCCTGAAAAACTCCGAGCTGAAACCGTTCTACGATATTTATCCGGAGAAATTCAACAACAAGACAAACGGAATCACTTTCCGCCGCTGGCTGCTGCACTGCAACCGTGAACTGGCACAGTATATTGAGAGCCTGATCGGACCGGGATTCAAAAAAGATGCCGACGAGCTGGAAAAACTGCTTAAATACAAAGACAACAAGAAGGTTCTTGCAAAACTTGAGGAGATCAAACACAACCGCAAACTGGATCTCAAACAGTTCCTGTATGAGACACAGAATATCGCGCTGGATGAAAATTCCATCATCGATGTACAGGTAAAACGTCTTCATGAGTACAAACGCCAGCAGATGAATGCCCTGTACGCTATTTACAAATACATGGATATCAAGAGCGGAAACAAGCCGAAAACCCCGATCACCATGGTATTCGGTGCAAAGGCTGCACCGGCTTATATCATCGCAAAAGATATCATCCATCTGATCCTGTGCCTGCAGGAGCTGATTGATAACGATCCTGAGGTAAGCCCGTACTTCAAAGTGATTATGCTTGAGAACTACAACGTATCAAAAGCTGCAAAGGTGATCCCGGCAGCAGATATCTCCGAGCAGATCTCCCTGGCATCCAAAGAGGCTTCCGGAACCGGAAACATGAAATTCATGCTGAACGGTGCCCTGACGCTTGGAACAGAAGACGGTGCAAACGTTGAGATTGGCGATCTTGTCGGAAAAGAGAACATCTACATCTTCGGAAAGAAACCGCAGGATGTCATCGACCTGTACGCAGATGCTGCTTACTGCTCAAAAGACATCTATGACGAAGATCCGGAGATTGCAAAGCTGGTTGATTTCATCGTCAGCGATGAGCTTCTTGCTATCGGCGACAAGGTTTGCCTGGAGAGACTCTACAAAGAGATCTTGAACAAAGACTGGTTCATGACGCTGCTCGACCTGAAAGAGTACATCAAGACAAAAGAAAGAGTATACAAAGACTACGAGAACAAAGATGCATGGAACAAGAAGTGCCTGATCAACATCGCAAAAGCAGGCTTCTTCTCCTCCGACCGTACCATTGCACAGTACAACGAGGATATCTGGCATCTGGCATAAGTGCAGAACATGCATACAAAACGCCGCCGCAGACGATTCGGTTCGTCCGCGGCGGCGTTTTTTAATGCAATTTTTATGAAAGATTCAGCCGTCTGCTTAAGATATAGCGGCAGATCAGGAACAGAACAACGCAGAGCACCACGGTGATGATAAGGGTGGAAACCGAGGATGTGGTAACCACAGCAGTCGGTGTGGAGTCCTGGAAAACACGGACGATGCTGATTCCGCCGAAGATCTGGATCACGGTAGTCATGCCGATGTAAGAGAGGACAGCCGTCAGAATTTTGTGGCTGGATACCAGGCTTCCGATGCTGATGGCGGCATAGAACAGAAGAATGCCAAAGAACAGCGAAGCGAAGAAGCCAACGATGGAAAACAGTGCCATACCGATGTGGTTCGTGATGCCGATCAGGGAAAAAGCAGCATCGGCAACACCGGTAATCTGTGCCCAGAGATAGGACAGAAAATCGGAAAAGGTCATGGTCTTGTTGTAAAAAAGCAGGGTGTTTGCGGTAAAATACCGGATTGCGGACGGCAGAAGCAAAAAAGCGAAGGAAGCGAGAACGGAAAGTGCGTTTAAGATGCTCCATGCGCCGAAAACCAGCATTTTGGAGAGAATATGATCCGTTGCCGATACCGGAAGGACGTTGGTCAGATACCCTTCGTCGGTAAAAAGATTTTTATAGTAGCGCTGGATCATCAGCACCTGTGTCATGACGGATGCGGCGATCACAATCAAAACGTATGCAAACAGATAGAGGACGATCAGCAGATCCGGCAGCTCAGAAATCTGGGAAAAGAGGAATCCGAAGCCTCCGAGAGCGCCCATGAAAATGGCGGCACCGTTCAGCAGCGCCATGTTTTTCCAGCATGCTTTCCACTCATGTTTCAGACATTTTTTTAACATTTGAATACCTCCCTGAAATAAGAATCAATCGATTCACCCTCCTGCATCCGGATATCCTCAACCGAGGCGTGCAGTTTTAACTGGCCCTCCTGGATAAAGATGACCTCATCGAGAATATTTTCGACATCGGAAATCAGATGTGTTGAGATGAGGATGGATGCGTCTGGTTCGTAGTTGTTTAAAATCGTAGATAAAATGTAATCGCGTGCTGCCGGATCGACGCCTGCAATCGGCTCGTCGAGGCAGTAGAGCTTTGCGCGGCGGCTCATCGTGAGGATGAGCTGGACTTTCTCTTTCGTTCCCTTCGACATCGTTTTCAAACGGTCCTTCGGCTGATTTTAAGGTATTCCAGCATGGCATTGGCGCGGGACATGTCAAAGTACCTCAAGAAATCGCTGTAATACGTTAAAGGTAATCCGACGACGCGCACTCCAGCTGCCGACGATACATTTATTCCGCAGATAGGAGACGATCCGTTTTGTCTCAATACCGGGATGATTTCCGGCGATGAGGACTTCACCCTCACTCGGGGTCAGCAGTCCGTTCAGCAGCTTTAAGAGCGTCGTCTTTCCGCTTCCGTTGGGCCCCAAGCAGTCCGATAATTTTCCCGGAATCCAGGGAAAGGTTGAGATGATCGAGCGCGGTGTGGTTTCCGAAGCGCTT
>ENA-OQIX01000109-OQIX01000109.1-human-gut-metagenome-genome-assembly--contig:-NODE-109-length-15584-cov-2.954907_pt1 | contig 15584 bp, 13 predicted proteins | sample MGYA00242591_ERZ504756 | MGnify/ENA primary metagenome ERZ504756 (study PRJEB26092, sample SAMD00036369) | human gut metagenome | host: Homo sapiens | study: EMG produced TPA metagenomics assembly of...
ATCATAATACACAATCCGGAACCGATGGGCAAGTCTTTTTCGGATATTTTCCAAAGATTTCATACTTTCCCGATTACTTTTTGTCGTATTCCTCAAATCCTGCGAGTTTTGCCCGTTTGTAGGAAGCAAAATTGCCCTCGTCCAGCGCGGTCCGGATTTCTGTCATCATATTGTTATAGAAATACAGGTTGTGCAGAACACAGAGCCGCATGCCGAGCATCTCTTTTGCTTTCAGCAGATGACGGATGTAGGCTCTGCTGTAGTGACGGCACGCCGGGCACTGGCAGCCTTCCTCGATCGGACGCGGATCCAGCTCGTATTTCTGATTGAACAGGTTCATTTTTCCATGGTTTGTGTAAACGTGGCCGTGGCGTCCGTTCCGGCTCGGATATACGCAGTCGAAGAAATCGATGCCGCGCTCTACGCCTTCCAGAATGTTTGCCGGCGTTCCAACGCCCATCAGATACGTCGGTTTGTCTTTCGGCAGGTACGGAACGACTTCGTCGAGAATATGGTACATCTCCTCGTGGCTCTCTCCTACTGCCAGACCGCCGACTGCATAGCCATCGAGATTCATCTCGGAAATCCGTTTTGCATGGTCAATGCGGATATCCTCATAAATCGCACCCTGGTTGATTCCGAACAGAAGCTGATGTTTGTTGATCGTGTCTTCCCGCTGGTTCAGCTCCTGCATCTTATTTTTGCATCGCTGCAGCCATCTCGCCGTGCGGTCGACAGAATTCTGCACATAACGGCGCTCTGCCACACTCGACGGGCACTCGTCGAAAGCCATCGCGATGGTTGAAGCCAGGTTGGACTGGATCTGCATACTCTCCTCCGGTCCCATAAAGATCTTTCTTCCATCTACGTGCGAGTGGAAATAGACACCCTCCTCCTTGATTTTCCGAAGGCCTGCCAGAGAAAACACCTGGAATCCGCCGGAATCGGTCAGGATCGGTTTGTCCCAGACCATGAATTTGTGGAGTCCGCCCATCTTCTTTACGACTTCATCTCCCGGGCGCACATGGAGGTGATACGTATTGGAAAGTTCTACCTGCGTGCCGATCTGCTGGAGATCTTCGGTGGAAACAGCTCCCTTGATTGCTGCTGCAGTTCCGACATTCATGAATACCGGCGTCTCGATATTGCCGTGCACGGTTTCCATGTGGGCGCGCTTCGCTCTTCCTTCCATTTTCAGAATTTTATACATAACGCTTTTCATCCTTTCTCATGATCCCTGCCGCCTGTTTTTCATACAGGGCATACTATTTTTAGTATACAGGCAAAACCCGTTTTTGACAATGCCTGAATTTTCTTTTTTCTGCCTTTTTCCCTCCTGGTTTCTCCATTTTTCACAAGGACTTTATACTTTTTTCATAAGACATCGCCCTTTTTCCAATTGTATTTCCTTATTTTTTGTCGTATAATGTGTTGAGATTGTTTCTTATTATAAAAGGAGTTTGATTCATGACTGATAAAAAATATACTCTCGGTAATCGACATCGGTTCCACTACTGTTAAAATTGCGATCCTCGACGAAGAGAACCAGCTTCTCTTTGCCGATTACGAGCGCCATTTTGCAAACATTCAGGAAACCCTTGCCCACCTGCTCGGGGAAGCACACGAAAAGCTGGGCGAACTGACCTTGCAGCCGGTCATCACTGGTTCCGGCGGACTTGCTCTTGCCAACCACCTCGGCATCCCGTTCACGCAGGAAGTTATCGCGGTTTCCACTTCGTTAAAAGCACTCGCTCCGCAGACCGACGTTGCCATCGAGCTCGGCGGTGAGGATGCCAAGATCATCTATTTTGAAGGCGGCAATGTGGAGCAGCGTATGAACGGTATCTGCGCCGGCGGCACCGGTTCGTTCATCGACCAGATGGCTTCTCTTCTGCAGACCGATGCAACCGGACTCAACGAATACGCGAAGCATTACCAGGCGATTTATCCGATCGCAGCACGCTGCGGTGTATTCGCAAAAACCGATATCCAGCCGCTCATCAACGACGGTGCAACAAAAGAGGATCTTTCCGCTTCCATTTTCCAGGCAGTTGTCAACCAGACCATTTCTGGTCTTGCCTGCGGTAAACCGATCCGCGGCCACGTTGCCTTTCTCGGCGGCCCGCTGCACTTCCTCTCGGAATTAAAGACAGCATTCGTCCGTACCTTAAAACTGGATGACGAGCATACAATCGTACCGGACAACTCCCACCTGTTTGCAGCCATCGGTTCTGCGATGAATGCAGACGGAAAAACCGAAATTTCCCTTCTCGCACTGAAAAACGGCTCGAAGAGAAAGTTGCTATCGATTTTGAGGTTGCCCGTCTTGAGCCGCTGTTTAAAGATCAGGCCGAGTATGACGAATTTCTGGCGCGCCAGAGTGTCAACAACGTCGTGACCGCCGATCTTTCCACCTACGAAGGAAACTGCTATCTCGGTATTGATGCCGGTTCCACGACGACCAAAGCTGCTCTCGTCGGCGAAGATGGTGCTCTTCTCTATTCCTTCTACAGCAACAACCACGGAAATCCGCTCGGCACATCGATCCGCGCGATCCAGGAGATCTACTCCAAACTGCCGGATTCCGCACAGATCGCCTGGTCCTGTTCGACCGGTTACGGCGAGGCGCTCATCAAAGCTGCACTGATGCTGGACGAGGGTGAGGTAGAGACGATTTCCCATTATTACGCTGCCGCATTCTTCGATCCGGAAGTCGACTGTATTCTCGACATCGGCGGCCAGGATATGAAGTGCATCAAGATCAAAAACGGCACCGTAGACAGCGTACAGCTGAACGAGGCATGTTCCTCAGGCTGCGGTTCCTTCATCGAGACGTTCGCGCAGTCCCTGAACTACAGCGTGCAGGATTTCGCGCATGAGGCGCTGTTTGCAAAACACCCGATCGATCTTGGTACCCGCTGTACCGTATTTATGAATTCCAAGGTAAAACAGGCGCAGAAAGAGGGCGCATCCGTCGCCGATATTTCTGCCGGACTTGCCTGCTCCGTTATTAAAAACGCATTATATAAGGTAATTAAAGTTTCGGATGCCACCGAGCTGGGACGCCACATCGTCGTACAGGGCGGTACATTCTACAACGACGCTGTTCTCCGAAGCTTTGAGCGGATCGCCAACTGCGAAGCCATCCGCCCGGACATCGCCGGCATCATGGGTGCGTTCGGTGCGGCGCTGATCGCAAGAGAGCGCTACTCCGCCGATCAGGAGACCACGATGCTCTCCATTGAAAAGATCAACGAGCTGAAATATTCGACCACGATGGCAAACTGTAAGGGATGTACGAACAGCTGCCGTCTGACCATCAACAAATTCTCCGGCGGCCGTCAGTACATCAGCGGAAACCGCTGCGAGCGCGGTATCGGAAAAGAGAAAAACAAAGATCATATTCCGAACCTGTTCGAATACAAATACAAACGGATCTTCGGCTACCAGCCGCTGCCGCAGGATGAAGCGATCCGCGGAGAGGTCGGCATTCCGAGAGTCCTCAATATGTTTGAGAATTATCCGTTCTGGTACACCTTCTTTACGCGGCTGAAATACCGCGTGGTACTCTCTCCGACCTCGAGCCGCAAGATCTACGAGCTCGGTATTGAGTCGATTCCAAGTGAATCCGAGTGCTATCCGGCCAAACTGGCGCACGGCCATGTGACCTGGCTCTTACGCCACGGTGTGAAGTTCATCTTCTACCCGTGTATCCCGTACGAGCGCACCGAGTTCCCGGAAGCCATCAACCACTACAACTGCCCGATCGTTACCTCGTATGCGGAAAATATCAAAAACAACGTGGACGAGCTGCAGGACGATTCCATTACGTTCCGCAATCCGTTCCTTGCGTTTACGAGTGAAAAGGTGCTTGCCGATGGTCTTGTCAAAGAGTTCTCCGGTCTGCCGGAGGATGAAGTCCGTGCTGCTGTTCATGCCGGATGGGAAGAGCTTGGCGCTGCAAGACGCGATATGCAGAAAAAAGGCGAGGAAACGCTTCAGTATATGAAAGAAACCGGCCGCAGAGGCATCGTGCTTGCCGGCCGTCCGTACCACATCGATCCAGAAATCCATCACGGTATCCCGGATATGATCAACTCCTACGGACTGTGCGTGCTGACGGAGGACTCTGTTTCCCATCTGGCACCGCTCGAGCGTCCGCTCCGTGTCAATGACCAGTGGATGTACCACACCCGTCTGTATGCAGCTGCAAACTATGTAAAGACACGCGACGATCTTGACCTGATTCAGCTGAACTCGTTCGGCTGCGGTCTCGACGCCGTTACCACCGATGAGGTTTATGAGATTCTGACCAGAAGCGGCAAGATTTATACCTGCCTGAAGATTGATGAGGTCAACAACCTCGGCGCTGCCAGAATCCGTGTCCGCTCTCTGCTCGCTGCCCTCCGTGCACATGACCGGAAACAGGCGGTACGCGAGATTCTTCCGTCCTCGATCCAGAAACCGGTCTTCACGAAAGAAATGCGGAAAGACTACACCATCCTCTGCCCGCAGATGTCACCGATCCACTTCTCGATTCTGCAGCCGGCGTTCAACGCAGCCGGATACAATCTGGAAGTGCTTCCGAACGACAACAAAGAGGCGGTTGATGTCGGACTGAAATACGTTAACAACGATGCCTGCTATCCGTCTCTGATGGTAGTCGGACAGATTATGCAGGCGCTGCTCTCCGGCAAGTATGACCTGAACAAAGTGGCTGTCATCATGAGCCAGACCGGCGGCGGCTGCCGTGCTTCGAACTATATCGGATTTATCCGCCGTGCCCTGGAGAAAGCCGATATGACACAGATTCCGGTAATCTCCATTAACTTAAGCGGTCTGGAAGAAAATCCGGGCTTTAAGATTACACCGGATCTTGCGATCCGTCTCTGCTATGCGGCAGAATTCGGCGATATCATGATGAAATGTATTTACCGGATGCGTCCTTATGAGCAGAAGAAGGGTACAACAGACCGGATTCATCAGAAATGGGAAAAGATCTGTATTGATTTTATTTCAGCAAAACGCTTAAGCCATACCCGCTTCAAACAGATCTGCCGCACGATGATTCGCGATTTCGACCACATTCCGATCACCGATGAAAAGAAACCGCGTGTCGGTATTGTCGGCGAGATTCTTGTTAAGTTCCTTCCGGCGGCTAACAACCATCTGGCGGAGCTGCTTGAGAGTGAAGGCGCGGAACCGGTTGTCCCGGATCTGATCGACTTCTTCTGTTACTGCTTCTACAATACGAACTTCAAGGTAGAGCACCTGGGATTCAAAAAAAGTTCTTCGATGCTGGGAAATACCGGTATTAAACTGATCAATTGGCTGCGCAGTGCGGCGGTTGCGGAGTTCAAGAAGAGTGAGCATTTTGATCCACCGGCCGATGTGCGGGATCTGGCAAAATATGCTTCCCCGATTGTATCCTGTGGTAACCAGACCGGTGAGGGATGGTTCCTGACGGGCGAGATGATGGAGCTGATTCACAGTGATGTTTACAACATCGTCTGTATCCAGCCGTTTGCATGCCTGCCGAACCACATTGTTGGTAAGGGTGTGATTAAGGCAATCCGTAAGGAGTATCCGAAGGCAAATATCGTGGCTGTCGACTACGATCCCGGTGCTTCGGAGGTGAATCAGCTGAACCGTATTAAACTGATGCTTTCTACTGCAAATAAGAATCTGAAGCAGAAATTGCGTGAAGAAAAAGACGTGTAAATTTACATAGTTTCAAGCAAAGCGGATATTCGCAATCCGCTTTGCTATTTGCTTGATTCAGTTAACCGAAAAGGCGGTCAGAGTCGAAAAACTCTGACCGCCTTTTCTATTGGTTTTAGCGGTAAATCCGCAGGATACGGAGAACCTTTACCAGTTTTGTTCCCATTGGCATGCGGCGCATTTCGGCCTCGGTTGTCCCGGTTACAACCACAAAAGCAATCAAATATACAACAATTGCAATCAGGATTGCGATCAGCATGCTGATGGATGGGCGTTTGGTGATGGCAAAGAGCCCATAGTAAACAACCCAGGTTACGACGCCCATGATTGCAGCTGCAATCAATGGTTTTACATAGGTGTTTTTGAATTCGTTGCGGAAATTCAAGTGTTTGCGGATTGATAGATTATTTAGTATGCACATGCTTAAGGAAAACAGGATTCCCGCAAAGACAACAGCATAGATATTTGTCTTCGGGAAGACTGCGAGAATCAAAGCCAGGATGGCAAGATCCATTCCAAGGGAAATGGCAGCGTTGTGCAGGGCTTTTTTCTGCTGGCCGATGGACTGCAGGACGCTGTTGGTAATGGTGGACAGTGCCGAAAACACAACTGAGACTGCACCCATCATCAACAGTTTGCCGGAAAGGCTCGAGCTTGACGGGAACAGAACTCCTGTGATCGGGAATGCCAGGACGCCAAGACCGACAGCTGCCGGGATGGAGATGAACATCGTCAGACGGATCGTCTCAAGAATCTTGTCGTTTGCCTCATCGAGATCACCGGTCGCATAACACGAGGATACCTCCGGCATCATCGCGGATGCGGATGCACTTGCCATAGCAAGCGGGACGTTGATCAGGGTAACATAATAGTTGGAAAACTCTCCATATGCGGCATTCAGTGCTTTCTGATTCTCTCCGTGCCATCCGAGGATGGTGAAGAACAGGTAATTGTCCAGGTAAGCGTTGCAGTTATAAATAAAGGTCGTAAAGATAACCGGTGTTACCATCAGAAAAAGAAACCTGAAAATTTCGCGGTAGGATTCTTCGCGGTGGCGCGTGTCCTTTGCCACTTTCCGCAGAATGGTTTTCCGATTTACGCCATAGACAATCAACATGAAGCAGAGGCCTGCCAGGACACCGGCTCCTGTTCCGAGGGTTCCGCCGGCGGCACCGAATTTGGCATGTTCGGTATCGTTTGTCGCGAACTGCTGGATGAAGAACCAGGCGGCGCCAATACTGAATGCGGCGTTGAATACCTGCTCGATGATCTGTGAAATTGAGGTCGGAATCATCGTGCTGTGGGCCTGGAAATAGCCACGCAGAACGCCGAGAACAGCCGAGAAAAAGATCGTCGGCGCCAATACACGCAGGGCGAGGAGTGCATTCTGCTGGTTATACGGCAGAAGGAATTTCCCGCCAAAGAATGCCACCAGTGCAGCAACTCCACCTACGATCACGGCGTAAAGAAGGGCACCGTGGAACACGCGATGTGCATTTCGGTACTCTTTTAATGCCAGACGTTCGGATACGATTTTTGACACTGCCATCGGAATACTATAGGAGGAGATCAGAAGCAGAATCGTATACAGATTACTCGCCGTACTGTAATAGCCAAGTCCCTCATTTCCAATCGTTTCGCCGAGCGGTGACCGGTATAAAAGACCGATCACACGTGAAATAATCGTTGCCGCCATTAAAATAGAAGTATTTCTCAATAATGTATTTTTCTTTTTACTCATGCTTTTGCTCCCGTATTACATTTTCGATCTGCCAGTCAATCGGCGCAAGACCGTTTTCTTCCAGATATTCGTTTGTTCTGGAAAACGGATGGCTGCCGAAAAATCCACGGTATGCAGAGAGCGGACTCGGATGAGCGGACATCAGCACCAGATGCTTTGGATTGTGGATCATCTCTTTTTTCCGCTGCGCCGGACGGCCCCAGAGGATAAAGACCATCGGTCGATCCTGCTCTGCGAGTACCTTGATCGCTGCATCGGTAAACTGTTCCCAGCCGATTTCCTGGTGGGAATTTGCCTGATGCGCACGTACAGTCAGCACCGTGTTCAGCATTAAAACACCCTGCCGTGCCCATTTTTCGAGATATCCGTTGTTCGGGATATAGCATCCCAGATCGTCCTCAAGTTCCTTGTAAATGTTGACCAGGGACGGCGGAATACTTACCTCCGGTTTTACAGAAAAGCAGAGCCCGTGCGCCTGTCCCGGCTCATGGTACGGATCCTGGCCCAGGATGACCACTTTTACCTGCTCGAGCGGGGTAAAGTGGAACGCATTGAAAATATCATCAGCCGGTGGATAAATGGTGTGAGTTTTATACTCCGCACCCACCGTCTGAAACAGTTTTTTATAGTAGTCTTTGGAGAATTCTCCCTTCAGGGCATTTGCCCAGCTTCCGCTAAGAGGCGGCATATCGTTTTCTTCCTCCTTTTTACAGGCGGACCGGCACATTACGGCCTGCCAGATATTCTTTGACTTCACGAATTTCCAGTTCTTTGTAGTGGAACAGGGATGCGGCGAGGGCTGCATCGGCTTTCTCGGTTAAGGCATCATAAAATAGCTCCAGCGTTCCTGCGCCGCCGGATGCGATGACCGGGATGCCGACGCTCTCTGCGATCGTTCTTGTCAGCTCGATATCGTATCCCGCCTTTGTTCCGTCGCAGTCCATGCTGGTGAGCAGAATTTCTCCGGCTCCGAGGCTCTCGGCTTTTTTCGCCCACTCGACGGCGTCGATGCCGACATCGATCCGGCCGCCGTTTTTGTAGATATTCCAGCCGCTTCCGTCAGCTCTCTTCTTCGCATCGATCGCAACGACCACGCACTGGCTGCCAAATTTCTGCGCCGCATCGCCAATGAGCTGCGGATTGTTGATTGCGGAGGAGTTGATCGAAATTTTGTCGGCTCCCTCGCGGAGCAGCATCTTGAAATCGTCTACGGTACGGATTCCGCCGCCGACGGTGAATGGGATGAAGACGTTTGCTGCTACTTTGCGCACCATATCGATGACCGTTCCTCTCTGATCGGAGGAGGCGGTGATGTCGAGGAACACAACTTCATCGGCTCCTGCCTTGTCGTACGCTTTTGCGATCTCCACCGGGTCGCCGGCATCTTTTAAATCGACGAAATTAACACCTTTTACGACTCTTCCGTTTTTTACATCCAGGCATGGGATAATTCGTTTTGTAAACATCCGTCAGTCCTCCTCTCCAATTTCCGCAAAGTTTTTCAGAATGGCAAGTCCAAGATCTGAACTCTTTTCCGGGTGGAACTGGCAGGCGAACAGATTTTCTTTTTCCACGGATGCATGGATGTGTGTACTGTACTCTGTCGTTGCTTTTACAATTTCCTCCTCTTCTGCTTTCAGATAGTAGGAGTGGACAAAGTAAACATACGATTCCTGCGGGATGCCTTTGAATAAGCGTCCACCGTTCTGCAGATGGATGGAATTCCAGCCCATGTGCGGAATCTTTAAGCCCTCTTTGTCCGGAATCCGGAGAATTTCTCCTTTTAACAGGCCAAGGCCTGCAACGCCCGGGCTCTCTTCGCTGCGTTCAAACAGGATCTGAAGTCCGAGGCAGATTCCAAGAAACGGAGTCCCTTTTTCTACGATTTCATGAATAACCGGCACCAGATGATAGCGGTTCAGATTTTCCATCGCATCTCCAAAGCTGCCGACACCCGGCAGAACGACGTGATCTGCGCGTTTTAACACGTCTGGATCCCTGGTCAGTACAACCTCTTTTCCAAGGCTTTGAAAGACTTTTTCCACGCTTTTTATATTTCCGGCATCATAGTCGATCAGTGCAATCATAGGTGGGTCCTCCTCGTTTGTTATTTCAGTCCACGCCCCCTGTCATTGGGGGCATCTCTGCTGTTCTTTTGCAAACAGTACACTTCATTCTAACATACCGTTTTCTAAAATTCAAATTTTGAAAGTTATAAAATTATACAAAAATGCAGAAATTCTTAAGATTTCTTTTACTCCCGCTCCTTTCTTTCTTTTTATACTGGACAAATGGCGGGCATCACGCTACAATAAGAGCGTTGCACTAAGAAACGATAACATTTTGTGAAAAACGAGAGGTGTATATGATTACCAAATATCTGATTGTATTTTTGATTTCCATGGTTCCGCTCATCGAGCTGCGTGGTGCGATTCCGTACGCGGTAGCTTTCCATATTCCGACGCTTCCGGCCTATCTGATCGCCGTCATCGGAAATATGCTTCCGGTTCCGGTTATTTTCCTGTTCGCTCGAAAGGTTCTTGTCTGGGGATGTGATAAAAAGTATATCGGAAAGTTCTTCACCTGGTGTCTGGAAAAAGGCGAAAAAGGCGGGGAAAAACTGAAAGCAAAAGCCGGTCGCGGACTTCCGCTCGCCCTGCTGCTCTTCGTCGGCATCCCGCTCCCGGGAACCGGCGCATGGACCGGCACACTGGCCGCAAGTATCCTCGATATGGACTTTAAGACCAGCGTTCTCGCCGTCATGGGCGGTGTTCTCCTCGCAAGCGTCATCATGCTGCTTGCAAGTTCCGGCGTATTCGGGGCAATTGGAGCGCTTCTGGCGTAAACGGCTCTGCTTCCGTTTCAATTCCATAAAATTTGGCTTACAGCCGCACAGATTTGTTTTTCCGATCTGTGCGGCTGTTTTTGTATAACTTTTTTCTAACAGAAATTTTCCCTGCTGTTTCCTGTTCACGTTTTTCCGGATCGAATTCTGTTTCTTTTCTTCCAGTATCTTCTTGTGCTATTTTCATTTTTCCTCTTGAACATTCGTTCGATTTGTGTTACACTTCCTTTATCGAACAGTTGTTCTTTTCGTAAAATACCTGTTATCTTATTGTTTTACTTTTATTCGTATTCATTTGGACATAGAAAGGAATTTTTCTGCCATGCAGTTATCATCACAAACACTTTCTCTCTCCGAGAAGCTGAATCTTCTCGCTGACGCGGCCAAATACGACGTTGCGTGCACTTCCAGCGGTGTGAACCGTGCCGGAAAACAGGGACATCTCGGCAATTCGGTCTCCTGCGGTATCTGCCACAGCTTTTCTTCCGACGGACGCTGTATCTCTCTGTTGAAAATTCTGCAGAGCAACGACTGTATCTACGACTGTAAATACTGCGTCAACCGCGCCGGGAATGACCGGCAGCGCGCCACGTTTACACCGGAGGAGGCCTGTACACTCGTCACGGAATTTTATCGCCGAAACTATATTGAGGGACTCTTTTTAAGTTCCGCCGTCTGCAAAAATCCTGCCCATACGATGGAGCTCATGTACCGCACTCTGCATCTTTTACGTAATCGTTACCGCTTTAACGGCTACATCCACGTCAAAGCTATCCCGGGCGCACCCGCCGAGCTGATCGAAAAGACCGGCTATCTCGCCGACCGCCATGAGCGTCAATCTGGAACTCCCGACCGGAGAAGGGCTGCAGAAACTGGCCCCGCAGAAGACACAGAAAGCGATTTTAAAACCCATGCGCCAGATCCAGTCCGGTATTGTAGATTACCGGCTGACCGCAGGGAAAAGTGCTTTTTTAGAGCGTTCCTCGGGAAACCGCTATCTCTCCCACTCCATTTTCGATACACGAAAGCAGATTTCCGCCTCCGCTGCCGATCTGGGCTGGATCTCTTCTTCCTCCGCGCGGTCGCTGCCGGAAAAGGAACGCTCTGCTCCCTTCGTTCCTGCCGGCCAGAGCACGCAGATGATCATCGGTGCGACAAAGGAAAACGATTACCAGCTTCTCTCCACCTCACAGCTTCTCTACCAGCAGTATGACCTGAAGCGCGTCTTTTACTCCGCCTACATTCCGGTCAACGAGGATTCCGCCCTGCCCTCACGTGAAACCAAGCCGCCGCTTCTTCGGGAACACCGCCTTTATCAGGCAGACTGGCTGCTCCGCTTCTACGGTTTTCAGGCGGATGAACTGCTCGATGAAGCCCACCCGAACTTCCATGCACAGCTCGACCCGAAATGCGACTGGGCACTGCGCCATATGGAGCTGTTTCCGGTGGAGATCAACACGGCTGAGTATGCCGACCTTCTGCGCGTTCCCGGCATCGGGTTCGAAATCGGCCATGCGGATTGTAAAGAGCCGCAGAAGCTCCCATCTTTCCTTTGAGCACCTGAAAAAGATCGGTGTGGTGCTGAAACGCGCCAAATATTTTATCACCTGCGAGGGAAAAATGATGTATCACATGCGGCTGGAACAGCAGTTTCTGACCCGGCAGCTCACGGGAGAGGAAGCCGCCTCCAACTGGGAGGTTTCCCATCCGGAACAGTATCAGCAGCTTTCTCTGTTTGATGCTGCCGTACCTGGGCATATATAATCCCGGGCGTTCTTCTCACGGAAAAGCCTTTTTGCTGTATCTGCGCTTTTTTGCAGAAGGCTGTTGTCTGTATCAATTGATTTCAGAAAGGATTTTATTATGACTGTTTACACCTGCAGTCCGGATCTTGCGTCGATCCTGACCTGCATCTATGAAGCCTGGAATTCCCGTCTCGGCTACCGCAATGTACGGCTGATGACGGAACCAGTCGGCAATCTGGAGCTGTTCTGCGATTACTGCCATGTTGAGCCGGACACAGAAAAAGCCGCCAGCGTCACGCGATCCATTCAAAAGAAGATCGGCGCAGCAGCCTGGCGGCTCGTCTATCTCTGTGCAATGTCCGAGAGAAGCGACGCTCCCGACATCATTTATCGTTTTCTGCTCTACGGCTTTTCCTATGGAAAGGATACCCTGCATATGCTGCAGGAACCGGCGGTATTCCACGCTTTTGAAGTTTCCCGTCAGGTCACAAATGAAGCGCATTCGTTCCGGGAATTTATCCGTTTTGCAAATATTTCCTCCGGTTTTCCGATCCTAGTCTCGCATATTTCCCCGAAAGCCAATGTGCTGACCCTGGTCGCTCCCCATTTTTCTGACCGGCTTCCCTCAGAAAACTGGATGATTCTCGATGATAACCGGCAGCTTGCCGTCGTGCATCCCGCTGACCGGCCCTTTTATCTGACCCGTCTTTCTCCGGATGAAATAGAACGCCTTTCCCTCACGGAATCCACTTCGGACCCTTACGAAGAACTCTGGAAAGGATTTTTCACCGCAATTGCCATCAAAGAGCGTTCCAATCCCGACTGTCAGCGTACGCATCTGCCGCTCCACTACCGGGATCATATGCCGGAATTTAAAAATTTTTAGAGTCTTAGAATTTTTCCAGCTGTTCCATGTTCAGCACAAACACAGTACAGCCTCCTGTCTGGGTATCAATCGGAACAGAGTAATTTCCGCCCGGGCAGAAGTTTCCGCTTTCCATCGGGGTGGCCGCATAGGTAACTGTTTTCCGAAGCCCTGCTTCCTGTTTTAAGATCGCAAGCACAGCGTCGAGCTTATGATCATCGGTTCCGATCAGCAGTGTTGTGTTCTTCTCCTTCAGGAAACCGCCGGTCGTGGCAAGCTCCGTCACAAAAAGCCTTTTTTGTTCAACTCGGCAATGGTGTCTGCCTCGTCCTCTTTCCGTAATACAGCAACAATTAACTTCATACAAATTCCTCCTCGCATCCTCCGGTCAAACGGATTCTGATTTTTGAAAAGTCAGCTGCTTATGCCGTATGGCACATTGCATTTTTCTGTTTTCACAGTAAAAATAGCATAATGTCACGGAAAAAAGAAAGTCTTTTTTTACTTTTTCACTTCAAATCCGTATGACACGGTTCCATTTTCGAATACCGCGTCCACTTCGTAGATGTAGCCGGCCTCGGCTCCCGGAATGCTCCAGCTCTCCGCATGCTCCACAGAAACGCTTTCTCCCTCCGGGTAACCATTGCCAAAGTTCTGCCCCCGGTCTTCGGCCGGCCATCTTTCTGCTGTGACAGAATCCGGCTCCTCCGAGAAGACAAGCTCCAGATCGGTTTTTCCTCGTCATTTTCATATTCAGATCACTCAGTTCCGTCCATTCCAGAATGAACGCACTGTCCGCAACGACGTTCTGACCATTGCCGTCCTCATCAACATAAGACCAGGTATAACCTCCCTGTGTTGCCATAGCTGTCACCTGGGCATTTGGCTGTGTGTAGCACAGATTCAGAAACGGAATTTCCGATGGATCCTTTTCCGGCAGAATCTGGGAAAGTTCCTCATCGAATTTTTCTGCATCCGCCTCCGTACCGCCGCTGATTCTCATAATACGGCTGATACCCGGATATTGTCCCGGATAGGAGTTCAGCATAATACCGTCGCCCTCCACTTGAAGAAAATCTCCTTTTTTGATCTCGGACGGATCAATGGCATTTCCATTTTCATCGTAAAGTGTGTCGGACGGTGTATGTGTCACATAGATGTTTCCGTGTTCCAGATCTCCCAGGTACCATAACCCGGAATCTTCTGCAAGAAATACGGCTTTCTGTACTTCTTCTGCCCTATTGCTGTCCGCTGCAGCACTTGCTGTATCTGCATTCAGATTTCGGTCCCGTTCCGTTTTCATATAGATTCCGCCTCCAATCAGCGCGGCGGCAACTACAACACCGGTCACTCCAAAAATAACTGCGTTTCTTTTTCATAAGCGTATTCTTCCTTTCCTGTTGTTTTCCCGTTTTTTTTACACGACTTGTTTTATCTTTCTGCAAGACATGCAAGAAACGGTTCCCCGTACTTTTCAAATTTGCTCTCGCCGACACCAGAGACCGCCAGCATTTCCTCTTTGTTGGACGGTTTCTCCATCGCCATCTGGATCAGTGTTTTATCCGAGAAGATAATATACGGCGGCACTTTATGCTCCTTTGCAAGCTCCATCCGGAGTGCCCGCAGTTTTTCGAATACCGCGGCCTCCTCGTTGGAAAGATTCTTTGCCGCTGCCGAGGTTTTTGTCTTTGTCTTCTCTTTTGCGGCTTTCGGAATCCGTTTTTCTTCTTTTGCCATCTTCATCAGCATCGTGCCGTCCTCATCCAGCAGCTCCGCCGCTTTTGGCAGCAGGCGCACAATGCTGTATGTGTCGGCCGTTACATAGAGATATTCCCGGACCTGCAGTTCATTTAAGATCTGCCGTAGCCGGTAGACCGGCTCTTTTGCCAGTTCCCCGTAATGGGTGTTTTCATCCATGCGGTACTGGCGGATTTTCGCGGTATTCGCACCGTGCAGCGTATCGAGAATCACCGTTGTGCCGTACCGCTGACGGCATTCCCGCACACAGCCAAGGATTGCCTTTGCCGCCGCTGTCACATCCACCGTTTCAAATTCCGAGAGGCAGTTGGAACAGTTTCCACAGTAATTGGAACCGTATTCCCCGAAATACCGCAGGATATAATCTCTGAGGCACTCATGGGTGAAACAGTAAAACGTCATTTTCTTCAGCCGTTCCTCCTCCCGCTGACGGATCAGCGCTGTCGTCTCGGGATCCTCACTCTCCTGCGCCATGTTTTCGATAAAAAACTGGTTTGTGATGACGTCCTGTCCCGCGTACAGCAGAATGCATTCCGCCGGAAGGCCATCCCGTCCCGCACGGCCGGCCTCCTGGTAATAGCTTTCCATATTTTTCGGCATATTATAATGGATGACGTACCGCACATTCGATTTATCGATTCCCATACCAAAAGCGTTTGTCGCTACCATGATCTGCTTCCGGTCATAAATAAAATCTTCCTGGTTTTCCTTCCGTTCCAGGTCAGAGAGACCCGCATGGTATCTTGTGACAGAATATCCTTTCTGCTCGAGTTTCTCACAGACCTCCTCCACTATTTTTTCTGGTCAGACAGTAAATATTCCGCAGTCCGCCTCGTGCTCTGCAAGGATGATTCCACGGCTGCGAATTTATCTTTCGGCTGCTGTACCGTAATTTCAAATTTTTCCGGT
>ENA-OQIX01000110-OQIX01000110.1-human-gut-metagenome-genome-assembly--contig:-NODE-110-length-15569-cov-4.458425_pt1 | contig 15569 bp, 17 predicted proteins | sample MGYA00242591_ERZ504756 | MGnify/ENA primary metagenome ERZ504756 (study PRJEB26092, sample SAMD00036369) | human gut metagenome | host: Homo sapiens | study: EMG produced TPA metagenomics assembly of...
AAAGGAGAAAAATCGGTAGTTTAACCAACTAATGCGTTACTGCGATAAAAGAAGAATATACACACATTGGGGTCAGACCCCATTACTGTTGTGGGAAACTTTTGGGCGGTTCCTGTTTTTGGGCTTGAAATTCGAAAAATCTTTATACAATCTTAATGCCATGGAAAAGGTATTTATACGTTTTTAAAACGGAAGTCTCTAAAATAAGGAGGAATACAAAAAGAAGGAGTAAAAAGAGAAATGTGGAGTATAAAACTGCGATACAGGAAACAATGGTCGTCGTTTGAAATTATCATTCTTGGATTTGCGGGGGTAATTCTGGCAGGAGCACTGCTTTTGATGCTTCCTGTGGCTTCGCGGGAAGGAAATGTAACGCCATTTACAGAAACACTGTTTACTGCAACATCAGCCGCCTGTGTGACAGGACTGGCAGTCAGAGATACAGGAAGCTACTGGTCCGTCTTTGGACAGAGCGTGATTTTGCTGCTCATTCAGATCGGTGGTCTTGGTGTGGTTACGATCGCTGTTTCGATTGCGATGCTTTCTGGGAGAAAAATTTCCCTGATGCAGCGAAGCACGATGCAGGATGCGATTTCTGCCCCGAAGGTGGGCGGAATTGTGCGCCTGACGCGTTTTATCCTCAAAGGAACCTTTGGAATTGAACTGTTGGGGGCGTTGTTTCTTCTGCCTGTTTTTTTACGGGATTACGGCGGAAAAGGAATCTGGATGGCGTTGTTTCATTCTGTATCCGCATTCTGCAATGCAGGATTTGATCTTCTTGGAAAAACGGATCATCTGTATCCGTCCCTGACTTCTTATGTGGAAAATCCACTGGTTAATCTTACGATTATGGGGCTGATTGTAATAGGTGGAATCGGATTTCTGACCTGGGATGATATCTATACAAAAAAATACCATTTTCGTCAGTACTGCATGCAAAGCAAGGTGATCCTGCTTACAAGTCTGTTTCTGATTTTTGTTCCGGCGGCCTTCTTTTTCTTCCGGGATTTCGCTGGAATGCCGGTCAAGGAGCGGACGCTCTGCGCATTGTTTCAGTCCGTGACAACAAGAACGGCCGGATTTAATACGGCAGATCTTTCCGGGATGACAGGTGCTTCCCAGGCGATTATGATTGTTCTGATGATGATTGGCGGAGCACCGGGATCAACGGCTGGCGGAATGAAAATTACCACATTTGCCGTGCTGACAGCTAATGCGTCTGCTACGTTCCGTCAGAGAGAGGACACACAGATGTTTGGACGCAGGGTGGGCCAGGAGGTATTAAAAAATGCATCTACGATTCTGATGATGTATCTTTTTCTGGTGCTGATGGGAGGAATGGTGATCAGTGTGGCAGAAAATCTGCCGATTTCTGAGTGTCTGTTTGAGACAGCATCTGCTGTTGGAACGGTTGGCCTGACGCTTGGAATTACGCCGCAGCTCGGTGTTCTTTCGAAAGGAATTCTGATCGCACTGATGTTTCTTGGAAGGGTTGGCGGTCTGACGCTTGTTTATGCTGCGATGCCGGGGAGAAAGAGCGCACATGCAAAAATGCCGCTGGAAAAAATAAATGTAGGATAAGAAGAGAGGAAGAGATGAGATGAAAAATATTTTACTGATTGGAGTAGGAAGATTTGGGAGACATATTGCCATGCATCTGAATCAGCTTGGACATCAGGTGATGGCGGTAGACCGAAATGAGGAACGGATCGACGCCGTGATGCCGTATGTGACAAATGCACAGATCGGTGACAGTGTCAATGCAGACTTTCTGCGATCCCTTGGTGTGGGAAATTATGATGTCTGTATTGTGACGATCGGAAGCAGCTTTCAGGATTCGCTGGAAACCGCGTGTCTTTTGAAGGAGCTGGGCGCAAAATGGGTCGTGTCCCGGGCAGAACGGGATGTACAGGAAAAATTCCTGTTGCGGAACGGAGCGGATCAGGTTGTTTATCCGGAAAAACAGATGGCAAAATGGACAGCAATTCGTTACAGCTCGGATCATGTGTTTGACTATATTGAAATTGACAGTCAGTATGCGATTTTTGAGGTTGAAATCCCGGAGAACTGGATTGGAAAAAATGTCGGCAAGCTGGATATCCGGAAAAAATACGGTATTAATATTCTGGCAACAAGAAAATATGGAAAAACAGATGTTGCGGTGTCTCCGGAGACAGTTCTGGATGGCGATGCTACCATATTGGTTCTTGGTGAATATAAAGCGATCCAGAAATGTTTTCGAATCTGAAAGAGAGGTGATTTCTGTGTTAAGTGTAGGACTGCTCTTCGTTACCCTGGTCGGTTTTTTGTCTGGAGGCGTGCTCGTAGATCAGATAGAGACATTTTTCACGGAAAACAGAAGAGAGGAACCGGAAACGGGACAAAATTTCACGGAAAACAGAAAACAAGAACAGGGAACGGGAGAAAAAAAGATTTCCTGACTATAGCTTTCTCTTCGTTTATGATCTACAATAGGAGCGGGGTGAGACAGTTGGAAAAAGAAAACAAAAAAAAGAAGCATATCCTGGTGTGTCTGTCCTCTTCGCCATCCAATGAAAAAATTATTCGGACTGCGGCGCAGATGGCACAGGCGTTTCAGGCCGGCTTTACGGCATTGTATGTGCAGACAGCAGAAAAAACAGAAAAAACACCGGAGGATCTGGCAAGGCTGCAGAAGCATGTTCGTCTGGCAGAGCAGAGCGGGGCAGAAATTGTAACGACACACAGTGAGGATATTGCCCTGCAGATTGCAGAATACGCAAGAATTTCCGAGGTGACGCGGATTGTCATTGGAAAGAGCATGATGAAGCAGGGCTATTTCCATCAGCGAAGGGTGTGGACCGAGCGTCTGACGGATCTTGTGCCTGATCTGGAAATTCACATCATTCCAGACTCAGATGTGTACCGGAGATATCAGAAACGAAAAAAATTTCCGGAGTGGATGGAGCTGCCTTCCTGGAAAGAACTGATGCTTACGGTTCTGATTCTGGCTGCTGCGACCGGAATCGGAGAAATCTTTTTTCGGCTTGGTTTTACGGATGCCAATATTATTACGGTATATCTGTTTGGCGTCATGCTGACATCTATTCTGACCAGCGGTTATACCTGTAGTGTGGTCAGCTCTGTGGCAAGTGTTGTCCTGTTTAATTATTTTATGACAGAGCCAAGGCTTTCGTTGCATGCGTATGGTTCCGGCTATCCGGTGACTTTTGCGATCATGCTTGGCACTTCAATCCTGACCAGTACGCTTGCTTCAAAATTGAAAGAAAATGCAAAGCTTTCTGCACGAGATGCCTTTCGAACCAAGATTCTTTTTAATACCAGCCAGCTTCTGCAAAAGGCAGAGGATGCGTCGGAAATTTTTGATATTACGGCAACGCAGCTGATAAAGCTTCTGGGAAGAAATCTGGTTGTGGCGCCGGTAGAAAAAAGAAAAACGGCATTGTGCAGGGAACTCTTTATAACGCCGAAACAGGAATAAAATCAGAAAAAGTTTTTAATGAGAAAGAACAGGAAATCCTGCAGTGGGTTCTGAAAAACCGGAAACGGGCGGGAGCTATGACAGAACGTTTTTCTGAAGAACCGTATCTGTACCTTTCCATCTATGCGGCACAGAACAGATATGGTGTGATCGGCATTTTCATCGGACAAAAGCCACTGGATGTGTTTGAGAACAGTATCCTGCTTTCTATTCTGGGAGAGTGCGCCATGGCACTGGATCGGGAACAAAGTGCGAGAGAAAAAGAAGAGGCGGCAGTCATGGCGAAAAATGAGCAGCTTCGGGTGAATCTGCTGCGGACGATTTCCCATGATCTGCGCACACCACTGACATCAATTCTCGGCAATGCAGACTCTTTGATCAGTAACTTTGACGCACTGGACGAAGGGATGCGGAAACAGATTTTTTCGGATATTTATGAGGATGCCGGATGGCTGATTGAACTGGTGGAAAATCTGCTTGCGCTTACGAAAATAGAAGATGGAAGTGTAAAACTGCAGTTATCCGATCAGGTGGTTGAGGATGTAGTACGTGAGGCGCTGCGCCATGTAGAACGGCGGAAAAACGAACATGAAATTACGGTGGACTGCGGGGAAGATGTACTGCTCGCCCGCATGGATGCAAAGCTGATTGTACAGGTATTGGTAAACCTGATCAACAATGCAGTAAAATATACACAGGCAGGATCCAAGATCCGGATTACAGCCGGAAAAGAAGAAAAAAACGTATGGATTGCGGTGGAGGATAATGGACCCGGCATTCCGGCGGAGTGCAGGGAGCATGTATTTGAAATGTTCTATTCCGGAAAAAATAAGGTGAGTGACAGCCGCAGAAGCCTTGGCCTTGGGCTGGCGCTGTGCCGTTCCATTGTAAATGCGCATGGCGGGGAACTGGTGCTTCGTGACTGCGCTCCGCACGGCTGTCATTTTCGTTTTACGCTGCCGCTCAGTGAGGTGAATTTAAATGAATAAGACATTGATACTGGTTGTGGAAGACGATACGCCGGTTCACAACCTGATTACGACAACACTGAAAACACACGATTATAAATAACCACATTGGGGTCAGACCCCATTACTGTTTAGAAATTTTGTTCTTGTTTTGGCAATTCTGACACTGCAGACTGTGCTGAATGACAATATCAAAACGGCAGAAGATGTTGAAACTTATCTGGGTCTTAACACCCTGGTCGTTGTTCCGGATTTTGGAAGCAAAAAGAAATCCAGAAGACGAAGAAAAGACTGAATATAAACACAGAAAATTAAAAAGGAGCATCTCCGGTTTCGAACTTGAAACCTGGAGATGCTCCTTTTTCGTATGCTGCAGAATGAAAAATTATTCTCCCGCCACCGTCACATCCCGCAGCAGTACCGCACACGGCACCACGCGGTTGTTGAGCTGCTGTGTCTCTTTCGAGAAAGTCAGATTTTTCAGCACATCGTCATAACGGGCGGAAAGTGATCCGCTGGTTGTCGGATGGGAGGTGGTTCCGTCGCTCTCATACGCGAGCCGGATCTCACCGCCGCAGGTGCCGCTTACGGCATCCATATCAAACGCACTGAAATCGGTGATTTCTATATGCGGCATGCTGCGCAGCTCGTCGAGTGTTTTCGAACCGCCTTCAACTACCATGTTATTCATGGAAGTAGTATCCTTCATGCCGATATAATGGGCATGCTGAAGGCTGCCCCAGTAGGAGCGGCAGATGCCGTTTTCAAACAGAACGCGCTCGGCTACCGGCATACCGGTTTCGTCGTACGGCGCGTTTTTGGCAGAGCCGTCGAGCGTCGGCACGAGGCGGATATTCAGCGGATCAGCATCCGCGCCGGTGATGGATTCACCGATTTTTGCTTTTGCAACGCCCATATACTGATAAGAAGCGTTGGTATGCATGGCAAAATACTGGAAGAAGCTGCCGACGGCGTCTCCGCTTAAGAGAACATCGGCGTGCTCGTTCTGCCGGGTCGGAACAGCATTCAGACGCTGGTGGCCGGTGTGGAACATTCCGCGCACTTCGGCGATGATCTTCTCTGCAGATTTGTCGGAGAAGCGGAGATCCTTGTAGATCTCAATCTCATGATCATCCTTGCGGGAGTTTGTGACAACCTCGATCTCGCAGTCAAAGCCGGAGAAGGTGACATCGACACCGCGGGAATTGCGGATGTGTGTCTGCTTCTGGTTGACGAAAATCTCATAAGAGTTTACGCGGGAATCCTCTTCCGATTTGATTTCCTGCATAGCCTGCACCAGTTTTACGAGTTTAGCGGTAAGATCGCGGGAAGCATCAGCCATGTCGGCGCTTGCCTGGGCATCCGATGGCTCTGCAACAGGGTACCATGGGTTCTGCACAAACTGTGCGGCGAACAGCGCCTGGTCAATTTCCTGCTGCATTTCTTCGCGGGAAATGCCCTGGTGGATTTCTTTTTCTGCGCTTCCGCGGAATTTCCCATCCTCACTGTCGACAAAGACAGTCAGAAACGTGTGCGTTACTTTTTTCGCGCGGCTCATGTCGAGCTTCTGACCGATGAAAAATGCCTCGCGGGATTCGGTCTGCTCTTCGCGGATCAGAAAGTCGCTGGCTTTGCTTGTTTTTAATACATCGTATAATTCGTTCATCAGCCTAACCTCACTTTACATTTCAGATACGGGCCGCCATCGCTGACTTTGACCCATTCTTTGTGACCTTTTCCGCACATGCCGGAGCCGAAGAGCTCTTCTTTGCCGGAAACCATGGAGATGCTCTTTAAGAGATCCGGAACGTAGCCGGTCAGGGTGACAGGAGATACGACTTTTCCGGTCAGCTTACCGTCTTTGATCTCGCGGCCGAGTCCGACCATGCACTGGATGCCCCAGTGTTTCGGGTCTTCCATACCGGACTGAACGCTTTCGAGAAGATAGCCGTGCTCAATCGAAGCGATCATATCATCGAGTTTGTCTGTGCCTGCGGTGAAGTAGGTGTTGGTCATACGGGAGTAGACTTTGCGCTCGAAGCTCTCGCGTTTTCCGTTTCCGGTCGGCGTGGTGCCGAGGCGGAGTGCGCTTACGAGATCGCTGATGCCGGTAACGAGTGTACCGTGGTCGATGACTGTGGTGTCGGTGCCGAGCGTTCCCTCATCATCAAAAAGATAACTGCTGACCTGCTGTGCGCCGACTGCTCCGTCGTGCATGGAGGAGAGCTGGGAGGCAACAGGCTTGCCGATATACTCTTTGGCGAGTGCGCGGTCTTTGACAAACATATCCATCTCGACACCGTGGCCGAATGCCTCGTGTGCAATCACGCCGGTGACATCCGGTGCGGTGATGACATCGTACATGCCAGGGATGACCGGATCGGAGTGGAGCTTGTCGTACAGAACGGCGATGATTTCCTCAACAATCGCATCCATCTCATTTAAGATTTCCACGCCTTTCAGGCCGGAGCAGGAACGGTACGACATATTCTGCTTTCCGTTTTCTGTGCCGATTGCGGAAAGGGAGCCCTCCGAGAAAGCGTAGGACTGCATCAGATCCTTTTTGGAGGAGAGGAACAGCTTGTTGACACGGGCAAAGCTGACGGTACTCTGGAATTCCAGAATTCCTTCATGGGCAGCGCCGGCGTCGCAGAGCTTCCGAAGGTGGGAGAGAATCTCCTCTGCGGAGACGGTCTCCGGGTCAATCTCGATTTCATTCTGCATCGTTTTGGTGATGGCTTCTTCCTGCACGAGAGGAGACTCCATCTGCGCGATGCCGAGTGCCTTTAATGCCTGAAATTCGGATTTCAGCGCGGAAGTAATTTCCTCCGCAAGATCTGCGGCATCGGTGAGGTTGTTGAAGGAATATTCGGTGTAGGAACCGTCCTGCCATGCACGGACAACGAAGCCGCGTTCACAGAAGTGATAATCGCCGACGGTGGTCTGATGCATGCTGACGCGGTAGGTCGTACCTTTGACATCGGTGCAGAGCACGCTGACATAATCGAATTCGCGCTCGAGCAGACGGATCAGTTCCTGAATCTGTGGTTTGATTTCCACAAGATAGGATGACATTGGAACCTGCATAAGTTTGGTGTCCTTTCTGGAGCCTGCCGGAGTGTTCGATAGAGAACCTGCGCCGGGGCTCAAAATAATAGAATACCGGAAAAAATAGTTTCGAAAAAATCCCGAACATAGTTTCATTATAGAAGTGGGAAATGGAAAAAGCAATAAAAAAAGGTTGACAAAATGAATTTTGATGATATACTTTGAATATCAAAACATTTGAAAAGAAAAATGTTTGAGAATGAAATAAGCAAGAGGACAGTAAGGTGAAAAACGGCAGAATTGCGGGAACCGGTTCTTACGTACCGGAGACGATATGGAAAAATGAAGATCTGGAAAAGATGGTGGAGACGAGCGATATCTGGATCCGGGAGCGGACAGGAATCGGTGCGCGCCACATAGCCGGGGAGGAGACGGTTGCCCAAATGGCAGCAAAAGCGGCGAGAAGAGCGCTGGAAAATGCCGGGATCTGTTCGACAGAACTGGATCTGATTCTCGTCGGAACCTCCTCGTCGGAGAGCATCTTTCCGAATACCGCCTGTCTTGTGCAGGATGAAATCGGTGCCTTCCGTGCCGCCTGTCTCGATGTCAGCGCCGCCTGCACCGGATTTCTTGCGGTGTATGAGCTGGGCCAGCTGTATATCCGGAGCGGCAAGGCAAAAAACGTGCTGCTGATCGGCGCAGATGCCCTGAGCCGTCTGGTGGACTGGAGTGACCGCGGAACCTGCATTCTGTTCGGGGACGGCGCGGGAGCCATTGTGCTGACGGCGGAGGAGCAGGAGACAAAAGCGTGCGAAAAGATCCATTCCGATGGAGAAAAAGGCGTGTCGCTGACCTGCGAAAAGGGAACGTATCTGCAGATGGACGGCCGTGCCGTGTTCCAGTTTGCTTTATCACGCGTGCCGGAAGTCATCCGCGAGGTGCTCGCGGAAGCCGACATGGCGGTCGAAGAGATTGATGCGTTTATCCTTCATCAGGCAAACAGCCGCATCATCGACGGCGTGGCAAAACGACTGAAAGCACCGAAAGAAAATTTCCGCGGAATATCGAAGCATACGGCAATACATGTGCGGCGAGCATTCCGATTCTGCTGGATGAGTGGAACCGGTCCGGCAGAGCCAAAAAAGGACAGAGAATCGTTCTCTCCGGTTTCGGAGCAGGACTGATCTGGGGCGCGGCGTACCTGGAATGGTAAGAAACGTCCATATAAAATAAGAAGAATAAGAAAAAAAAGTGAGGACAAAAACATGTTAGAAAAAGTAAAAGAAACCGTAGCAGAAGCACTGGGAGCAGACATCGATACCATCACAGCGGAGACTTCCTTCAAAGAGGATCTCGGAGCAGATTCCCTGGATCTGTTTGAAATGGTCATGTCCCTCGAGGACACCTGCGGCGTGGAAATCCCGACCGAGGATCTGGAAACGATGGTAACTGTCGGTGATGTTGCAGAGTATCTGGAGCAGCACAAAAACTAAGAAAGATCGGGAAGCAGGAGGAAGCGATTCATGATCACAGAAGTGACAAAATTACTCGGGATTCAGTATCCAGTCATTCAGGGCGGCATGGCCTGGGTGGCGGAGCATCATCTGGCAGCGGCAGTTTCCGAGGCCGGCGGCCTTGGCCTCATCGGAGCATCGGCGGCACCGGCAGAGTGGGTTCGGAATGAAATCCGCGAAGCAAAAAAACTGACGGACAAACCGTTCGGCGTCAACATCATGCTGATGAGCCCGTATGCGGATGAGGTGGCAAAAGTGGTTGCCGAGGAAGGCGTAAAAGTCGTTACGACGGGCGCAGGAAATCCGGAGAAATATATGGAACTGTGGAAAAACGCTGGTATCCGCGTCATCCCGGTGGTCGCTTCCGTGGCTCTTGCAAGACGAATGGAGCGCGCAGGCGCAGATGCCGTTGTGGCAGAAGGATGTGAGTCCGGCGGCCATATCGGCGAGACGACAACGATGGCACTTGTTCCGCAGGTGGCAGATGCCGTAAAAATCCCGGTCATTGCGGCCGGTGGAATTGCGGACGGACGCGGCATGGCAGCAGCCTTTATGCTGGGTGCCGAGGCGGTTCAGATGGGAACGCGTTTTGTCGCTTCGAAAGAGGCCGTTGTGCATGAAAATTACAAGCAGCTGGTGATCAAGGCGAAAGATATTGATACCCGCGTGACAGGCCGCACAACCGGTCATCCGGTGCGGGCGATCCGAAATGAGATGACACGCCATTATCTGGAACTGGAAAAAGAGGGAGCTCCGTTCGAAGAGCTGGAAAAACTGACGCTCGGCGGTCTTCGAAGAGCCGTTGTGGACGGTGATGTCAAAACCGGAAGCGTGATGTCCGGTCAGATTGCAGGTATGGTAAAAGACGAGAAAAGCTGCAAAGAAATCATAGAACAGATGATGAATGAGATGGAAGAACTTCTGAAAGGAGCACCGGCGCGGTTATGAGTAAAACAGCATTTATGTTTCCGGGACAGGGTTCCCAGTGTGTCGGCATGGGCGCGGATTTTTATGAAGCATGTCCGAAAGCGAGAGCCGTCTACGATATGGCATCCGAGCTGATCGGGATTGATATGAAAAAACTCTGTTTTGAGGAAAATGAACATCTGGATCAGACAGAGTTTACCCAGATTGCACTGCTGACAACCGGAATGGCGATGGAGCAGTCCATCCGGGCGTGTGGCCTTACGCCGGATGTGACAGCGGGCCTCAGCCTTGGCGAGTACAACGCGATTGTGTCCGCCGGCGGTATGGAAATGGCGGATGCGATGAAGGTCGTCCGCAGAAGAGGCATCCTGATGGAGGAGGCCGTTCCGGCAGGCGAGGGCGCGATGGCGGCGGTGCTCGGCATGGAAGATGCAAAAATCGAAAAGATTTTGAGCGGGATTTCCGGCGCCTACATTGCCAATTACAACTGCCCGGGTCAGATTGTCATCACCGGATATGAGGCGGCAGTGGCAGAGGCTTCGGAAAAGTTAAAAGAAGCAGGCGCAAAGCGGGTACTTCCGCTGAACGTAAGCGGCCCGTTCCATTCCCCGATGATGGAAGCTGCGTCCCAGGGGCTGACCGAAGCGCTCGAGGGTGTCGGCTTTATGGAGTTGAAGATTCCGTATGTGACGAATGTAACCGGCCAGTATGTGCGTGATACTGCACTGACGCGCGGCCTTCTGATCCAGCAGGTGGCATCCGGTGTGCGGTGGCAGCAGAGCATCGAGGCGATGATTGCGGACGGCGTTGATACCTTCGTGGAGATCGGACCGGGAAGAACACTGACCGGCTTTTTAAGAAAAATCAACCGGGATGTAAAAGGTTACAATATCCGCACCTATGAGGAAATGCATCAGGTGTGCGAAACTTTATTATAGATAGTGGATTATGCAGCAGGAGAATGAGATGTTAAGTGGAAAAACAGCAGTAGTAACGGGCGCATCCCGCGGAATCGGGCGTGCGATTGCAGAAAAACTGGCGGCGGAGGGAGCCTTTGTTGTCATCAATTACAATGGTTCAAAAGAGGCGGCCGAAACCGTGCTTGCGGGAATCCGCGCGGCAGGAGGAGACGGCTGCGTGATGCAGTGCAATGTATCGGATTTTGCGGCGTGTGAAGCGTGGATGAAGGAAATTCTTGCTTTGTATGGGAAAATCGATATTCTGGTCAACAACGCGGGCATCACAAAGGACGGCCTTCTGATGGGCATGTCGGAGGAAGCCTTCGACCGTGTCATTGAGACAAACCTCAAGGGAACGTTCAACTGCATCCGCTTTGCGGCACGGCCGATGATCCGCCAGAAGAGCGGCTGCATCATCAACATGGCTTCTGTGGTCGGCGTGGCAGGAAACGCCGGACAGGCAAATTATGCGGCATCGAAAGCAGGTGTGATCGGCCTGACGAAAACAGCGGCACGGGAACTGGCATCCCGCGGCATCCGCGTCAATGCGATTGCGCCGGGCTTTATTGAGACCGATATGACGGAGGTTCTTTCGGATAAAGTGAAAGAAGCATCCGTATCCCAGATTCCTCTCGGCCATTTCGGAAAGCCGGAGGATGTGGCAAACCTGGCCGCATTTCTGGCATCCGAAGCGGCAGCTTACATCACCGGACAGGTGATTCACTGCGACGGCGGCATGGTGATCTAAGAAAAGGAGAGTTGGAATGAAGAGAAGAGTAGTCATCACAGGGCTGGGTGCGGTAACCCCGATTGGAAATACCGTGGAGGAATTCTGGAACGGCGTCCGCAAGGGAGCCTGCGGAATCGGAACGATTACGAAATTTGATACAGCAGAATATAAAGTACATCTGGCAGGCGAGGTCAAAGGCTTCGTGGCAAAAGAACGCATGGATTTCAAGGCGGCAAGACGAATGGGAACTTTCTCCCAGTATGCCGTTGCGGCAGCAAAAGAAGCGTTTGCAGATGCCGGCATTTCCATGGAGAATGAAGATCCGTTCCGCGTCGGCGTTCTGGTGGGCTCCGGCGTCGGTGATCTGAATGCATGCGAGCAGGCGAAAGCCAAAATTGATGCCGGAAATCCGTCCCGCGTCAACCCGTTTACCGTTCCGGTGATGATTGCGAACATGGCGGCGGGAAACGTTGCGATTGCACTCGGCGCGAAAGGAAAATGTACCAGCGTGGTAACGGCGTGTGCGACAGGAACGCACTGCATTGGCGATGCCTTCCGCGCAATTCAGTACAACGACGCGGACATCTGTGTGGCAGGCGGCGCGGAGAGCGCAATTACGCCGGTCGGCGTGGCAGGCTTTTCGGCACTGACCGCACTTTCCGAGTCGGAAGATCCGCTGCGGGCTTCGATTCCGTTTGATAAAGACCGGAACGGTTTCGTCATGGGCGAGGGCGCCGGCATTCTCGTACTTGAGGAGCTGGAGCATGCGAAACAGCGCGGCGCGAAGATCTATGCAGAGGTAGTCGGATACGGCGCAACCTGCGATGCGTACCACATTACTTCTCCATTGGAAGATGGAAGCGGTGCGGCACGTGCGATGGAGCTTGCGATGGAAGAAGCGGGAGTAAAACCGGAAGAAGTTACTTATATTAATGCACACGGAACGTCCACACATCACAACGATCTGTTTGAAACGCGTGCGATCCGGAAAGCCTTCGGTGATGCGGCAGACCATGTGCTGGTCAACTCGACGAAATCGATGGTCGGTCATCTGCTCGGCGCGGCAGGCGGTGTGGAAGCTGTTGTCTGTGCGAAATCCATTCAGGACGGCTTCGTGCATCAGACGATTGGAACAAAGGAAGCAGATGCGGAATGCGATCTGAATTACTGCATCGGCGCTCCGGTGGAAACCGATGTGAAACTGGCAATGAGCAATTCCCTTGGTTTTGGCGGCCACAATGCGGTGCTGCTGTTTCAGAAATATGAATAAAGCGGCATCGTGTTCCGGTGCAGAAAGGAAAATAAGATGGAATTAGATCAGATTTTACAGTTGATTGATAAAGTTTCGGATTCTTCGCTGACCGCGTTTGATTACGAGGCTGATGGGATCAAGATTGCCATGGAGCATGGAAAAGCAGCTCCGGTGCAGGTGCAGATGAGCGGGGTTCCATCCGGTGCCGGTCTGCAGATGGCAGAGATGATGGGCGGAGCAAATGGCGTGACAGCGAAAGAAGCAGCCATGCCGGAGAGAAAAGAAACGGCAGGAAAAAGTACAGCGGCTGAGGATCACAGCGAAGCAGAAGAAGGCGTTTTTGTGACATCCCCGCTGGTCGGAACGTTTTATACAGCTCCGGCAGAGGATGCCGAGCCGTTTGTGAAGGTCGGCGACACCGTGAAAAAGGGACAGGTTGTAGCGATTGTGGAGGCCATGAAGCTGATGAATGAGATTGAGAGCGAAGTGGACGGCGTGATTGCGGAGGTTCTGGTGAAAAACGGCGAGATGGTTGATTACGGAAAACCGCTGTTCCGGGTAAAAGCGTAAAGCCGGGACGAGAAAGGAAGCAGCGAATGAACAGTTTGACAACGAAACAGATTCAGGAGATTATTCCACACAGACATCCGTTTCTGCTGGTGGATTACATAGAAGATTTTGAGCCGGGCGAATTCGGCATTGGGTATAAATGTGTGACGTACCGCGAGGATTTTTTTGCGGGTCATTTTCCGCAGGAGCCGGTGATGCCGGGCGTGCTGATTATCGAGGCGCTGGCGCAGGTCGGTGCGGTTGCGATTCTTTCTCTTGACGAGAATAAGGGAAAAATTGCATTTTTCGGCGGCATCAACAAGTGCCGCTTTAAGGGAAAAGTGAAACCGGGAGACAAGCTTCGTCTGGAGACGAAAATTATCCGCCACAAGGGACCGATGGGCGTCGGGGAAGCGGTTGCTTCGGTCGACGGCAAGGTGGTCGCGCAGGCGGAACTGACCTTTATGGTGGGGGCAGCACAATGATTCGAAAAGTTTTGATTGCAAACCGTGGGGAGATCGCGGTCCGGATTATCCGGGCATGCCGTGAGATGGGAATTCTCACGGTTGCTGTTTATTCGGAGGCGGACCGGGAGGCACTGCATGCGCAGCTCGCGGATGAGGCGGTGTGCATCGGGCCGGCACCGTCGAAGGACAGTTATTTAAATATGGAACGTATTTTGAGTGCGGCGCTTGTGACGGGGGCGGATGCGATTCATCCGGGATTTGGATTCCTGTCGGAGAACAGCACGTTTGCGCGGAGATGCCAGGAGTGCCACATTACGTGGATTGGGCCATCTCCTGAGGTGATGGATCGGCTGGGTAATAAGTCTGAGGCGCGAAATACGATGCAGGCAGCCGGTGTGCCGGTGATTCCGGGGACGAAGGAACCTGTTTTTGACTGGGAGACGGGTCTTTCTGAGGCCGACCGGATTGGTTTTCCGGTGATGATTAAGGCGGCGCTTGGAGGCGGCGGCAAGGGTATGCGCATGGCGGAGACGCGCGGGGAGTTCCAGAGTGCGTTTCAGACGGCGCAGAAGGAGGCTAAAAGTTCGTTTGCGGACGAGACGATGTATGTGGAGCGGCTGATTCGTCATCCGCGTCATGTGGAGTTTCAGATTATGGCGGACTCGTTCGGGAATGTGATTCATCTTGGGGAGCGGGACTGCTCGATTCAGAGGAATCATCAGAAGATGATTGAGGAGTCGCCTTGTGTGGCGATTGATGACACGCTGCGGGAGCGGATGGGCTCGGCGGCGGTCCGGGCGGCGAAGGCGGCGCATTATGCGAATGCGGGGACGATTGAGTTTCTGCTGGAGCCGGACGGGAATTTTTTATTTTATGGAGATGAATACGCGGATTCAGGTGGAGCATCCGGTGACGGAGTGGGTCACGGGGGTGGATCTGATTCAGGAACAGCTTCGGGTGGCTTCGGGGATGCCGCTGTCGGTGACGCAGGGGGAGGTCCGGCTTTCGGGGCATGCGATTGAGTGCAGGATTAATGCGGAGAATCCGGCGAAGAATTTCAGGCCTTGTCCGGGGAAGATTACGGAGATGCATCTGCCTGGGGGATTTGGAGTACGGGTGGATACAGCGGCGTATGACGGGTATGTGATTCCGGCGTTTTATGATTCGATGCTGGCGAAATTGATTGTGCATGGGAGGACGCGTGAGGAGGCGATTGCGCGGATGAGGAGTGCGCTGGGGGAAGTCGTCATCGAGGGAGTCGACACTAACGTTGATTATTTGTATTCTATTTTAAATGAAGAGGAGTATCTGGCCGGGAGGGCGGATATTGAGTTTGTGGAGCGGTTGACGGAGAGATTGTGAGAGACGGACGCCGCCCGGCAGTACAGCAGAGGGGGACGGCGCGGTTTCAGAGGAAAGAAACACTAAGGTCTCCAGCATTTGCTAAAACCATTTTCAAAAATCCAAAACTCGCTGTCGCTCAGACAGTTGGATTTTTGAAAATAACGCAAATTCTGGAAGCCTAAGTGTTTCTATAGCAATCCCCGAAATAATGCAAAAAATTCAGCACCGCAGAGCGTGAATTACTGCGTCACAGATTTTCGTCGTACCCCGGTACGCCTTCAAATCTGTTCCTTGCAATTCGCGCTCTGCAGCACTGCCTTTTTTGCATTA
>ENA-OQIX01000111-OQIX01000111.1-human-gut-metagenome-genome-assembly--contig:-NODE-111-length-15563-cov-4.763022_pt1 | contig 15563 bp, 6 predicted proteins | sample MGYA00242591_ERZ504756 | MGnify/ENA primary metagenome ERZ504756 (study PRJEB26092, sample SAMD00036369) | human gut metagenome | host: Homo sapiens | study: EMG produced TPA metagenomics assembly of...
CAGCCATGGTGCGAAATACTTAGGTCTACTGGGGCCGACTTCCTACACAAGCATGACCGGCGTGGGCGTTCGCTGATGCCGCGGAGGGGAAAGGTTAGCCGCAATGTTCTGGAGGACTATGGAACGGATCGTTTTGTATCAGCCTACGAGAAGGGCGTGCTTCCGCCACGATATCCTGACCGCATGGTCGATGGAAATAGCGGAAAAACCAAGTGGAATGCTGACTATCGCGAAAGCTGCCGTTATCTGCCGCAGATTGAAGTGGACGAGGCGCTGTGGGGACAGCGTGTTCCGTCCTACCGCGAATACATCACAAGCCCGAGCCCGGATGCGGAACTCTGGCAGACGGGCTGGTGGAAACAGTTGCGGGAAATTCCATCAAAAACGAAGGTTCCGATTTATCTTTTAAGCGGCTGGTACGATCATCACCACGGCAGCAGTATGAAAACGTGGGAGCGGCTGAACGAGGAAACAAAACAGCACAGCTGGCTCGAAATCGGCGCCTGGAACCACTTTTTCCAGATCTGCCTCGAGGGCAAAGAGGTGCTGCACCCGCAGAATGAAGAAATTCCAAAGATGCTGGAATGGTTTGAGCTGACGCTGAAACAAAAAGAAATCCCAACACAGCGGATCCGTGCCTATGAGATCGGCTCAGACCGTTGGATTGATAGCGTGTCCGACGGACTGGGAGAAGAAGAAACTGCGGGAAGCATGACGCTGTATCTGGATGAGAAAACACTGCGGGAAGACGCGCCGGAACGGGAAAAAACGAGAAACTACACGTTTGACCCGGCCACTCCCGTCGAGAGCATCGGCGGAGAAGCCCTTCTGCATACGATGCCGCAGATCGGCAGCCATCTTCAGCCGGAACCGGATTATCGTGAGGATGTCCTGAGTTTTGTATCAGAACCGCTGGAAGAAACTTTCACGCTGAACGGAAAAGCTTCCGTCCGTCTGTTCGTGGAAAGTGATTGCGAGGATACGGCATTCACAGCGAAAATCATGGAAGTGACGCCGGAGGGAAAAGCTTACAACATTCGTTCCTCGATTGCAACGCTGGAGCAGGGAAAAACAGAGGCTGGGGCCTATGAACCGGGCAGCGTGGCAGAGGTGCAGATTACTATGTGGAATATTGTATACACGATTCCAAAGGGTTCCCGCATTCGTGTAGATGTTTCCTCCTCCGACTTCCCGCAGTATCATGTTCACAGCAATCAGAAAGGGCTGTGGTCGGAAAAAACGGAAAATAAAATTGCCCATCAGACCATTCATATGGGCGGAGAAGCTGCTTCCTGCGTGATTTTGCCGCTGATGAAAAAACAGTGAGCCGTAACGGTAAAGCGGACATCGGGAAAAATCAAAAAGAAAAAGTAGCATAATCCATTCTTTTGTGATATAGTGGAAACACTATAGGTTTTGCGGTAAACCTAAAGAACGGCCCGCATCATAAAAACAAAATGAACAGGAGAAAAGCAATGGAGAAAAAGTGGTGGCACAAAACGGTTGGATACCAGATTTATCCGAAGAGTTTTCAGGATACCAACGGAGATGGAATCGGGGATCTGAAAGGCGTGATCCGTCATCTTGACAAAATAGAAAAGCTGGGAGCCAATGTCATCTGGCTCTGCCCGGTGTTTGCATCCCCGATGGTAGATAACGGATACGATATTTCCGATTACATGGATATCGACCCGTCGTTTGGAACGATGGAGGACATGAAGGAGCTGATCGCGGAGGCAAAAAGCGCGGCATCCGCATCCTGATGGATCTTGTCGTGAATCATTCCTCTGACCGGCATGCGTGGTTTCAGGCGGCACTCAAAGATCCGTTTGGAAAGTACGGAAAGTATTATGTGTTCCGGGAAGGAAAAGACGGCAAAGAGCCGAACAACTGGCGGTCGATTTTTGGCGGCAGCGCGTGGGAGAAAGTACCGGGATATGATAAACTGTATTACCTCCACATCTTCACAAAAGAGCAGCCGGATCTCAATTGGGAGAATCCCAAATTGCGGGAAGAAATTTATGAGATGATTTTAAAATGGATGGATCTGGGACTTGGCGGATTCCGTCTTGATGCGATCAGCCATCTGAAAAAGAATTATCAGTACACCAACCTTCCGCCGGATGGACCGGACGAGTACAATATGGCGTTCGAGTATTTCAACAATGTAGACGGTCTTGCCGATATCTTGTGTGAAATGAAGGAGCGCACCTTTGCGCCGACCGATGCGCTGACGATCGGAGAGTACGATCACATGGGACCGGAGGATGTGGAGGATGTGATTGGGGAAAACGGCAGTTTCTCGTCCGTTTTCGATTTTTGTCACACCCTCGACAATGTGCGTAACCCGAAATGGGGCAATACCGTGGCGCTGTTTGACGATTATCGCGATCAGCTTTTTGCGGCACAGAAAATCGTGGATGGCCGCGGCATGCTCTGCAACTTCCTCGAAAACCATGACAAAACGCGCATCATCGACCGGTTCCTGATGCCGGAGGATCAGAACCTCTACAGCGAAAAAATGCTTCCGGTCACTAATTTCTTCCTGCCGGGTATTGTGTTCCTGTATCAGGGACAGGAAATCGGCATGCGCGACGACCCGAAACAGTCCATTCAGGGATTCGTCGACAAACCGACCTTTGCTATTTACGACCGCCTGATTGCCGAAGGAAAAACGGATGCGGAAGCGCTCGAGCAGATCAACCGCGAGAGCCGCGAGCACAGCAGAACTCCGATGCAGTGGGATGCATCTGCTGAGGCGGGATTCACAACAGGTACACCGTGGTTCCCGGTGAATAAAAACTATACGGAACTGAACTATGAGGCCGAGGAAAAAGATCCTGATTCCCTGCTGTGGTTTTACCGCAAAATGGTGGCAGTAAGACGACGTGAAGATCTGGAAGAAACCTTCCTCTACGGAACGCTGATTCCGGAATACGAGACGGTAAGCGGCGTTCTGGCGTACCGCAGGAAGGATGAGAAGAATAATATTCTGATCCTTACTACTTCTCTTGCGGATGGCATTACATTGCCATTTACAGATACAATCGAAGAAGTACTTCTGAATAACTATGACACCTGCGAGGCAGGCGAGGAAACGATCCGTCTGCAGCCGTATCAGTGTCTGGTGCTGAAGGTGAAGGAATAATTGCAAAAACTAAAACAAAAACCGAAAAATCGGTCCCACAAAAGGAGAAGATCTTTTTTGCGGGACCTTTTTTTGTGGTACAATACAACAAAAAAAATCTATCATGAGGTGTGAAATGGAAAGAGACAACAGAGACGAAGACATGATGCTGAAAGGAACAAAACAGGAAATGCCGGGATTCCGTTTTCGGCTACTCCGGCCGGAGAAGAAACGGGAACTGTGGAATCCGGATTTTGAACTTTTATTTCTGCTTCGTGGGAGCGGAAGAGTCAGCTACGAGGACGGGGAAGTTCACAATCTCCCGATGGGATCTATCTTTGCGATCAACCGGTTTCAGATCTGTGACCTGGATCTGGACGAAGACGGACTTGCCCTGTCGCTCTGCGTTTCAGCGGAGACGATTGCTTCATTTCACATTAAGCTGCTGAAATGTGAAGTCAAATGTCAGTCGTTTTTTTATATGGAAGATCAACAGGAAAAATTTGACTTGATCCGGCGGGATATGGCACGGATCTTTCTTGAGATGTACAAGAATAATGAGGAACAACCGATCTATATGAAAAGCCGTGTGACGGCGCTTCTGGAGGATCTGCTTTCTTACTTTACATCCGGGGAAAAGGTGGAACAGGGCCGGAGCGGACGGGAACGCCTTCAGCGGGCATCGGACTATATTCTGCAGCATTGCCGGGAAGAGATTACGCTGGAGGATCTGGCGGATCATCTTTATCTGAGCCGTGCCTATATTTCACGGAGCTTTCCGCAGTATTTCGGTGTATCATTTCGGGAGTACGTGACGCAGGTGCGCCTGGCGCATGCCGTACAGGAAATGCACAGCGGCGCAACGCTGACGGAGATTGCCTATCACAATGGATTTGTCAATGAGACGGCGATGATCCGCGCATTCCGCAAATACCGCGGTATGACACCGAGCGAATACCGGAAGCAGATGGAATATACAGTAAAACAGCGTGAAAAGAAAGGAAAAGAGCGGGAAGAGGCGGCGGGAGACCATGATATTTTCCAGAGTCTCCTGCAGTATGCAGCGGTCACGGAGCAGGAGATTGAGACGATAAATGAGAGTGCCGTTTCCGTGACAGCGGCAGTAAACGGACGGAAACCAAGAGTGGCAGGCCACTGGAAGCGCGTGATCAATGCTGGCTATGCGGCAAGTGTGCTGAACCGCGAGGTGCAGGATGAGCTGGAACAGCTGGTGCAGGAGCTCGGCTATGAGCTGATCCGCGTAAAAGGAATTCTTGATGATGATATGTGCGTACTTCGGCGGAATATGTGGGGCGAGATTCAGTTCTGCTGGAACTATATTGATGAGGTGATCGATTTCATCCTTTCCACGGGAGCGAAGCCGTTGCTGGAATTCGGCCATATGCCGTTGCTGCTGGCAAAAACAGACCCGGGAAGAACGATGCGTCCGGCGCTAAGCAGCTCTCCGCGGGATCTGGCTGAGTGGCGCATGCTGATTAAAAACCTGATGGAACATCTAAGGGAACGGTATGGAATCAACCAGATGCGGCGCTGGATTTTCAACCCGTGGATCAGCGGAGACGTGATCACGATTGATGGAGGAGATGAGTTCTTTGAGACGTGGAAAGCATCGTACGAGGAGATGAAACGTGTGAGCCCGGATCTTGTAACATGCCTTTCCTTTGGTCTTGGACCGGAGGAACATCTCAAAGCCTTTATCGAAACTATGAAGGAAAAGGAATGTGTGCCGGAAATTTTTGCATTCCGCTCGTTTGGCACGGTGATCTATGGAGAGGAAGAGGAGAAAATGAATCTGATCCAGAACAACGAGAGCATCAATATGATTGTGAGCCGCGACCCGGATTTTCTGCGGAACCGCGGGGAGAAAGTAAAAGGTCTGCTGCAGAAGGCTGGGCTTGGTGCACTGCCGGTTCTGGTGGATGAGTGCAGCAGCAACATCTGGCAGAGGGATCTGTGCAACGATACCTGTTATAAAGCGGCATGGCTGTTTAAAAATCTTCTGGAAAATGAAGAGGCGCTGCAGGGAATTGCGTATTTCTCGGTCAATGACCGTTTGGATGAAGTATTTCCGGAGCGGGAAACGTATCATGGAGGTTTTGGGCTGTTCACGATGAACGGCATTCCAAAGGCGGTCTGCACTGCGCTGCGGCTGCTCGGCAGAATGGGATCTCGTCTGGTGAAGCGTGGGGACGGCTATTTTATCAGCACAGAGCCGGAGAAAAACCAAAGCCAGATTTACCTTTACAACTATGTTCACTACGATATGCTGTACCGCTACCGCCATGCCGTGAATATTTCCCGCACGGACCGTTACCGCGTATTCAATATGGGGGAAATCCGGACCTTTTCAGTGAAGCTGACCGGACTGGAACCGGGAAAATATTGCCTGCGGCTGTATAAAGTGACGAAAGAGCACGGCAGCAGCTACGATGCGTGGGTGCGGATGGGAGCTCCGGAGCGGATGAACCGGATGGAGCGCGCGATGCTGTGCCACAGTGCGGACCCGGAATACCGTGTCTGGGAGCAGGAAACCGACCCGGAAGGCAGCCTCACGGTGCAGGAACGCCTGGAGCCGCACGAGACGGCGCTGATTGAGGTGGAGCAGATTCTGTAAAATCTTCAAAAAATTGCACTCGCGGTGGGAGAATACAGAGAAAGAGTGGAAAAAAAGCAACAATATAAGAAGATCTTGCGGCAATTCGAGTAGAAAAGGACGAAAATATTGTTTATACTGAAAACAACATAAATGCTAAATTCTACAGAAAAGAGGTATTTCAAAATGGGGAAAATATTTGATTACGATGGCGTGCCGGTGCTGCATACCACATCCGGCGATTTAAAAGGTTATTTTTATGACGGTGTTTACATTTACAAAGGAATTCCGTATGCATACGCGGACCGTTTCCAGATGCCGGTTCCATCGAAATGGGACGGTGTGAAGGATGCAACGAACTATGGCTTTGTATGCCCGCTCCAGAACCAGGATACACCGAACGGCGAGCTGATGGTTCCGCACCGTTACTGGCCGCAGGATGAGCATTGCCAGTCTTTAAATATCTGGACAAACAAACTCGATCCGGAAGCAAAAAAGCCGGTACTCGTATGGTTCCACGGCGGCGGATATGCAGCAGGATCTTCCATTGAGCAGGTTGCGTATGACGGCGTCAGCATCGCAAAGAAAGGTGATTCGATTCTTGTTTCCGTCAATCACAGACTGAATATTTTAGGATATCTGGATCTGTCTCCATTTGGGGAAAAATACAAAAACTCCGCAAACGCAGGCCACGCCGATATGGTGGCAGCCCTGCAGTGGGTACATGACAATATTGCCCTGTTCGGCGGCGATCCGGAGAATGTAACCATTTTCGGCCAGTCCGGCGGCGGAATGAAGGTGATTGACCTGATGCAGATTCCATCAGCAGACGGCCTGTTCCAGAAAGGCCTTGTCATGAGCGGTGTGATGGAAGGGGATCCGCTCGGCGCAGGAGAAAAAGATGGAACAGAGATTGTCACGGCAATGATGAAAGAGCTTGGCTTTGATGATGTGGCGCAGCTGGAAACCGTACCGTATCCGCAGCTTGCCGCAGCATATGCAAAGGTATCCCCGGCTATCGCACAGAATGGCGGCTACATCGGCGGCGGCCCGAAAAAGGGCGATTACTTCTGCGGAAATCCATTCGACGCAGGCTTCCGTGAGCATGCACATCAGATTCCGATGATGATCGGAACCGTATACGGCGAGTTCGCAACGTTTGCACCGGCAGCTTATGATAAGAACAAACTGACAGCGGAAGAGATTCTGGAAATCCTCAAAAAGGTTTATGGAGACAATGCCGAAAAGGTTCTGGACGCTTTCAAAGAAGCATATCCGGAGAAGAACGGCGTAGATGTTCTTGCGATCGACCGCGCAATGCGTGAGCCGACCGTAAAACTTGCCAAACTGTTCGCAAAAGGCGGCGGCAAAGCATATCTCTACAACTTCGCCCTGGAATTCCCGTTCCAGAACGGCAAACCGGCATGGCACTGCTCCGACATCCCGTATTTCTTCGGCAATAGCGATCTCGTAGAAATCTGCGGAATCCCGGATGTCAGTGATAAACTGGAAAGCGAAATCTTTGGCGCCCTGCTCGCCTTTGCAAAGAACGGAACCCCGGATCACGAGGGACTCCCGCACTGGCCGGAAACAGAAGCAGAGGATGCGGATACCATGGTATTTGATAAAAAGACCGAAGTAAAACACAACTACGACGATAAAGTCTTTGCAGAGATCAACAAAGTTCTGAAGCCGTGGAGCTTTATGGACATGATGACCGACAATATTCAGCATTAAAAGGAACGGTTCAATGCGGCATAAGCGGAATCTGGATCGGATTGCGAATATCCGCTTTGACAAATAAAATAAAAAAGCCGCCTGTTTGATTTGATAAATAAAATCAAACAGGCGGCTTTTTCTGAAAATTCGGTGCTTTCAATCACATCTAAAGTATTATTTCTAACAGGGTCACGGAAGAAAAACCAGTAAAAAACGGATTGTACTGAAAAAAATACAATCTGTTTTGTTGACACACTTGAAAAAACATGATAATCTAGAAAATGCACTATTATGGCAAGATATGCCTAAAACCTTTTGTTCAGGCATGAGCGGTAATAAATATATTATAACACAAGGGGTGACAACGTCAATGGAGAAAAACAGAATACGTCCGATACCTACCGGAAAAAGTATGCGAATGAGTTACCAGAGACAAAAAGAAGTATTGGAAATGCCCAACTTGATTGAAGTCCAGAAGGATTCCTATGACTGGTTCCTGAGAAGCGGACTCAAGGAAGTCTTTGATGACATTTCACCAATCTCCGACTACGGCGGACGGCTGAGCCTTGAATTCGTAGACTTTACACTGTGTGAAGATGACGTAAAATACTCAATCGAAGAGTGTAAACAGCGTGACGCTACTTATGCGGCACCGTTAAAGGTAAAAGTAAGATTATATAATAAGGAAAAAGACGAGATCACAGAGCACGAAATTTTCATGGGTGATCTGCCGTTGATGACAGCAACAGGAACATTCGTTATCAATGGTGCAGAGCGAGTAATCGTCAGCCAGCTGGTACGTTCCCCTGGTATTTATTACGGCATCGCACATGATAAGCTCGGAAAGAGACTGTTCTCCTGTACCGTAATCCCGAACCGTGGAGCATGGCTGGAGTACGAGACCGATTCCAACGACGTCTTCTATGTCCGCGTAGACCGTACCAGAAAAGTTCCGATCACAGTCCTCATCCGTGCACTTGGAGTAAGCTCCAATGCAGAGATCGTAGAGCTGTTCGGTGAAGAGCCGAAGATTCTTGCAAGCTTCACCAAAGATACTTCCACCAACTATCAGGAAGGTCTTCTCGAGCTGTACAAGAAAATTCGTCCGGGCGAGCCTCTCGCAGTAGAAAATGCAGAGAGCCTCATCATGAGCATGTTCTTTGACCCGCGTCGCTATGACCTGGCAAAGGTAGGCCGTTATAAATTCAACAAGAAACTTGCGCTGCGCAGCCGTATCCGCAACCAGATCCTCGCTGAGGATGTTGTAGATCCGTCCACCGGTGAAATCCTTGCAGAAAAAGGCACCACCGTTACTCTGGAACTCGCAGACAAGATTCAGAACGCAGCAGTACCGTATGTATGGATTCAGACAGAGGAGAGAAACGTAAAAGTTCTTTCCAACTTAATGGTAGATCTGAAAGCATGGGTAGATGTTGACGAGGAAGAACTTGGCATCAAAGAGAAAGTATACTATCCGGTTCTGGAAAAGATCCTGGAGGAAAATACCGATATCGAAGAGATCAAACAGGCGATCAAACGTGACATCCACGACCTGATTCCGAAACATATCACAAAGGAAGATATTTTCGCTTCCATCAACTACAACATGCATCTGGAATACGGCGCAGGAAATGCCGATGATATCGACCACCTGGGCAACCGTAGAATCCGTGCCGTAGGTGAGCTGCTTCAGAACCAGTACCGCATCGGTCTGTCCCGTATGGAGCGTGTGGTACGTGAGCGTATGACAACACAGGACATCGACGGAATTTCTCCGCAGTCCCTGATCAATATCAAACCGGTTACAGCTGCAATCAAAGAGTTCTTTGGATCTTCCCAGCTGTCCCAGTTCATGGATCAGAACAACCCGCTTGGAGAGCTGACGCACAAGAGACGTCTTTCCGCCCTTGGACCTGGCGGTCTGTCCCGTGACCGTGCCGGATTCGAGGTTCGAGACGTTCACTACTCCCATTACGGAAGAATGTGCCCGATCGAGACTCCTGAGGGACCGAACATCGGTCTTATCAACTCTCTGGCATCGTATGCGCGCATCAACGAGTATGGCTTCGTTGAGGCTCCATACAGAAGAATTGACAAATCAGATCCGAAAAATCCGCGTGTTACAGACGAAGTAGTCTACATGACCGCAGATGAAGAGGATAATTACCATGTAGCACAGGCAAATGAGCCGCTGGATGCAGAAGGACACTTCATCAACAAGAACGTTTCCGGACGTTATCTGGATGAGACCCAGTCCTACGAGCCGCACATGTTTGATTACATGGACGTGTCTCCGAAGATGGTATTCTCCGTTGCTACGGCGCTGATCCCGTTCCTTCAGAACGACGATGCGAACCGTGCGCTGATGGGATCCAACATGCAGCGTCAGGCCGTACCGCTGATGATCACCGATGCTCCTGTAGTAGGAACCGGTATCGAAGCAAAAGCAGCCGTAGACTCCGGTGTCTGCGTCGTTGCAAAGAAAGCAGGAACCATTTCCTACTCCTGCTCCAACGAGATCCGCATGAACAATGATGACGGAACAAAAGATGTTTACCATCTGACCAAATTCATGCGAAGCAACCAGAGCAACTGCTACAACCAGAAACCGATCGTATTTAAAGGTGACCATGTAGAGGCCGGCGAAGTAATCGCAGACGGTCCGTCTACTTACCAGGGCGAGCTTGCACTTGGTAAAAACCCGCTGATCGGATTTATGACCTGGGAAGGATATAACTACGAGGACGCCGTTCTTCTTAGCGAGCGTCTGGTACAGGATGATGTTTACACGTCCATCCACATCGAGGAGTACGAGGCAGAGGCCCGTGACACCAAGCTTGGACCGGAAGAGATCACAAAAGACGTTCCGGGAGTCGGCGATGAAGCCTTAAAAGACCTGGACGAGCGTGGAATCATCCGCATCGGTGCAGAGGTACGTGCCGGTGATATTCTGGTCGGAAAAGTAACTCCGAAGGGAGAGACTGAGCTGACCGCAGAGGAGCGTCTGCTCCGTGCCATCTTTGGCGAGAAAGCAAGAGAAGTACGTGATACTTCCCTGAAAGTACCGCACGGTGAGTATGGTATCATCGTGGACGCCAAAGTATTTACCCGTGAAAACGGCGACGAACTTTCTCCTGGAGTAAACCAGGCAGTCCGCATCTACATCGCACAGAAGAGAAAAATCTCTGTCGGCGATAAGATGGCTGGTCGTCACGGAAACAAGGGTGTCGTTTCCCGTGTACTTCCTGTAGAGGATATGCCGTTCCTGCCGAACGGACGTCCGCTGGACATCGTGCTGAACCCTCTGGGTGTGCCGTCCCGTATGAACATCGGACAGGTGCTGGAGATCCACTTAAGCCTTGCAGCAGCAGCGCTTGGATTTAACGTATCCACCCCGATTTTCGACGGCGCAAACGAGAAAGATATTCAGGATACCCTGGAACTGGCAAACGATTATGTAAACATGGAATGGGATGCATTCTCCGAGAAATATAAAGATGTTCTGCTTCCGGAAGTATATCAGTACTTGGAAGAGCACCTGGATCACAGAGAACTGTGGAAGGGCGTTGATATCGCAAGAGACGGTAAGGTACAGCTCCGCGACGGACGTACCGGTGAGCCGTTTGATGGAAGAACCACCATCGGACACATGCATTACCTGAAACTGCATCACCTGGTAGACGATAAGATCCATGCACGTTCTACCGGCCCATACTCCCTCGTTACACAGCAGCCGCTGGGTGGTAAAGCTCAGTTCGGTGGACAGCGTTTCGGAGAGATGGAGGTTTGGGCTCTTGAGGCGTACGGTGCATCCTACACGCTGCAGGAGATCCTGACTGTGAAGTCTGACGATGTGGTTGGCCGTGTGAAGACATACGAAGCCATCATCAAGGGCGACAATATTCCGGAGCCTGGTATTCCGGAATCCTTCAAAGTATTGTTGAAAGAGCTGCAGTCCCTGGCACTCGATGTCCGCGTACTGCGTGATGACAATACCGAAGTTAAAATTATGGAATCAGTTGATTACGGTGATACCAACCTGAACCACATCATCGAGGGAGACCGTTACTCTGACAGAGAGGACGAGAGATTTGGTGACTATGGATTCTCCAAGAAAGAATTTGACGGAGAAGAAATGGTAGATGTGGAAGAGGATGAAGAAGAAGACTCTTATCTTGATCTGGATGAAAGTTCAGATGATGACATGTAACTTGTAGATCTTCGCTTTGCGAGGAAAGGGGTAATCAAATGCCAGAAACAGCAAAAAAGAAATTACCAGATGAGCTTTGATGCCATCAAAATAGGACTTGCCTCCCCGGAGAAAATCCGGGAGTGGTCCCATGGCGAGGTAAAAAAACCGGAGACCATCAACTACAGAACGCTGAAACCGGAAAAAGACGGTCTGTTCTGTGAAAGAATCTTCGGACCAAGCAAAGACTGGGAGTGCCATTGCGGTAAATATAAGAAAATTCGCTACAAAGGCGTAATCTGCGACCGATGCGGCGTAGAAGTAACAAAATCCAGTGTGCGCCGTGAGCGTATGGGACACATTGAGCTGGCAGCTCCGGTATCCCACATCTGGTATTTCAAAGGAATTCCGTCCCGTATGGGACTGATCCTGGATCTGTCTCCGAGAACTCTGGAAAAGGTTCTGTATTTCGCAAACTACATCGTTCTTGATGCAGGCGATACCAAATTACAGTACAAACAGGTTCTGACCGAGAAAGAATACCAGGATGCCAGAGAGGAGTTCGGAAACAGCTTCCGTGCAGGTATGGGTGCGGAATCCATCAAAGAGCTTCTGATGGCAATCGATCTGGAAAAAGAGTCTGCTGAATTAAAGGCAGGTCTTAAAGATTCTACCGGACAGAAGAGAGCCCGCATCATCAAGAGACTTGAGGTTGTTGAGGCATTCCGTGAGTCCGGAAACCGTCCGGAGTGGATGATCCTCGATGCGGTTCCGGTTATTCCGCCGGATCTGCGTCCTATGGTACAGCTTGACGGAGGACGTTTTGCAACATCCGACCTGAATGATCTGTACCGCCGTATCATCAACCGTAACAACCGTCTGAAGAGACTGCTGGAGCTCGGTGCACCGGATATCATCGTGCGCAACGAGAAACGTATGCTTCAGGAGGCAGTTGATGCCCTGATCGACAACGGACGCCGTGGCCGTCCGGTTACCGGTCCTGGAAACCGTCCGCTGAAATCTCTGTCTGACATGCTGAAGGGTAAATCCGGCCGTTTCCGTCAGAACCTTCTTGGTAAACGTGTTGACTACTCTGGCCGTTCCGTTATCGTCGTAGGACCGGAACTGAAGATTTACCAGTGCGGTCTGCCGAAAGAAATGGCAATCGAGCTGTTCAAACCGTTCGTTATGAAAGAGCTGGTTTCCAATGGTACTGCACACAACATCAAAAACGCAAAGAAAATGGTCGAGAAACTCGAGCCGCAGGTATGGGACGTTCTCGAGGACGTCATCAAAGAGCATCCGGTTATGCTGAACCGTGCCCCTACCCTGCATCGTCTGGGTATCCAGGCGTTCGAGCCGATTCTGGTAGAAGGTAAAGCGATTAAGCTTCACCCGCTGGTTTGTACCGCATTCAACGCCGACTTCGACGGTGACCAGATGGCTGTCCATCTGCCGCTGTCTGTAGAAGCGCAGGCAGAGTGCCGTTTCATGCTTCTTTCTCCGAACAACCTGCTGAAACCGTCCGATGGTGGTCCGGTAGCCGTTCCTTCCCAGGATATGGTTCTTGGTATCTACTATCTGACACAGGAGCGTCCGGGCGAGAAGGGCGAAGGAAGCTTCTTCCGCGATATGAACGAAGCCATCCTGGCATACGAGAACGGATACATTACCCTGCAGACCAAGATTACCATCCGCTGCGAAAAAGAGATGGAAGATGGTACTGTAATGCAGCAGAACGTAAGCTCCACACTCGGAAGATTCCTCTTCAATGAGATTCTGCCGCAGGATCTGGGATACGTAGACCGTACGGTTCCGGGTAACGAGCTTGCGCTTGAGGTTGATTTCCTCGTTGCAAAGAAACAGCTGAAACAGATTCTGGAAAAAGTCATCAATACACACGGAGCTACCAAAACCGCAGAGGTTCTGGACTATATCAAGGCAACCGGATATAAATACTCCACCCGTGCAGCCATGACCGTATCCATTTCCGATATGACCGTGCCGCCGCAGAAGCCGGAGATGCTCGCCGAAGCACAGGCAACGGTAGACAAGATTACAAGAAACTTCAAACGTGGTCTGATTACAGACGAAGAGCGTTACAAAGAGGTTGTAGATACTTGGAAGAAGACCGACGATGCGCTGACAAAAGCACTGCTCGACGGACTGGATAAATACAATAACATCTTCATGATGGCTGACTCCGGAGCCCGTGGTTCCGATAAGCAGATCAAACAGCTGGCCGGTATGCGAGGACTGATGGCCGATACAACCGGACACACCATCGAGCTGCCGATCAAGTCAAACTTCCGTGAAGGTCTTCAGGTACTGGAATACTTCATGTCCGCACATGGAGCACGAAAAGGTATGTCCGATACCGCGCTTCGTACCGCCGACTCCGGTTACCTGACCCGTCGTCTGGTAGACGTTTCTCAGGACCTGATCATCCGTGAAATCGACTGTGCCGAGGGCAAGGACGAAATTCCGGGTATGTGGGTCAGCGAGTTCACAGACGGAAAAGAGCAGATCGAGAGTCTGCAGGATCGTATCACAGGTCGTTTCTCCTGCGAGACGATCAAAGACAAGGACGGCAATGTCATTGTAAAAGCAAACCATATGATCACCCCGAAACGTGCTGCCCGTGTCATCAAAGACGGCATCAACGAGAACGGTGAGCATTATACAAAAGTAAAAATCCGTACCATTCTTACCTGCCGTTCCGGTAACGGAATCTGCGCAAAATGCTATGGCGCCAACATGGCAACCGGCGAAGCAGTACAGGTTGGTGAGTCTGTCGGAATTATCGCAGCACAGTCGATCGGTGAGCCTGGTACACAGCTGACCATGCGTACCTTCCATACCGGTGGTGTTGCCGGTGGAGATATCACACAGGGTCTTCCTCGTGTCGAGGAGCTTTTCGAGGCAAGAAAGCCGAAAGGACTTGCCATCATCACCGAAATCGCCGGTGTTGCACAGATCAAAGACACCAAGAAGAAACGCGAAATCGTTGTTACCAATCCGGAAGACGGCGTATCCAAGACATACCTGATCCCTTACGGATCCCGTATTAAGATCGCAGACGGAACTGTTCTGGAAGCCGGAGACGAGCTGACCGAAGGTTCTGTCAACCCGCACGATATCCTGAAGATCAAAGGTGTACGTGCCGTTCAGGATTACATGATCCGCGAGGTACAGAGAGTTTACCGTCTGCAGGGTGTAGAAATCAACGATAAGCATATCGAGGTTATCGTTCGCCAGATGCTGAAGAAGATCCGCATCGAGGAGAACGGAGATACCGAATTCCTTCCGGGCGACATGGTAGACTTCCTGGATTACGACGAGACCAACAAAGCTCTGATCGCAGAAGGCAAAGAGCCGGCAGAAGGAAAACAGGTACTGCTTGGTATCACCAAAGCATCCCTGGCATCCGATTCCTTCCTGTCCGCAGCATCCTTCCAGGAGACCACCAAGGTTCTGACCGACGCTGCTATCAAGGGTAAGGTTGACCATCTGGTAGGCCTGAAAGAGAACGTTATCATCGGTAAACCGATCCCGGCCGGTACCGGTATGAAGTGTTACAGCAACATTCATCTGAATACCGACAGCATGATCGAGGAAGAAGAGGACGAGGATCTGATTCTGACCGAAGATCTTGAGGACGATGCTCCGGCAGCTCCGATGGCAGAAGCTCCGGTTGAAGAGCCGTCAGCTGAAGAGGAAGAGCCGATGCTCGACTTCGACTTTGAGGAAATGATTCCGTCAAAGAATGATACCGAGGAGTAAACCCTTCAACAAATAATAGCAAGGATTCTCCCACCTCTATAGGTGGTGAGATGAATTGCAAATAAGAAAGTTAACGGCAGTGGCGGGCGGAGAGAAATCGGTATCCCCCACTGACATGAGGCAAACCACAG
>ENA-OQIX01000114-OQIX01000114.1-human-gut-metagenome-genome-assembly--contig:-NODE-114-length-15474-cov-3.095654_pt1 | contig 15474 bp, 20 predicted proteins | sample MGYA00242591_ERZ504756 | MGnify/ENA primary metagenome ERZ504756 (study PRJEB26092, sample SAMD00036369) | human gut metagenome | host: Homo sapiens | study: EMG produced TPA metagenomics assembly of...
AGGTGCAGCGCCTGCTGGACAAGAACTCTGGCATCATTGTGGGCCAGATTGAGGAGCAGCTCAGCCCGTATCATGGTGTGGTCTATGGTGGCACCCTGAACTTCAAGGGGCACAAGCTGAACCTGATCTCCGTTGACGAGACCTATGTTGACGATGAGGGCAAGGTGCGGCCTCAGTTCCCCAAGACCGATGCCTTGGTCACCGCTCCCGGCTGCGGCCACCTGATGTATGGTGCCATCACCCAGATCAACTACGGTGATACCAAGCATACCACCATCGCAAGTCGCCGTGTTCCGAAGTTCAGCCTCAATCAGGAGAACGACCTGCGCAAGACCATTCTCAAGGCCCGCCCGCTGGCTGCACCCCACAACTACTGCCCGTGGATCCGCGTCAAGAACGTGGTCGGCTAAGTCTGGCCAGAAAGGAAGTATACCGATGCTTGTTGAGATTCTTTGCGGCGGCTATGGCTGCCGCACCAAGACGGGCATTCACACCGTCATGCGTGGTGAACAGTGCGAGGTCAGCGAAAGCGAAGCACGCCGCCTTATCGGGCTGGGCGTGGCAAAATCCCCGTACATCACCGACAGAGGCACGGCGAGCACCCTTGCGGCGGCTCCGGCGACTGCGGAAGGTAACGACACCCCCACAGCCGAAACCCAGCAGGGCGGCTCTGGGACGGCCCACCTTGACCCCAACCAGTTGCAGGACATGACTGTTGCTGAGCTGAAGAAGCTGGCGGCGGATATGGGCATCGAAACCAAGCAGCTCAAGACCAAGGATGAACTCGTCGAGGCTATCTGCGCCGAGGACGTTGTTCCCGGTGACGAGAGCACCGAGACCCCGGAGCTGTCTGCTGCGATGCCCACCGCATGAGCAGCTTCAAGGACGCTGTGCAGGAAGACCTGAACAGCGTCTTTCTGAATCTGGACGAGTTTGCAGAAACGCACACGGTCTACTATGACGGTGAGGAGTATTCGGATATTCCCATTGTCATGACCGGCCTCTCCGAAAAGGAGCGGGTGCGTCAGAGCATCAGTGACCATGCGCAGGGTCTGTACCGGGTCAGCCGGGTGCTGCACTGCGATATTGCGGCCCTGGCGGAAAGCAGCCTGAGAAGGATTGCAAGCTTGGCATTGACGAGGATGGATTCGTCCGAAACTACTATGTGGCATCCTCTGTCTGCGAGATGGGGATGCTGCGGGTGGAACTGGAGGCGATTGACGAATGAGTGATGTGACAACGGACACCATGATGCACAGCGTAGCTGCTGGCATCACCGTTGACATTGCAGAGGAGGGGTTTGACCGCGTGTCAGCCATCCTTTCCGGAATCCCCGGTGGTGCCAATCGTGCCGTTGGCTCTGCGCTTGCCCGCGCCGCTGCTGCCGGAAAGACGGTAGCAAAGCGGGCGGTCACTCAGGAGTACGCCATCAGCAGCAGTGAATTCACCAACCGCACCAAGAACGTCAACAACATTCAGCGGGCCAACAGCGGCGAGGTTTCTATCAACTTCGGCTACCGTGGCAGCGTCGTCCCCCTTAGAGTTTTCGACACCAAGGTGGACCGCAGCGGCCGCGTAGTAACTCGCGTGAAGAAGTCCGGTGCAAGACAGGCGCTGGACCGCGCTTTTGAGGCGAAGATGGGCTCTCACTATGGCATCTATGAGAGGCAGGGAGAAAAACGGTTCCCGGTCAAGGAATTGTTTGGTCCTGCCACCCCGCAGATGATGTACTCCAACGAGAATGTCATGGACTCCATCGAGGCGAAAATGGCATCCACTTACGAGGAGCGCATTGAGCATGAAATCACGCGAATTTTGAACGGATGGGGTGTCTGATATGACCAGTGTTGTTTTGCTTGAGCAGCTGAAAGCGTTTACCGAGAAAATCATGGCCGATATGATTTTCCCGGTGGCTATGCAGCAGGGCGATACCGAACAGGCCTACCGTGCCCCGGAAGTCTATCTGATGCGGCTGCCCGACAGTCGTTCTGCCAAGAAGAAAGCCCCGTATATCATCCATCGGGTCATTCCGCTGGCAACGGAGCAGCAGCCTGGCAACGAGGAGCGCACGGTCGTGTCTGTGCGATCTATTTTCTGCTGCTACAACCCGGACGAACAGGAGGGTGACCTTGCGCTCCTGAACATGATGGAGCGTTTCCGGGTGGAGCTGCTGAAAGTCCGCAAGGTGGGCGGTGTCGGAGCTGATGGAAAGCCCCGGTATCAGTTTACTCTCGACATTTCCCCCGACCACAAGTTGGAAAGCATTCCTTATGACGAGGAATCGAAGCCCTACTATGCCGGAGAAATGATCACCTACTGGAAGCTGCCGACCGTGCAGCAAACGGAGGACATTGAATTATGGCGGTGAAAAAGACCGCGGCGGAACAGAACGCCGAAAACGCTGTGAGCGCCGAGCCTGCACAGAGCAAGCCCGGCGTTTCTATTTACGTCGGCCCGTCCATTCTGGGCTACATCCAGAAAAACACGATTTACCCCTGCGCTGCTGCGGAGGCCGTAGAGCGTGATGATGTGAAGATTGCCACCGAGAAATATCCCGGTGTGGCCGACTTCATCATCAATGTGGACGAACTGCACACCACGCCTGAAAAGGCAAAAGCACGCGGCGAGGCCGTCCTTGCATTTGCACGGATGCTCGCCAAATCCAAGTAAGGAGGAATACATACTATGGCAGATCATGGTATCAATGTCAGCCGCGCCGATACCGCCGTGGCGACACCGAACACCGCAACCTGCGGCATCCCCTTTGTCATTGGCACCGCACCGCTGTCTAAGGCGACCGGTACTGCTGCGACCGCTGGCCTCCCGGTGCTCTGCACCAGCTATGATGAGGCAAAGGAACAGCTGGGTTATGACGACGACTGGGCCAAGTACACCGTCTGTGAGGTGATTGTACTACCACTTCAAGCTGTGCGCCTGCCAGCCGGTCATTTTCCTGCCCGTTGGCGAGACCGCCGAGGCTTCCGATGTGTCCGCCGCTGTTGAGCAGATTGAGCTGTGCCTGACCATGTTCGGCATTGTGCCCGACCTGATTATGGCTCCCGGCTTCTCCCAGGATGCCACCGTTGCAGCTGTTATGGACGCAAAGGCTGGCTCCATCAACGGCATGTTTACCGGCAAGGCTCTGGTGGACATTTCCGCAAAGACCTATACCGCTGCGGTTCAGGCGAAAAACAGCGGCACCTATACCGAAAAGACCATCCTGTGCTGGCCCAATGGCACCCTCGGTGATCTGCGTTTCCACGGCTCCACCGTCGAGGCGGGCTGCCTTGCAGAAACCGATACCGGCAACGAGGGCATTCCCTATGAAAGCCCCTCCAACAAGACCGTTCACATCGACGGCCTGTGCGACGACGACGGCAACACCATCAACCTGACCTATAATCAGGCCCTTGTTGTTGATGCTGCAGGCATCTGCACTTTCCTGAACTTCATGGGCGGCTGGACCGCTTGGGGCAACCATACTGCGTGCTACCCCAAGTCCACGGATGTGAAGGACTACTTCATCCCGCTCAGCCGTATGTTCGACTACGTCTCCAACACCCTCATCAAGACGTTCTGGAGCAAGCTCGACAAGCCGATGAACCGTCGTCTCATCGACACCATTCTGGATAGCGCCACCATCTGGCTGAACGGTCTGGTGGGCGCAGGCTATCTGCTGGGTGCCCGTGTGGAAATGCTGGAAAACGAGAACCCGCTGACCAGCCTGATGGCGGGCAAAATCAAGCTGCACGTCTACATGACCCCGCCCTCTCCGGCGCAGGAAATTGATTTTGTGCTGGAATATGACGCTGACTATGTGACCAGCGCACTCCAGTCCTAAAAAGGAGGCACTACAATGGCAATCGATCAGAGCGTTATCAACTTCGCGGTCTATGAGGACAGCGTGGAGTATCTGGGTATGTCGAAAGTTACCCTGCCTGATGTTACCTTTCTGACGCAGAGTATTTCGGGCGCTGGTGTCGGTGGTAACGTCGAAGCGGTCATTCTGGGCCATTTGGAGGCTATGACCCTTGGTCTGGAATTCCGCACCACCACGCCGCAGTCCGTCCAGTTGTCGGAGCTGCGCCGTCACAACATTGACCTGCGTGTGGCAAACCAGTATGAGGATCCTGTTGCGGGCACGGTCGAGGCACGGAAGGAAAAGCATATTTTCGTGGTCGTGCCCAAATCGACCAAGGGTGGCGCCATTGCCCCCGCAACGCCCACCTCTGGCTCCGGTGAGTACGCTGTCCGCTACTGGGCAACGTACATCAACGGTAAGAAGGTGCGTGAACTGGACCCCCTCAACTTCATCTGCTACATCAACGGTGTGGATTATCTGGCCGGTGTCCGTGCGGCCCTGGGCAAGTAATCCGCATATACCGTTCCGCCGGAGCTGCATTTTGCAGTCCCGGCCTATTTTTTGAGCGTGAAAGGAGCTATCCAGCATGAACGCCGTCATTGACCCGAAAGAATTTGATGCAGCTCAGGCTGCCGCTGCAAAGGCTGCTGCCGCTGCTGACCCGTATACCTACACTCACAAGCTCCAGAAGCCCCTTGACTATGAGGGCAAGCACTACGAATCCCTCACGTTCAACTGGGGCAAGCTGACCGGCAATGACTCCATCGCCATCGAGGCAGAGCTTACGGCTCTGAATCAGCCGGTTATCATCCCCTCGATGAGTGCGGGCTACCTTATCCGCATGGCCTGCCGGGCGTGTACCGAGCCTATCGGTGTTGACGTTATCGGTGCTATGAGCATCCGGGACTACAACGCCATCCGCACCAAAGCAAGAAATTTTTTGCTGAGGTCGGACTTGTAACCGGTGATGGCGGTGTGTGGCTGCGACGACAGGTGCTTGCAATGGCACAGGTCAACTGTACGCCTGCGCCCTACTGGCTGGAAATGCCCCTGTATCAGTTCCGGCAATGGATCCGCAGCAGCAATGACCTCATTGCCGAGCGCCAGAGAGCGAGAAAGGACGGTAAGTAGTGGCTCGTAAAGAGTGGGAGCTGCTGTTCAACCTGTCCGCTAAACAGAACAGCAGCTTTTCCAGTACATTCAAGGCTGCTCAGTCTGCCCTTGTGGAAACGCAGGGGAAGATTCAGCTGTTGAACAAAGTACAATCCGACATTTCGGCGTACCAGAAGCAGCAGCAGGCCGTTGACGCAACCCGTCAGCGGCTTTCTGTTTTGCAGCAACAGTACGACAACATCCAGAAAGAGATTCAGGAGACCGAGGGTTATTCCTCTGCGTTGGAAAACAAGCTGATTTCCAAACAAGCGCAGATCGACAAGACTGCGGCCTCCCTGAACACTTATGAGCAGCGTTTAGCTGCCACCGGGAACGCCCTGCACGAGGCCGGCGTGGATACCACGCAGCTGACAGCAGAAAGCGTCCGGCTGGAAACTGAGGTCGATAAGCTGAAAGACCAGCAGGTTGACCTTAAAAGACCATGGACGAGGCCGGAGAGGGCGCAAAGGGATTCGGTGAAAAATCGGTCGATGCGCTTGAGACGGTCGAGGCCACGCTGGCCACGGTCGGTATTTCAAAGGCCCTCGGAGAAATCCGGGATGCCTACATGGACTGCATCAACACCGCAGGTGATTTTGAAGCATCCATGAGCAATGTCGAGGCACTCTCCGGCGCTACCGGCGAGGAATTGACGACCCTGTCCGACAAGGCCAAGGAAATGGGCGCAACCACGAAATTCACCGCTGGTGAATCGGCTGATGCCCTGTCCTACATGGCTTTGGCAGGCTGGGACACCCAGTCTATGCTGGACGGCATCAGCCCGGTGCTGAATTTGGCTGCTGCTGCCAACATGGATCTGGCGCAGGCATCCGATATTGTCACCGACTACCTGACGGCCTTTGGCCTGAAGGCCTCCGACACCTCGCACTTTGTCGATGTGATGGCCTATGCCATGGCCCACTCCAACACGAATGTTATCCAGCTGGGCGAGGCGTACAAGGCGTGTGCAGCCACCGCAACGTCCCTCGGCTACTCGGTCGAAGAAACGACGGCAGTGCTGGCCACCATGGCCAATGCTGGTGTCAAGGGTGGCGAAGCTGGTACGGCCCTGAACGCAATCTTCACCCGACTTGCTACCAACACGAAGGAGTGCGGCGACAAGCTGGCTGCATATGGCGTAAACATCTACGATGCACAGGGCAATATGCAGAGCTTGTCCAGCATCCTCACCGGCATGGCTGGCATCTGGGGTGACTTGACTGACCAAGAGCAGGCCAACCTTGCGAAGACGGTAGCTGGCACGAACCAGTATTCCAAACTGCAAACCATCATGGCTGGATGCAGCGAAGCAGCGGCCGAGGGTGGGCAGTCTTTCTCAGACTATACTGCGGCTCTGAACAACTGCGCCGGGTCTGCCGACAAGATGGCCGGCACTATGCTGGACAACATGAACGGCCGCCTGACTCTGATGCAGTCCGCAGCGGATGGCCTGAAAATCGCAATCGGTGAAGACCTGACCCCGGCAATGTCCGGCCTGTACGATGTCGGAGCTGAAGTTCTTGGCTGGATGCAGGGCGTTGTAGAGGAGAACCCCGGCCTTGTCCGTGGCATCGCCGCCGGAACGGTAACGTTGGGTGGCCTGCTCGGTGTCCTGACCGCAGTTGCAGCAGGCATCAAGGCTGCGCAAATGGCCGCAACGCTTTTCTACGGGCACCCTTGCCGGCTTGGCTGGACCTCTCGCCATTGCAGCCGTCGCAACGGCCGGCGTGGTGACGGTGGTAACTGCTCTAGCAACATCCTCCGATGATTCCGTTCCTCCTGTAAAGGAGCTGACCAGCGCCGCTCGTGACATGGGCGACAGCATGGAAGAAGCGAGCGCAAGCTACGATTCCACCCTGTCCAACATGGCAGCGACCGCCAGCGTTGCGGACCAGTACATCAGCAAGTTGGAGGCCATCGAGGCCGCCACAAATGGGAACACGGACGGAAATGCCGAATACCACGACACGCTGGCCCGGCTGTCTGTTCTGGTGCCCAGTCTTGCAGATGATATTGACCTTGAGACCAATTCCATCAAGGGCGGCACCGCAGCGCTGCGCCAGCACACGGATGCCTATGTGGCGGATGCCAAGGCACAGGCCCGGCAGGAATACCTGAACACCCTTTATGACCAGTACAACAATGTGCTGGTTGAGAGTGCTGAGAACGAAACCAAGCTGGCGACCGCGCAGGCAAAGGTGGAAAAATCCAATGCCGGCATGTCTGCTGCCTACGATAAGCTGCTGACCACCCTCGGCCTGACGGATGAGCAGTTCAAGCTCACCTACGGCACGGTGGAAGATCTGCCGTGGCGCACCATGAGCGAGGATGTGCAGCAACTGCGCACTGAGTATATGGGGTACTCGGATGACCTTGTCACTGCCCGGCGGGAGGTCGAGAACTACACCGCCGCCGTAGAACAGGATCAGGAGGCTATCAATGCCGCCGAGGCCGAGTATCAGGAGGCCAGCGCCGCAGTCGATGCCCTGAATGCTTCGCAGCAGTCCGCCGCCGACAGCGCAGACGATGTTGCAGCGCAGCAGCAGAATGTGGCGAATGCCATCTCTGATGCAGAGCTTCGGATTCAGGACATCATTGCAGCCTACAAGGATGCCTATGATGAAGCCTACGGCAGCATCAGCGGCCAGTATGCGTTGTGGGATTCTGCGGAAAAGGTCGTTTCGACCTCCGCTGCATCCATCAACAATGCACTGCAAAGCCAGATCACCTACTGGGACAACTACAACCAGAACCTCGAAAAGCTGAACGAACGGGCGGCTGACATCGACGGTCTGAGTGAAGTTATCGCCAGTTTTGCGGATGGCAGCAAGGAATCCGTCAATGCGATTGCCGGTATGGCCTCGGCCTCGGACGCTGACCTCGCCAAAATGGTTGAGAACTACGCTGCGCTGAAAGAAGCGCAGGATACCACCAGCGAATCTATCGCCGACCTCAAGACCGGCATGAGCAATTCTATGGACGAAATCGCCCAGACCGTAGCCGATACCGTATCGGAAATGGACATGAGCGACGAGGCCACGGAAAGCGCCAAGGCGACGATTCAGGGCTTCATCGATGGCGCATCCGGCATGATGCCCCGTGTGCAGGAAGCCTATGCCAAAATCGCCTCGGCGGCCTCTACTGCGCTGGCAGGCTCCAATGAGCGCTACAATGTCAACCACGGAATCCCCGGATATGCTGTTGGTACGGAAGATGCGGCCCCCGGCTTTGCCCTCGTTGGTGAGCATGGCCCGGAGCTGGTCTACTTCAACGGCGGGGAATCTGTTCTGACGGCCTCGGAAACCAGACGGGAGATGGAGAGCGCAAGCGTTACCCCATGAACGCTGAGCTGCCAGAGAGCAGCGGCTCCTCCTCAGCACGCAGCACGGTTCCTATATCGCTCTCGCCGGTTTACCATATCTCAGGTATATCTGATACTGCCGAGCTGCAAAACGTCCTGAATGCCCAGAATGACAGCCTGAGAGAACTTGTCCTCGAAATCGTGAAAGATGCAGAGGACGATGATTTCAGAGGGAGGTATGCATGAGTAAAACCTATACGACTGTGCAAGGCGACCGCTGGGACAGCATGGCCTATAAGCAGCTCGGCAGTTGCGCCTATGCTCCCAACCTGATAGCTGCTAATCCGCAGCACTTGGGCTATTTTGTGTTCCCGGCCGGAATCGTTCTGACGCTCCCGGATACCGAGACACAAACCAGCTCCACCTTGCCCCCGTGGAAGAAGGTGGTCACATGAGCGACGAAAATACCGCCCGCCATGCCGAGTGTACGGTGGAGTTTGACGGTGTGGACATCACCAGCAGCATCAAGCCCTACTTGCTGTCGCTGACATTTACCGATAATGAGGAAGATGCCAGTGACGACCTGCAGATCAAACTCCAAGACCGGGAGGGCGTTTGGATGACCGACTGGCTTCAGAAGATGCTGGACGGCGATGTGTCGGCCGCATCTTCTGATGGCTACAAGGTTGGTGACGTGGTGCAGTTTCTCGGTGGTCCGCACTACAAGGCATCTACCGACAAAAAGGCAAACGGAACACCAAAGGCTGGCCCGGCCAAGATCACCATCATCAAACAGGGTGCGCTGCACCCGTACCATGTTATTCACACGGACGGAACGTCCCGGGTCTATGGCTGGGTCGATGCCAGCGAGATCTCCGGTAAATCTGGCGGCAGTTCTTCCGGCAGCGGTGAAGGCGGCCTGAAAATCCGGGCTACCATCACGGCCTGTAACTGGCACTCTGACGGGAAGGATGAGGCGCTGGACTGCGGGGAGTTTGAGTTGGACAGCATAAACGCATCCGGCCCGCCCGACATCATCACCATAAAGGCCACGGGGCTGCCCTATACCAGCCAGATCCGGCAGACCAAGCAGAGCAAGGGTTGGGAAAAGTACAAGTTATCCGGCATCGCCAATGAAATGGCGAAGAAGAACGGTATGCAATCCCAGTTTCTTGCAAAGCAAGACCCGGAGTATAAGCGTGTGGAGCAGTACCGCTGCTCTGACATCGACTTCCTGTCGCAGCTGTGCCATGATGCCGGCCTGTCGCTGAAATGTACAGACGGCAAAATCGTCATCTTCGACCAGAAGGAATACGAGGGAAAAGATTCTGCATGGACTGTCACCAAGGACGACAAGAGCTATATCAAGTGGAGCCACACGCTCGGCCAGGCCGGAACGCAGTATGCGTCCTGCCGGGTGTCCTATGTTGGGCCGAACGGCAAGCCCCTTGAGGGTATCGCCTACGTCAAGGACTACGATGCCAAGAGCAAAACCAACCAGCAGCTGGAAGTTTATGCCCCGGTCACGAGCAAGGCCGAGGCCAAAGAACTGGCTGCCAAAAAGCTCCGACTGCACAACAAGTTTGAGCGTCAGGTGGGCTTTACCTATTCCGGTGATCCGGGCAAGGTGGCCGGTCTGACGTTTGAGGCTAAGGACTTCGGGCCGTGGGATGGAAAGTACATCGTGAAGCAGGCCAAACATACCGTGACTGGCTCTGGCGGGTACACCACGCAGGTTTCCGGCCGTCATGTTTTAGGAGGGTACTGATGAACACTGCTGTTGATGTTCGCCTCGGTAAAGTCACCGATGTGAACAAAGAAAAGCGCCTTGTCCGTTGTAAGTTTGAGGACACCGGCATCACGTCCGGCTGGCTCCCGGTGATGCAGCACTACAAAGCCATTGTCTATACGGAGTCAGCCGGTGAGCATAATCACCAGTATATCCACCCCAGCCCCTACAACCTTGAAATCAAAAAGACCATGGATGGCTCCCGCCAGATTTGGGATGAAGAGGAAAAGGTTATCGGAGCGGACAACTCCACCGACCATCAGCACAAGTCTCATGTGGTGTGGTGGTTGCCGGCCGTTGATGATACGGTGGTCTGCCTGTACCTCCCGTGCTTCAATGCTGATGGTTTTGTTCTGGGAGGGATTTATCCGTGATCGTTGGTTGCCTCGGAGACATCAGCTTTTCCGTGTTTGATAGTCATGTCGAGACCATCAAGAACATGGTGCAGAATGTGTCGGCCAGATACACGACCCACCAGCGCGCCGGAGGCCCGGCCCTGACCGAGTTGACAGGCACCGATGCTCAAACCATCACGTTTGACATTGAGTTGGCCGCATACCTCGGCGTAAATCCCACCAAGGAGCGGGAACGGCTGAAAGAATGTGTCCTCAACGGGACTACGCTGCCGTTCGTTCTCGGCAATGTGGTCTACGGCAGCTATCGGTGGGTTATCAAATCTGCAAAATTTAAGACCCTGCACACAAACGCTTTCGGTACGCCGACATGGATTACTGCAAGCGTTTCTTTGTTGGAATACCAGAGAGAATGAGGTGATTTTTGTGAGCAACTACTTGGTATCGGCAAACGACCTGACCACCATTTCCCTTGGAGAACAGGATACCGTGACCAGTGTTCTGCAGAACATCGCCGTCATCCTGTCCACACCGAAAGGCACGGTGCCTTGCTATCGGGAATTTGGCATTGATATTGCGAACATTCTCGACCGGCCGGAAAACGTGGCGCAGCCTATGCTCTGCGCTGCTATCAAAGAGGCCATCGAGCGATTTGAACCTCGTGCTACCTACATGGGGACTACCTTCAAGGAAGCCCCTGACACTCCCGGGCGGATGCTGCCCGTCGTGGAGGTGAGCATCAGTGCGTAAAACTTACGAGTTCGTGTCCACGGACATGGATGAGCTGGACAGGCTGCTTGTCACAGGGTATGAGCAGTTCTTTGGCAAAACTGTGATGCCCGGCAGCCCGGAACGGCTTTTCATTTCGTGGGTTGAGGATGCCATCATGTACGAGCGTGCCCAGAACAACTGGACAGGCAGCCAAAACTTACCCAGCAGCGCAGAGGGCGAGTATCTGGATGGCCTGGCCGAGCTGTTTACTTGCAGGAGCGTCCCAAGCCTACGGCGGCGAACCTGCACCATGCGCTTTTACATCAGCGAACCCCGCCAGACGGCGGTACTGATTCCGGCCGGCACCCGTGTCACGGACGACAATGCAGCCCTGTACTGGGAAACCTCCGCAGATGAGTACGTTCCCATCGGCGCAACATACACGGATGTTCAAGTGACCTGCCAGACCGTAGGCACGGCTGGCAATGATTACGCTGTGGGTGACATCCACACCGCTGTTGACATCTACGACTACTATTCTGGCTGCTCCAATATCACGGTCAGCGCAAACGGTTCTGATGCCCCGGACGACGAGGAATTTTATGAGCTGATGCGTGACAGCCAGAGCGCATGGTCTGATGCTGGCCCAATCGGTGCTTACAAATACTTTGCAAAGAGGGTATCCACGGAAATCGCAGATGTCGTTGCCAATTCGCCCAGCCCCGGCACTGTTTGCCTGTACGCCGTCATGAATGACGGCAGCGTGGCTGGCGAGGAAACCAAGCGTGCTATGGTTGCGGCCTGTTCGCCGGATGAAATCCGGCCGTTGACTGACTATGTGATCTCTGGCGACCCGGAAGAAGTACCCTATAATATCGACCTGACCTATTACCTGACCCGGGACGGAAGCGTTTCCGCAAGTGAAGCTCAGTCCGGCGTGAATGAGGCTGTGCAGCGGTACATCCGCTGGCAGTCCGGCAAGATGGGCAGGGACATCAACCCTGACAGGCTGCGGTATCTGCTTCTTTCGGCCGGCATCAAACGTGTAGATCTCAAACAGCCCGCCTTTACTCCGCTGGAAGACGGTGCGCCATCCCTTGACCGCAACGACAAGGTTCCGCAAGTGGCAAAGTTGGGCACGGTGACGATAAAGAGCGGAGGGTATGAGGATGAGTAACCACGGCCTGACTGCTGACAACATGATGCAGCAGTTTCCGATTGCGCTCCAAAAAGACCCTAAGACGGTGGCTCTGGGACAGGCCATAGCCAAGGTGATGGAATCCCGGCAGGATGAAATCGACTCCCTGCGGATTTATACCCGCATCGACGAACTGCCCGAATGGCTGCTTGACATTCTGGCTCGGGACTTCGCCGTGGACTGGTACGATAGATCCTACACCCTTGAGGAAAAAAGAAAAACCATCAAGGACAGCTTCTATGTTCACCGGCACCGTGGCACAAAAGCGGCTGTTGAAAGAGCCATTTCTGCGATTTATCCCAATCCCAAAGTTTTGGAGTGGTTTGAGTACGGCGGCGATCCGTACCACTTCAAACTCCGTATCACGGTTGATTTCGCTGCAATCAATGAGGCCAAACATCAGCAGGTTTTGCAAAAAATCATCTGCTACAAAAATCTTCGGTCGCATTTGGACAGCGTCATTTACTACACGGAAACGGAGCCGAAAGCGTGCTATGTTGCAGCGATTCCCTGCGCCACAACGATGTCCTACACGGTTCTTATGCCGGGTGTTATCGAGCCGTGGGCAGTCAGTGCACACGCCTGCGCCGCTGGTACGGTCAGCACAACTCGGATGAAAACGACCATTGCGCTGCCCGGAACTATCCACGCCAAGGCTGTGTCTGCACAGGCGCTTGCATCTGGCAGACCTTCGCAGACCTATGAAACCGTCACCATCAAGTTAGGAGGGAAATCGTTATGAGCTGGGAAAAATATGCATATACCAGCGCCGGTGCTGCGATGCTGTCCGAGTCCATTTCGGGCGGTGCGCTCACCATCACCCGTGCTGTAAGCGGCACGGGCACCGTTGACACCGACTTGTCCGAGGAAACGGCAGTCAGCGGTGATACCTATGAGCTCAAACTGCTGGGCATCGACACCGTGGAATACGAGGGCGAAAAAGCCCGCAAAGTCAGCATTTGGACGGGCGGTGCAGATGAACCGTACTTCATGCACCAGATCGGCGTATTTGGCCGCCTCAATGATGACCCGGAGGACACGTTGCTCTTTCTGATGCAGGATGATCGGGGCGTCGAGATCCCGGCCATCGGTACTGCTGACCATGAATTCCAAATTGCTGTGTTGCTGGCCGTTTCGACCAAAGCCAATATCTCGCTCACCGTTGACCCGCAGGTTGAAGCAATTATGCGGATGGTGCGGGAAATGGTGCTGAAGGAGATCTCACAGCACAACGATGCCCCGGATGCCCATGCCAAAATCATCACCGAAGCTACCAGTAAGGCTCTGAAAGAGCTGGAGGAATCCGGCCAGATCATGTCGGAAGACAGGGTCAAAGAGCTTATCAAGGAAAGCGGCGGCGGTGGTGGCGGCAGCTCCGGCGGCTACTATGGCAAATACGACCTGACCCTTTCTGTGGACGGCTGGAAAGCCGTATCGGACAGCGAGGGCGAAATGCCGTATGCGTATACCTACGATGCAGAGTTGGCAGACTGCACCCCTGAGCTTTGGCCCAGCGGTTCCGCAACTGCCAGCTGCTTTTCTATTTCGAGCAAGGCGGGTGTCCTGAACGGGTGCGAGACTTTGAACGGTATTGTTCGATTTTTCTCTCAGCGCATCCCGGAAGCTGATATTCAGGCGGTCGTCACTCTGTTCGGGAAAGGAGGTGGCACCGGTGAACTGGTAATTGCGACCCGTGACCGGCTGGGCTGCGTGAAAATTGGCGACGGCGTGGAAGTGACCAAAGACGGTGTTATTTCTGTCCACGCCACAGTTTCCGAAGACCAGATGGCAGCTACGGATGATGTATCCGAAATGCTGGCCGAAATCTACGACAAATAAACACCAAACAACAATTTACGGAGGATACTTATTATGGCTTACAATGTTGAAAAGCTCGCGAAGCTGGGCGCACTGAAGGAGCTGGGTCTGAAGCAGAAGGCCGTTGACGAGGCCCAGAACAAGCGCATCAAGGCTCTGGAGGATGTCGGCGCACAGGCCAACGTCTTGGAGGGCGTTAAGGTGAACGGCGTTGCCCTGGCCATCGCTGAGAAGATGGTGGACATTCTGGTTGCCACCGGCTCCAAGAACGGTAGCATTTCCGTGGCTGGTACCGATGTCGCCATCAAGGGTCTGGCTGCACTGGCCTACAAGGCGAAGATTTCCCAGTCTGACCTCGACGACGCTCTGGCTGCTGTTCTGGCTGCAAAGGCCGACAAGGCCACTACTCTGGGTGGATACGGCATCACCGACGCTTACACCAAGGACGAGATCAACGCCAAGATCAGCGCTGTCTATAAGCCCGCTGGCTCTGTGGTCTTTTCTGCGCTGCCCGCTCTGGCTGAGAACGTTCTGGGCAACGTCTACAACGTGACCGATGCTTTCACCACCACCAACAACTTCGTTGAGGGTGCGGGCAACAAATATCCCAAGGGCACCAATGTCGTGGTGGTCAAGGTCGGCGATTCCTACAAGTATGATGTGCTGGCCGGTTTCGTTGACCTGTCTGGCTATGTGGAGAAAGAAGCGGGCAAGGGTCTGTCTGACGAGAACTTCACTGCGGCTCTCAAGGATAAGCTGGACGGCATTGAGGCTGGCGCAAACAAGTATGTCCATCCCACCCACACCGCTGCTGCCAGCGGTTTGTACAAGACCACTGTGGATGAAGAGGGCCATGTGACCGATGCCATTCCTGTGACCAAGGATGATATCACCGGCCTTGGCATCCCGGCTCAGGATACCACCTATGACGAGGCGACCACTGCCAAGGCTGGCCTGATGTCCGCTGCGGATAAGACCAAGCTGGACGGCATGAACTACCACCATCGATAAGGCCATTGCGAACCATACGGCTACCGATGCCGAGGTGTCCGAGATGCTGGCAGAGATTTACGGCGAGTAAGTTCATAAGCATGGATAGGCGGCGGGGATGTCCCGCCGCTTCCTTTTTCGGGAGGTGATCCTATTGAGCGAAAAGCTCACGACCCTTTCCCAGCTTCGGGAGGTGTCCCAGAGTACAAAAGATCGGGCGGCACAGGTGGCTGATGCCGCGGCCGCTGATTTGGATGAAATGGATGGAGTAAAGCGGATAAAACGGAGTTCGTTCTTTTC
>ENA-OQIX01000115-OQIX01000115.1-human-gut-metagenome-genome-assembly--contig:-NODE-115-length-15446-cov-3.392389_pt1 | contig 15446 bp, 13 predicted proteins | sample MGYA00242591_ERZ504756 | MGnify/ENA primary metagenome ERZ504756 (study PRJEB26092, sample SAMD00036369) | human gut metagenome | host: Homo sapiens | study: EMG produced TPA metagenomics assembly of...
GATATCGCCGTGGCGTCTGCTGTCGAAGAACTGCAGCGGCAGTGTCTGACGTGTTCGAACAGATCGCGGCGGATATCAAATACAACCTGCTGTGCTGCTTTTACCATGGTCTGCGTGTAGCCGTATGCTGCGAGTGCGCCGCACCCGAAAATGAGTGCCGTAATCAGCACGCCGCGCAGCAGTGTGTGCACATCTCCGTCCGCCAGTCCGTTGACAACCGGGCGGATCATATACGTTCCAAAGAGGTTGGCTCCCGCGCTGATTGTTACCAGTACCGCTACGACTGCGAGCATTTTTTTGTGCCGTCCCAGATAAGACAGGAAGACGCGCAGCGTGTGTTTCAGGTTCTTTGGTTTCTTTCCGCTATAAGCTCTCGCTGCCATTTTCGTCTCCTCCTTTCATCTGTGAGGCGTAAATTTCCTGATAAATCGGGTCATCCGCCAGCAGTTCAGCGTGCGTGCCGATCCGGTGTACTTTTCCGTCATCAAGAATGATGATCTGATCCGTATTCATGACGGATGTTACTCTCTGCGCAATGATAATTTTTGTGACATTCTTCCGCGCCGCCAGTGCCTCGCGGATCTTTTTCTCCGTTGCCGTGTCGACCGCACTTGTCGAATCATCGAAGATCAGGATTTTTGCCTTTCCGATCAGCGCACGCGCGATGCAGAGACGCTGCTTCTGGCCTCCGGAGAGGTTGCTTGCGCCCTGCTCGAGCACGGTGTCGAGGCCGTCCGGCATGCGGTTCAAAAATTCATCCGCACACGCCGCGCGGCATGCTTCCCAGATCTCCTCATCGGATGCATCCACATTGCCCCATTTCAGGTTTTCACGCACGGTTCCGGAGAACAGCACGTTTTTCTGCAGAATGATATTGACTGCATCGCGGAGAGCGGCAAGATCGTACGCGCGCACATCCTTTCCGCCGACGCGGACGGTGCCGCGGCTGGTATCATACAGACGCGGAATGAGCTGCACCAGCGTCGTTTTCGAAGAACCTGTTCCTCCGAGGATTCCTACCGTCTGACCGGCTTTGATCTTCAGCGTAACATCGGAGAGTGCGTACTCTTTTGCTTCTTCTTTGTATTTAAACGATACGTTGTCAAACTCCACGCTGCCCTCTGTCACTTCTGTTACACCATTTTCCGGCGAGGTGAGCACGATTTTCTCATCGAGCACCTCGACAATCCGGTGTGCGCTCGCCATGGAACGGGTCAGAAGCAGGAAGACGTTTGCAATCATCATCATCGAGTTCATGACCTGCATGACGTAGCTTAGAAATCCGGTCAGGTTTCCGACGGCAAGCTGTTTTTTCAGAATCATATTTCCGCCGAACCACAGAATCAGCACGATCGCGGTATACATGACGCCCTGAAATGCCGGCAGATTCAGCACGGCGTAGTGGAACGTCTGCTCGCTCGCTGCGGTCAGGTCGGTGTTGACCTCGTTGAATTTGTCTTCCTCGTACTCATCCCGCACGAAAGCTTTGACGGCACGGATCGCGGTCAGCCCCTCCTGGACAACGTTGTTCAGGCGGTCCACCATGGACTGCAGTTTTGTGTACATCGGGGCAACTCTCCGCACAATCAGGGAGAGAATAAAGCCAAGAAGCGGGGTACATACAAGGAATACAAATGCCAGCCGCGGATTCATATAGAATGAAAGGCCGATTCCCATAATCAGAAGCGACGGTCCGCGCGTGATCGGGCGGAAGCCGGCGCTTACCATATTCTGGATGACGGTAACATCCGTCGTCATACGGGTGATCAGGGATGATACCGCAAAGTGGTCGAGGTTGGAAAATGCATACTGCTGCATTTTCTCATACTCCGCCTTCCGGATCTCAGCTCCCCAGCCGTACGTCGCCCGCGCCGCAAAGTGCGCGTATAAAATTCCGGTCACAAGCGCACAGAGCGCGCAGACTCCCATCTGGATTCCCTTGCGGTAAATGTAAGGGATATCGCCGTTCGCAACGCCGATGTCAATCAGATTGGAAATCAGAATCGGAATAAAAAGTTCAAAACACGTTTCTACCAATACCAGCACTGCTCCGAAAATCATATCCCGCTTGTAGGGACCTGCATACGAGAGCAGACGCTTCATATCATTCATCTTCTGTCATGTCCTGCCACTCAAAATGTGATTAAATATACTTATCACATCGAGATAATGTAAGTTCTCACGAATCTTACTTACTGCTTCCTTGTGTATACTTTTGATTGACCGAAATCATATCTACTCGTAGATCCATGTACACTCCACAGTCGTTAATTCCCGAAATAGCCTTCGGTACATACTTACATTTGCGTCCTTATGCAATCTTGTAAGTTTTTACACCTCTCAGATTCAGTGCCGCATTGAAATCCCTGTCTTCGACATAGCCACAATGACATCGAAATATTCTATCTGAAAGTTTTAAATCTTTCTTGATCATTCCACAACAATGGCAGATTTTTGATGATGGATACCATCTGTCTGCAACCCGAAGCTCAATACCATTTTCCCTGCTTTTCGCCTTAAGCTTTATTCTGAATTCGTAAAACTTCTGCGAAGCAACTGCTCTTGAAAGATGTTTGTTCTTCATCATTCCCGATACGTTTAAGTCTTCAATCGTTATATAAGATGGTTTGGTTTTTACGATCTCTGCGATTGTCTTATTGATGTAATCCGTACGGATATTGTCTATTTTATGATGAAGTTTTTGTACCTTAAGTTTTTGTTTTTGTATATTCGCTCTTTGAGTGGACTCTCCTTTCTTTAGATTTTCATACTTTCGGGAGAGACATCTCTGTTCCCGAACGAGTCGTTTTTCTAATTTCTTTAATCTTGCTGATTTGTTGATATTCTTATATGTCTTACCATTTGAAACAATGGCAAAATCCTTTAACCCCAGGTCGATGCCGATTCCTTCGTTAGAAAGATCAGCAGTTTTATTATCAGGAATTTCTATAAGAGCCGAAACATAATATCTGCCCGCTTTCATGGAAACATGGCCGCTTTTTATGATATATCCTTCTTTCGTCGTAGGAATGTATCCTTTTTCTTTGATACGAACCCATCCAAGTGATGGAATGTTAACTCGGTGTCTCTCGCAGCGACAATCTTTCGGATTATTCTTTACGAAATACATCTTCACATCTGATCTGCCTTTCTTTTTGAACTTCGGAAAAGCACTTTCATGATTAAAGAATTTTTTAAATGCAGTCTGTCCATGATTTACTGCCTGGGTCACCGCTTTTGAGTATGCTTCCTTAATCCATAAATATTCTGGATGTTGTGGAAGGTATTCATGATTCAGCCAGACTCTGAATTTACTGCTGCTCATGAATTTTTCGCCATTTTGATAAAGTTCTTTGTTATGGGCCAGATAGAAATTATAAATAAATCTACAAGTTCCTATTGTTTTATGAATCCTGACTTTCTGCTCTTCTGTCGGATGAATTTCCGTCCTGAAGCTCTTTAGCAATTTCCTCGTCCCTCTCTATTTGTTTTTTATACTTACGAAGTCCATACAGCCTGCAGGAGAACACATGAAGTATGGAAACAATATCCTGTACAAGTTCTTCCTGTGGTGATAATTCTTCGTTGTTTACCACCACGATCGTTGTGTTGCATTTCATACAGAATTTTTCAAACCAATCATAACCGAATCGGATAAATCTGTCTTTGTGGGTTATGATGATCGTTTTTACTTTCTGTTCCATTACTTCATCTAATAATTTATTCCACTTTTGCGGTTGTAATTAAGACCACTTCCATACTCTTCGATACATTGGTCTACAATGATTCCCCTGGCATTACAAAACTGTCGTAAAAATGCGACCTGGTTTTGCAAATCGTCTTTTTGATTTTTTGTAGATACTCTGGCATAAATAACTGCCTGACGTTTATCATTTTCGATATTTATGCCTTTGAATTGAAGATATTGGTCATACGTATAATAACGCCTGTCAGTTGGAGTTCGATTTGCTTTTAAAATCCCTTCTCTGTCCCAACGCTGTAGCGTTTTAACAGATATCCCTAACAATTCAGCAAAATCCTTCGGCTTGTAGTTTGTGATATTTGATGTGTTCATAATATGATTCTCCTTTTGTATGTTTAAACACATTATATCACATTTGACAATATATTTAGTTACTTATATTTTCCTCCTTTTGCTGTTTTTCGGAGTCCATTTTACCATACCCCGGCATGATTTTCAACGCGCCGAAATAATCCCTTTTACCCCAAAAATCCCCTTTTCCCAACAACTTTTCTGTCGTCAGAAAAAGAGGATCGTTTTTTCACTCACGGATAACCTGAAACGTTTTCCACTTGCCCTGTTTGAATCTCCACCAGAAGATGATGCCGCGCACGGACCAGTCGAGGCACATCGCAAGAGCGATTCCCATAACGCCCATGTTCATCCAGATTGCAAAAATCACAGAGAAAATCAGGCGGACGCCGATGGTCGTGAAGAGGGAAATTCCCATTGTGAATTTTACATCTCCTGTCGCACGAAGGCCGCTTCCAAGCGGTCCGGCGTAGCAGAGTGCAATACCGTTGAAAATATTATGCAGCAGTACCAGCCAGAGTGTCAGCCGCTTCGTCTCCTCGGACACCGCATAGAAGGAAAGGACAAACGGTGTGACTGCAAAGACAAGCGCATTCCATGCCACTCCAATGATCAGTGTGATTTTTATCAGCTTGCGGAAATAATACTCCGCCTGATCAGTATCTCCCGCGCCCATGCACTGTCCGATGACGGTGATGAATACTGGGGAAAGTGCACTGCTTGTGAGTGCCGCCATGGACCATATACTCTGGGCAATGCCGTTTGCGGCAATCTGGTAGGTACCAAACAGTGCTACCACACTGGAAAGTGCTACTTTGACGAGCTGGAAAATACCGCTCTCGATACCGTTCGGAACTGCGATACTGAGGATCGTTTTCTGGAAGCTCAAGTCTACTTTAAAAATCCACTCTTTCAGATACTGCACCGGATTTCGCTTTGAGAAGCAGAGAACCGTGATAACAGCTGCGGAAAAGATACGCGCAATCAGCGACGGAACCGCAACGCCAGGCACACCTGTATGCAAAGCAAAGACGCCGATACAGTTTCCGACTACGTTGATCACATTCGATGCAATCGAAAGGTACATCGTCGTGCTGGTTTTTCCAAAACTGCGGTACAAAGCCGCTCCCGCATTGTAAATCGCCATTGCCGGATAGGAATATGCCGAGATACGCAGATACGTCACGCATGCCGCCATGACATCATCCTCAACCTTGCCGAACATCAAACGCATCAGCTGTTCGTTGGCAACCAGTACCACTACAGAAATAACAACCGACAGCAATACCGATGCCGTCAGAAGCTGGGAAGCTGCCGCTCCCGCCTGCTCCTTGTCCTTCTTTCCGATATACTGGCTGATGACCACCGCACCGCCGGATGCCAGCGCTGTGAACAGATTGATAAAGATCATATTAAACGCATTGACCAGTGACACACCGGAAACCGCCGCCTCTCCGACAAATCCGATAACAAACACGTCCGCAATTCCGACCAGAGCCACCAGAAGCTGCTCTAGGAAAAGCGGAATAATCAGCTTTTTCAAATCCTGATTTGTAAACATAAAACCCCTCCTGCCATTTTTCTTTCTGTCTCTATTTTAGACATCTAACAGCTCATTTGTCTAATGCTTATTCTAAATGGCAGTTCATACGCGGATTGCATATTACACTTCACAGAAATCTCTTTTCACTTTCTCACACAGCTTGCCATACACACGCTCCACAAACCATGGCTCTGTCGATTTTTCTGCGATCTGCTCCACCGGAATCCAGCCGACTGCGCTGTTTTCATCCGGCTTGCAGCGGATTTCCTGTACCGGGTCTGCTTCCATGAGATATGTCACATTCAGATGGAGATGTGTCGTCACGTACTTTCCGCGCTTCACATGGCCGTCCACCGACAGGATTTCGAGCGAGAATGGCTGATCCGATAAGAGCTTCACCTCTTCAATCCCGGATTCCTCCTTCACTTCTCTTACCGCCACGCTGCAAAGATCCGCATCTCCGTCCGCGTGGCCGCCGAGCCATGCCCAGGAATGGTAAATATTGTGATACGCCATCAGCACCTGCTTCCGATCCGGGCTTACGACCCAGGCGGAGGCAGTCAGATGTGCGGTCTCATTTTCCCGCGTCAAAATATCGCATCCGCTCTCCATCCATTTCAGCAGAATCGCCCGATCCCGCTCTTCCTGCTCATTGTACGGACGGTATTCCCGGATCTGCCGCAGCAGGTTTTCTTTGGCTGTTTCATTCTGCATCCGTTTTCCCTCCCACTTTGATTTTAAACGATTGATAAAAAAGACCCCGGCGCCTGTATTTCTACAGACCGCCGGGGTCTCCTTACGTTTGAACACAAATCATGCTATTGCATGAAAATCCTGATTCGGACAGATTCTGCTTAAATTAAGCGTTCTTCTGAGCGATAGCTGCCTGAGCTGCTGCCAGACGGGCGATCGGCACACGGAACGGTGAGCAGGAAACATAGTCCAGACCCAGTTTGTTGCAGAACTCTACGGAGCTCGGATCTCCACCGTGCTCACCGCAGATACCTACGTGCAGAGAAGAGTTAACCGGTCTTCCAAGATCGATAGCCATCTTCATCAGCTTGCCAACGCCGTCCTGATCGAGTTTTGCGAATGGATCGTTCTCGAAGATCTTAGCGTCATAGTAAGCGTTCAGGAATTTACCAGCATCGTCACGGGAGAATCCGTAAGTCATCTGAGTAAGGTCGTTGGTTCCAAAGCAGAAGAAGTCTGCCTCTTTTGCGATCTCATCTGCAGTCAGAGCTGCTCTCGGGATCTCGATCATGGTACCAACTTCGTATTCAAGGTCGCTGCCTGCAGCTGCGATTTCAGCGTCAGCGGTCTCTACTACGAATTTCTTAACGTATTTCAGCTCTTTGATATCGCCAACAAGCGGGATCATGATTTCCGGTTTAACATTCCAATCCGGATGAGCTTTCTTCACGTTGATGGCTGCGCGGATTACTGCGCTTGTCTGCATCTTAGCGATTTCCGGATAAGTTACAGCAAGACGGCATCCACGATGACCCATCATCGGGTTGAACTCATGCAGACCAGCGATGATTGCTTTGATCTGCTCAACAGATTTGCCCTGTGCGTCAGCCAGTTTCTTGATGTCCTCTTCCTCAGTCGGAACGAACTCATGAAGCGGCGGATCCAGGAAACGGATGGTAACCGGGTTGCCTTCCAGAGCTTCATACAGCTTCTCGAAGTCTCCCTGCTGCTCCGGAAGGATCTTAGCAAGTGCTGCTTCTCTCTCTTCTACGGTTTCAGCGCAGATCATCTCACGGAATGCATCGATTCTGTTGCCTTCGAAGAACATATGCTCTGTACGGCAAAGACCAATACCTTCTGCGCCAAGCTCACGAGCTTTTTTAGCGTCTGCCGGAGTATCAGCGTTTGTACGAACTTTCATGGTTCTGTATTTATCTGCCCAGCCCATGATTCTTCCGAACTCGCCAGCGATGGTAGCGTCTACGGTCGGGATCAGTCCGTCATAGATGCATCCTGTAGAACCATCCAGAGAGATGCAGTCTCCCTCGTGGAACTCTTTGCCAGCCAGTGTGAATTTCTTGTTTGCCTCGTCCATTACGATATCACCGCAACCGGATACACAGCAGGTTCCCATACCACGGGCAACTACGGCTGCGTGGGAAGTCATACCACCACGAACAGTCAGGATACCCTGTGCAGATTTCATACCTGTGATATCTTCTGGGGATGTCTCAAGACGAACCAGAACAACTTTTTCTCCTCTTTCAGCCCATGCAACAGCGTCATCAGCTGTGAAGACGATTTTACCGCAAGCAGCTCCCGGAGATGCTCCCAGTGCTTTTGCCATTGGAGTAGCCTCTTTCAGTGCTTTTGCATCGAACTGCGGATGAAGCAGAGAGTCAAGGTTACGAGGATCGATCATTGCAACTGCCTCTTCCTCTGTTCTCATTCCCTCATCTACAAGGTCGCAGGCGATTTTCAGAGCAGCTTTTGCTGTTCTCTTACCGTTACGTGTCTGCAGCATGTACAGTTTACCGTGCTCTACAGTGAACTCCATGTCCTGCATATCTCTGTAGTGTGTTTCCAGAGTTTTGCAAACTTCTTTGAACTGTTTGAAAGCTTCCGGGAATTTCTCTTCCATCTCGGAAATGTGCATAGGTGTACGAACACCGGCAACTACGTCCTCGCCCTGTGCGTTGGTAAGGAACTCACCGAACAGTCCGTTTTCTCCTGTAGCAGGGTCACGGGTGAAGGCAACACCTGTACCACAGTCATCTCCCATGTTTCCGAATGCCATCATCTGTACGTTAACAGCGGTACCCCAGGAATACGGGATGTCGTTGTCACGACGATAAACGTTTGCTCTCGGGTTGTCCCAGGAACGGAATACGGCTTTAACAGCCTCCATCAGCTGTACCTTAGGATCGGTCGGGAAATCCTCACCGATTTTAGCTTTGTACTCAGCTTTGAACTGCTCAGCCAGTTTTTTGAGGTCATCTGCGTCAAGATCTACGTCCTGTTTTACGCCTTTCTCCTCTTTCATCTTGTCGATCAGCTCTTCGAAGTATTTTTTACCAACTTCCATAACTACGTCAGAGAACATCTGAATGAATCTTCTGTAGCAGTCCCAAGCCCAACGTGGGTTGCCGGAAGCCTGTGACAGAGTTTCAACAACCTCTTCGTTCAGACCAAGGTTCAGGATGGTATCCATCATACCTGGCATGGAAGCTCTTGCTCCGGAACGTACAGAAACGAGCAGCGGATTCTTAGCGTCTCCGAATTTCTTTCCTGTGATTCCTTCCATTTTATCGATTGCTTCCATGATCTGACCCATGATCTCGTCGTTGATCTGTCTGCCATCCTCATAGTACTGTGTACAAGCCTCGGTTGTTACCGTGAATCCCTGTGGTACAGGAAGTCCCAGGTTTGTCATCTCAGCCAGGTTTGCGCCTTTTCCACCGAGAAGGTTACGCATGTCTGCATTACCTTCAGTGAACATGTAAACCCATTTTGCCATTGTTACTTTTCCTCCTACTTGTAATTTTGATAGGTTATAGTAAAGTATTTCCAGATTGCCCTGGATGATACGTTCACCCTATACTGATTGCACCGAAAAGAAAGATATTCTCGGGCGCACACATTTATTTTACCATAAGAATATCTTTAGTCAATAAAAATATGGCAAATTTTCGGTATTTTTTTTAATTTACAGTTCACTCGTGTGTTCTGGCGGGCAAATTTCATGCTTGCATGAAAATTTGTTTGCAAGAACACACGAAGGGAGCGCCGAGAAATGAGCAAAAGGAGCTGCGCAGCAGCGGAAAGCGCTGAAAGCGCAGTTTTGCGAATGGCGCGGGTGAACTGTATCGTCTGTGCCCCTGTTATGTTTTATTATATCAGCTTTTGGTTACTTTTTACAGGGTTTTTGTAATTTTCGCGTAAAAAAAGAAGTATCGCACAATTTTTTTCATTTTACGATACTTCTTCTTCTATTTTTCCCGGTAAATTTTCGGAATTGTTCGATTTTATGCTTTCAAAATTACGGTTTTGATTACGAAATACAGCAGCACAATCACACCGAGTACGATACGGTACCAGCCGAAGGCTTTGAAATCGTGCTTCTTGATGTACTGCATCAGGAATTTGATGGCAAAAATCGATACCGCAAATGCCACCAGCATGCCGACGATCATGATCGCCACCTCAACACCGGTAAAGGCAAAGCCGTGTTTTACCAGTTTTAAAAGGCTCGCGCCGAACATAACCGGAACGGCAAGGAAAAACGTGTACTCCGATGCGAGCTCTCTCGAGCATCCCAGCAGGATACCGCCGATGATGGTTGCCCCCGAACGGGAAGTTCCCGGTACGATGGAAAGGAGCTGGAAAACACCGATATACAGTGCATTTTTCCAGGTAATTTCTTTGATTTTCGTTGCAGACAGTGTTCTCGTCTTGTTGTAATTCTCAATGATGATGAAGAGGACACCATAGATGATCAGCATCAGTGCTACGATCACGTAATTCATCAGATGGGCCTCGATCCAGTCGTTGAATGCCAGTCCGATCACGGCTGCCGGCAGACACGATACGACGATCTTGAACCACATGATAATTTTGTCCAGATAACAGTAATTGTCTACAAAGTTCTGAATCCCTGCAAAGACCTTGTTGTCGCTTGGATTGGCAAAATAGCTCTTGCTTTTCGCTTTGCTTTTGCCATGAAACGGCCAGAGATCCCAGAAATAGATGACGACAACCGCAAGGATTGCACCGAGCTGGATGACAACTTCAAAAACATTTTTGAAATCAGCTGTCACATTCAGCTTAATAAACTCATCTACCAGAATCATGTGGCCGGTGCTGCTGATCGGAAGCCACTCGGTAATGCCCTCTACGATACCCAGCAGGATAACCTTTAACCACTCAATGATGTTCATACGATATGTACCTTTCTCTTTTTGAATTGGATGCCCTTTTCTGGCATTCTATTAAAAATCTATCATACTTATGCTAAAAACACAAGCGCGTCACGTTTTCTTTTTTGTAAAATCCATTCAAACCCACATTCGGCCAAAAAAGCTCTCTGCCGCTTTGTTTCTGCAGCAGAGAGCTTTTCTTTGCTTTATGCTTCTATCATGCTTATCTCTTGTCGATCGTTGCGATATCGATCAGGGTCAGCTTCTTCACATCTGTATTTTCCAGACTGGTTACGAGTGCGGTTGCGGTATCCAGAGAGGTCAGTACGTTGACACCTGTCTCGATCGCGTTCCGGCGGATGACGAATCCGTCTTTGGAGTGCTCAACGCCCTGGGACGGAGTATCGATGACGAGGTCGATCTTGTGGCCGAGGATCAGGTCCATCAGGTTCGGGGACGGCTGCTCGATCTTGTTGGTGCGGATCGCATTGACGCCGTTCTCGTTCAGGGCTTTCGCGGTATTTCTCGTCGCATAGATCTTGTAGCCGAGAGCCTGGAATCTCTGTGCGATCGGAACGATATCCTCTTTATCCTCATCCTTTACGGTGATGATCATGTTTTTGTATTTCGGCAGATTGATTCCGGCGCCGAGGAATGCTTTGTAAAGAGCCTCGTTGAAGGTCTTTGCAATACCAAGGCACTCACCGGTGGATTTCATCTCCGGTCCAAGGGCGATATCTGCGCCGCGGATCTTCTCGAAGGAGAATACCGGCATCTTGATGGCAATGTAATCTGCCTCTCTCTGCAGTCCCGGCTCGTAGCCAAGCTCGCGGATCGTGTGGCCGAGGATGACTTTCGTTGCCAGCGGCACGATCGGGATTCCGGTTACCTTGCTGATGTATGGCACGGTACGAGAAGAACGCGGGTTGACCTCGATGACGTAAACATCCTCACCGCATACGATGAACTGGATGTTGATCATACCGATGACATGCAGGGATCTTGCCAGACGTTTCGTATACTCTACGATAGTGTCTTTTGCATGCTGGCTGATGCTCTGTGCCGGATAAACGGAGATACTGTCTCCGGAGTGAACGCCGGCGCGCTCGATGTGCTCCATGATACCAGGAATCAGAATATCGGTGCCGTCGCAGACTGCATCAACCTCGATCTCCTTGCCCTGCAGATATTTATCAACCAGGATCGGATGCTCCTGTGCGATCCGGTTGATGATGCCGATAAATTCATCGACGTCCTCATCGCTGATGGCGATCTGCATACCCTGTCCTCCAAGGACGTAGGACGGGCGGACGAGTACCGGATAGCCGAGCTCGTTGGCTGCTTTTTTCGCCTCTTCTGCGGTGAATACGGTGTGTCCCTTCGGACGCGGGATTTCACACTGCTCCAGGATCTCATCGAACAGCTCACGGTCCTCTGCGGCATCTACGTTCTCTGCAGATGTTCCAAGGATCGGCACACCCATTTTCAGGAGTGCTTCGGTCAGCTTGATCGCGGTCTGGCCGCCGAACTGTACAACGGCTCCGTCCGGATGCTCGATGTTGACGATATTTTCTACATCTTCCGGTGTCAGCGGCTCGAAATACAGTTTATCTGCGATATCGAAGTCGGTGCTGACGGTCTCCGGGTTGTTGTTGATGATGATGGTCTCATAGCCCTCTTTCTTGAATGCCCAGGTACAATGTACGGAGCAGAAGTCAAACTCGATACCCTGTCCGATACGGATCGGGCCGGAACCAAGGACGAGGACTTTCTTTCTGTCGTTTGTCTCGACAGCTTCGTTTTCGCCGCCGTATACGGAATAGTAATACGGTGTGGTTGCTGCGAACTCAGCGGCACAGGTATCTACCATCTTGTAAGCTGCGGTGATATCATACTGTTTTCTTAACGCTTTTACTTCTTCTTCGGTCTTTCCTGCCAGTTTTGCCACCAGGTAATCCGGGAACTCAAGGCGTTTTGCTTCGCGCAGCAGATCCTCATCCAGCTCTTTGGCCTGTAATGCCTGCTCCATCTCAACGAGGATAGCCAGCTTATCGATGAACCATACATCGATTTTGGTGATCTCGTGGATCTCGTCGTAGGAGATGCCCTGACGGATCGCCTCTGCGATTCTCCAGATTCTCATATCGTCTACGATGTGAAGCTCTTCGATCAGCTCGTCTTTGGACAGGTGGCTGAAGTCATAGGACATCAGGGAATCTACGTGCTGTTCCAGGGAACGGATGGCTTTCATCAGCGCGCCCTCGAAGTTGTTGCAGATACTCATAACCTCACCGGTTGCCTTCATCTGTGTGGTCAGGGTACGTTTTGCACTGATAAACTTATCGAACGGCAGACGCGGGATTTTTACAACACAGTAATCCAGCATCGGCTCGAAGCTTGCGTAGGTTTTTCCGGTAATGGCGTTCGGGATCTCATCCAGAGTGTAGCCAAGTGCGATCTTTGCAGCAACCTTTGCAATCGGATAACCGGTCGCTTTGGAAGCCAGTGCGGAAGAACGGCTGACACGCGGATTTACCTCGATAACACAGTACTCGAAGCTGTCCGGATTCAACGCATACTGTACGTTGCATCCGCCGGTGATGCCGAGCTCGGTGATGATGTTGAGTGCGGAAGTACGCAGCATCTGATACTCTTTATCTCCCAGGGTCTGGGACGGTGCTACGACAATACTGTCTCCGGTGTGAACGCCGACCGGGTCGATGTTCTCCATGTTGCAGACGGTGATGCAGTTTCCTACGCTGTCCCGCATTACCTCGTACTCGATCTCTTTCCATCCGGCGATACATCTTTCAACGAGTACTTCGCCGACACGGGAAAGACGGAGTCCGTTCGAGAGGATCTCGATCAGCTCTTCTTCGTTGTAAGCGATACCGCCGCCGCTTCCGCCGAGGGTGTAAGCCGGACGCAGTACAACCGGATAACCGATCTTGTTGGTGAAATCGATACCAGCCTGTACATCATGGACAACCAGGGATGCCGCTACCGGCTCGCCGATTTTTTCCATGGTATCTTTGAATTCCTGACGGTCCTCTGCTTTTTTGATGGTCTGTGCTGTGGTACCGATCAGGCGTACGTTGTTTTCTTTTAAGAAGCCTTTTTCTTCGAGTTCCATCGCAAGGTTCAGTCCTGCCTGGCCTCCCAGAGTCGGAAGAACGCTGTCCGGTTTTCCTTCTGGATGAGCTGCTCTACCACTTCTACGGTCAGCGGCTCGATGTAAACGCGGTCTGCGATGTCTTTATCGGTCATGATGGTTGCCGGGTTGGAGTTCAGAAGAACAACTTCCATTCCCTCTTCTTTCAGGGAACGGCACGCCTGTGTTCCTGCGTAGTCGAACTCTGCTGCCTGTCCGATGACGATCGGACGGAACCGATAACCAGAACTTTTTTATATTCGGATTCTTTGGCATTATTTGTTACCTCCCATCATCTCAAGGAATCGATCAAACAGGTATCCGGAATCCTGCGGGCCAGGGCATGCCTCCGGATGGAACTGTACGGTAAAGATGTTTTTGCCGACGTATTTGAGTCCCTCGTTGGTGCCGTCGTTGACGTTCACAAAGGCCGGAACTGCCACATTCGGATCCAGGGTATCGGTATCTACGACGTAGCCGTGGTTCTGGGAAGAAATGTAAACTCTTCCGGTTGCCAGGTCCTTGACCGGGTGGTTTCCGCCGCGGTGGCCGTATTTCATCTTGTGGGTATCTGCGCCGGTAGCCAGTGCCATCAGCTGATGTCCAAGACAGATTGCAAAGATCGGTACATTGGAATCGTACAGTTTTTTAATCTCTTTGATAATGGATACGCATTCTTTCGGATCTCCAGGGCCGTTGGACAGCATGATTCCGTCCGGATTTGCGGCGAGGATCTCTTCTGCTGTAGTAAGCGCCGGATAAATGGTCACTTCGCATCCGCGCTCATTTAAGGAACGTGCGATGTTGTTCTTTGCGCCAAGATCCAGAAGTGCAACTTTAAAGCCTTCTCCTTTTAAAACTGATTTTTCAGAGCAGGTTACCTTTTCTACAACTTTTCCGGTATTATACGCTTTTAATTTTGGAATAATTTCATCGAGGTGATAATTTTCGTTTGGTCGTGATCATACCGTTCATGGTACCTTTTTCTACGAAGAATTTTGGTGAGAGCACGAGTATCGATTCCGGCGATTCCGGGAATATCGAACTTTTTCAGGAAATTCTGAATGGTGTCCTGGCAACGGAAGTTGCTGGGGAGACGGGATAATTCTCTTACAATATAGCCATCCGGCCAGGGTCTTAAGGACTCCTGATCATCATAACAAATTCCATAGTTTCCAATAAGAGGATACGTCATACATACTGCCTGTCCCGCATAGGATGGGTCAGTCAGCACTTCGAGATATCCAGTCATGGATGTATTAAATACGATTTCACTGATCACTTCTTTTTGTGAACCAATGCTGGTTCCGGTAAAGACATGCCCGTCTTCTAAGATTAGAAAAGCTTTCATCATTCCACCGTTTTCCTTTCTTTTTCGTTCGGTTTTGAGTTTGTATGAAATATGCATCTCATACTTTAATCTTTCAGATTCTATCACAACCAGGGAAACATTTCAACTATTTTTGTCGAATTACGGAAATTTCTTTTCTGGAATACTTTTGAAGTGTGTATTGGGCATAAAATGTCCTGTCGGAATTATTTTCTTTTCTGGAAAAATAAAAATACCCTGACGGAAAGTTTTCACACTTCCCATCAGGGCAATCCGAATTGGTCCACCGGACCAATTCTTGATACGCAAAGCGAAAAAATAATGCAGGAGATGGGACTTGAACCCACACGATCTTGCGACCACAGGCACCTGAAGCCTGCGCGTCTGCCAATTCCGCCACTCCTGCATTTCTTGTCTTGCGGCTCTCATGTGCCGTTCAACAAAACATATATTACCAGATGAATTCCGAATCTGTCAAC
>ENA-OQIX01000116-OQIX01000116.1-human-gut-metagenome-genome-assembly--contig:-NODE-116-length-15328-cov-2.901388_pt1 | contig 15328 bp, 19 predicted proteins | sample MGYA00242591_ERZ504756 | MGnify/ENA primary metagenome ERZ504756 (study PRJEB26092, sample SAMD00036369) | human gut metagenome | host: Homo sapiens | study: EMG produced TPA metagenomics assembly of...
GGTATCGGCTCGGTGCTGTACTGCTGCTCCTACCCGCAGGCTACCCCCACCATGGGCTCCATGCTGGCTGAAAGCCTTTGTGCCGCGTTCTGGGCGGCATCGGCTCCATCCCGGGCGCAATGATCGGCGGCATTGCCATCGGCCTGTGCGAGTGCTTTGTCTCCGCCATCGGTCTTTCCGCCTGGAAGGATGCCGTCACGTTTGCCATCCTGATCATCGTGCTGCTGTTCAAGCCCACCGGCTTCCTCGGCCGCAAGGTGCAGGAAAAGGTGTAAGGAGGGCAGGAAGATGAATAAGAACCGTAAAACGATCAAAATGCCCGTGCGCTATCTGATGAACGCGGTGCTGGTGGCTCTGCTGTTCGTGGCGCTTTCCTACCTGACCCGGAATATCCTGTCTACCTACCAGAACAAGGTGCTGATGACGGTGGGCATCAATATCATCCTGGCGGTCTCCCTGAACGTTGCCACCGGCTATCTGGGGCAGCTGCCGCTGGGTCATGCCGGTTTCATGGCTGTGGGTGCCTACACCTGCGCCCTGTTCACCAAGTTCTGCCCGCTGCCGGACGGTGTCTCTTTTGCCATCGGTCTGGTGCTGGCCTGCATCGTGGCTGGTCTGTTCGGTGTGCTCATCGGCATCCCGGCCCTGCGCCTGACCGGCGACTATCTGGCCATCCTGACGCTGGGCTTTGGTGAGATCATCCGCATTACCCTGAACAATATCGACGATGTGCTGGGCTTCAAGCTGTTCTATGGCTCCAAGGGCCTGAAGAACATCCCCAAGTACTCCAACTTCACCAATGTGTTCCTCTGCGTGGTCATCACCTGCTTCCTGATCCACGCTATGATGAAGAGCCGCCACGGCCGTGCCGTGCTGGCCATCCGCGACAACGAGATCGCCGCCGAGAGCTGCGGCATCCAGACCACCTACTATAAGGTCATGGCCTTTGCCTTTTCCGCTGCCTTTGCGGGTCTGGCAGGCGGCCTGTATGCCTGCTACATCGGCGTGCTGAACCCCTCCACCTTCGGCTTTATGAAGTCCATTGAGATCCTGGTCATGGTGGTTCTGGGCGGCATGGGCTCCATGCTGGGCTCCATCCTCTCTGCAACGGTCCTGACCATCCTGCCTGAGGCGACCCGCAGCTTCGACAGCTACCGCATGGTCATCTACTCGCTGGTGCTGATCCTGATGATGATCTTCCGCCCGGGCGGACTGCTGGGCAGCTACGATTTCTCCATGAGCCGCCTTGTGGAGCGTGTCCTGTTTGGCAAGAAAAAGAAGGAGGGTGCAGACCATGAGTGAGTTCCAGACCAGACTGAACAGTGTCCCCTCCGGCGGCTTCCTGACGGACCGCGATAAGGACAAAAAGCCCATTCTGGATGTCCGTGAGCTGGGCATCGATTTTGGCGGCCTGACCGCCGTGGATGGCTTCAACCTGATGATCGGCCGCAACGAGATCACCGGCCTGATCGGCCCCAACGGTGCCGGTAAGACCACGGTGTTCAACCTGCTGACCAATGTTTACCAGCCCACCCGCGGCTCCATCCTGATCGATGGAATGCCCACGGCGGGCAAAAAGACCTATCAGGTCAACCGGATGGGCGTGGCCCGCACCTTCCAGAACATCCGTCTGTTCAAGGAGATGAGCGTCATCGACAACATCAAGGTCGGCCTGCATGAGTCCATGAAGTACGATCTTGCCTCTTCGCTGATCCGCCTGCCCAACTACTGGAAAGAGGAAAAGCACTGCACCGAGCGTGCCTTTGAGCTGCTGGATATCTTCCACATGGCAGATATGGCCTATACGCAGGCCGGCAGCCTGCCCTATGGCGCACAGCGCCGTTTGGAGATCATGCGCGCGCTGGCCACCAGCCCCAAGCTGCTGCTGCTGGATGAGCCTGCCGCCGGTATGAACCCCTCGGAAACCGCTGAGCTGACCGAGACCATCCGCCGCATCCGCGATGAGTTCAACATCGCCGTGCTGCTGATCGAGCATGACATGAGCCTGGTCATGGGCATCTGCGAGGGCATCGCGGTGCTGAACTTCGGCCGCATCATCGCCAAGGGCACCCCGGATGAGATCCGCAACAATCCCCAGGTCATCGAAGCCTACCTGGGCAAGAAGGAGGGCTGAACCGATGGCAGAAACGATGCTGAAAGTTGACAACATCAACGTTTATTACGGCAACATCCACGCTGTCAAGGATGTTTCGTTTGAGGTGAACGAGGGCGAGATCGTGACCCTGATCGGTGCCAACGGTGCCGGTAAGTCTACCACCCTGAAAACCATCTCCGGTCTGCTCCACCCCAAAACAGGCGACATCCTGTACAAGGGCAAGAGCATCAAGGGCGTGCGCGCCCATAAGATCGTGGAGGCCGGTCTGGCACAGGTGCCGGAGGGCCGCCATGTGTTCCTGCACATGACCGTGGAGGAAAACCTGGATATGGGGGCCTACACCCAGCCCGCTTCCACCATTGCGGCCAACAAGGAAAAGGTGTTCACCCTCTTCCCCCGCCTGAAGGAGCGCCGCAGGCAGCTGGCCGGTACCATGTCCGGCGGCGAGCAGCAGATGCTGGCCATGGGCCGTGCCCTGATGAGCAACGCCTCCATGCTGATGCTGGACGAGCCCTCCATGGGCCTTTCTCCACTGCTGGTGCAGGAGATCTTTGATATCATCCGCGATATCCACAAGGAAGGCATGACCATCCTGCTGGTGGAGCAGAACGCGCAGATGGCGCTTTCGGTGGCCGACCGCGCCTATGTCCTTGAGACTGGCCACGTGGTCATGGATGGCACCGGTGCAGAGCTGCTGACCAATGAGCGCGTCCGCAACGCTTATCTGGGCGGCTGAGACCGCAGCTGGATAGAACGCAAAAACAATACGCCCGCCGGGCGGTACGAGAAGTACCACACCCGGCGGGCGTTGTTCTGTCTGCAAGGGAATTATTCCGGCGCTTTCATGCTTTCCACCATGCTGATCTGGCGGACATGGCGGCGCATGAGCAGGCAGACGGCAAAGTTGAAGAGCATGGTGAGCGCCACGCTGAACACAAAGCTGCGGGGGGCAATGGAACGGATGAACATCATTTGGTCCATTTCCACAGTGCGGATGATGAACTGGTGCAGGGGAATGCCCACCACCAGACCCACCAGGGAGCCGATGAGAGAGAGCAGGTCGATCTCCCGGAAGATGTAGCGGTAGACCTCCTTGTCATAGAAGCCCAGCACCTTGATGGTGGCAAGCTCCTTTTTTGACGCTCGCCCCAGGGTTGACGCTGATGAGGTTGTAGAGCACCACGGCGGCCAATGCGGCAGCGCAGACGATGACCAGCATGACCACATAGTTCAGGCAGCCGATCAGGCCATCGAACATCTGGGTGGTGTCCTCGATGAAGGAGACGGAGCTGACATAGTTGCAGGCCAGAATGGCGGAGGAGAGGGAGGCGCGGGCTGCATCGGTGGGGCAGTCGGTCTGACCGTAAACGGCGTTCCAGGCGGGCAGAGCACCGCCGTTCAGCGTTTTGAGCTGCGCCTGCGAGAGGTACAGCCGGGTAAAGACATAGTTTTCGGTGATGCCGGTCAGGGTCAGGGACCTGCGCCCGCCGTCGGTGGTCTCCACCTCAAAGCTGTCGCCCACCGAAAGCCCCAGCTTTTCGGCGGTCTTTTCGGTCAGGATGACGCTGGAATCGTCAAAGGCAATGGCCTTGTGGCTCTGCCGGGTGCGGAAGGTGAAGTATTCGGTCATCTGGCTTTCGTCTGCGGCGGCAACCAGGCTGACGGTCTCTTTTTCACCCTCGGCGTTGTAAAGGGTGACGCTCTTGGTGTAATAGCGGCCCCAGCTGGTGATCCCGCTGCTGGAATCCAGCAGGTCGGCCAGACCGTTCTCCATGGTCAGCGCCTTTTCGTCGCTCAGGGAGATGGTCAGGTCGGCGTGGGTCAGCTCGGTGGTCTGCTTGGTCAGCATGGGCAGCAGGGAATCCTGGATGCCGAAGCCGATGAGGAGCAGGGCCGTGCAGCCCGCCACGCCCAGAACGGTCATAAAGAAGCGCTTTTTATAGCGGAACAGATTGCGGGCGGTGGTTTTCTGGGAGAAGCTCATCCGCTTCCACAACGGGGTGAGATATTCAAGGAGGATGCGCTTGCCCGCTGCAGGCGCACGGGGCAGCAGCAGGGCGGCGGATTTTTCCTTGAGGCTGGCGCGGCAGGCCTGCAGGGTGGCAAGGCCGATGACCGCCGCGCTGAGGGCCATGCTGCCCAGTGCCAGGCCCGGGTAGAAGTGCAGCGTAAAGGTGGGGATGGAGAACATCATGGTGCGGTAGGCGTACCAGAAGATGGTGGGGAACACCACAAAGCCCACGGCAATCGCCCACGATGCTGCCCAGAACGCTGGCGGCAATGCCGTACAGTAAGTACTTGCCTGCAATGCTGGCGTTGGAGTAGCCCAGCGCCTTGAGGGTGCCCATCTGCAGGCGGTTCTCGTCCACCATGCGGGTCATGGTGGTGGAAGCCACCAGCGCCGCCACCAGGAAGAAGAACACCGGGAACACCCGGGCAATGGCAGCCATCCGGTCGGCATACTGTTCCAGCGTGACAAGGCTCAGGGTGCTGCCGCGGTCCAGCACATACCACTCGCCGTTCTGGATGTCCGCAATCTTCTCTTCCGCATCGTTGATCTGCTGCTGGCCTTCGGCGAGTTTCTGCTCCGCATCGGTCTTCTGGGTCTCGTATTCGGTGCGGGAAGCGTCCAGCTGCTCCTGCCCGGACTGGTACTGTGCCCAGCCCTCGTCCAGCTGGGCGCGGGCGGCCTCAAACTGGGTGTAGGCGGTGGCAGTACCGGTGCTCAGTTGGAGCTGGCCCTGCAGCAGCTGTACCTTCATTTTGCGCAGGGCGGCCTTGGCTTCAGTGACAAGGTCGGTGTTGGAGAGGTTGGGCGAGGAGATGAGCCCTTTGGCGTACATCTGCTGCTTGCCGGCATCCAGCTGGGCCTGATAACCGTCCAGCTGGCCCTTGATGTTATCGTAAGCGGCCTGTGCCTTGGCAAGCGCGTCCCGCAGCTCGGTGTATTCCTCGTCTTCGGGTTCGGCCTCGTCCAGCGCCTTTTGGGCATTGTTCAGGGCGGTCTCGGCATAGCCCAGCAGGGGGTCAGCCACCTGTTTCAGGTTGACCAGCAGCTGGATCTGCTGAAGCTGATCCTCAAATTCCAATACCTGCTCTTCGCTGCTCACCAGCGTGGCGGCACCGCTCTGCATGGTATCGGGCAGGGCGGCCTTCTGGGCGGCAAGCTCGGCTTCGCCTGCGTCCAGCTGGGCCTTGGCGGCATCCAGCTCCCGCTGCGCGTCGGTCAGCTTCTGCTCGGCTTGTGCAAACTGGCGCTCGGCTTCGGCCTTCTGCTCGCTGTAGGTCTGTTTGGCATCGTCCAGCTGGGTAGTGGCATCCTCGATAAGCTGGGCCCGGCGGGCCACACAGTGCTCCTTGCTGATGGCATCCAGCTGGTCAGCCACAGTATCCACAGCGGTTTGGTATTCATCACTGTAATTGCCATACTGTGCGGCATCTGCTACTTTGAGATAACAGACGGTATAATAATCTGCAGTCAATTCACCGTCCTGCACGAACACAAGAGCATCCAGGATGCCGTCACCGACGGTGCTGGTCTCCTGGGTGGCAGAAAAATATTGGGGGTCCTGCACCTGGCCCACCACGGTATATTCGGTGCGGCGGATGTCCTCGGTGTCCTCGGGCAGGGTGACCACGGTGCCCAGCGGGACAGGGTCAGCATGGCCCAGCACCTGCACCACACACTCGTTGGCGGTTTCGGGCATCCGGCCCTCCAGCAGGGTCAGGCGGTTCATATTGGCCTCGGTTTCCGCAGCCGGGTCGGCGGGAAGTTGCTGCACCCGCAGCACGGCTCCGTCAGTAGAGCTTGACCAGCGGCCCTCGGTGTCCAGATACTTCACGGGCATCACGGCGCTCACGCCCTCCCGTGGCGGCAATGGCGGAGAGATCCGATTCCGAAAGGCCCAGCGTGGAGAGCACCCGCAGGTCGAACACATTTTGCTGGACATAGTACTTCTGCCCGGCGGTGCGCATACTGGGGGCAAAGCTGACCAGGCCTGTCAGCATCATCACGCCCAGCGCCACGATGCCGAACAGGGAAAGGAACCGGTTCAGATTGCTCCGGAAGTCACGCCGAATATTTTTACGATAGCTTTTCTGCATAGCGGTCACCACTCGATCTGTTCCACCGGCACCGGGTGTTCGTTGACCTTGTTGGACAGGATCTGTCCGCTCTTGACCTGGATGATCCGGTCCGCCATGGCCGTCAGGGCCGTGTTGTGGGTAATGACGATAACGGTGCGCCCTGTTTCGCGGCAGGTGCGCTGGAGTAGGGCCAGCACCTGCTTGCCGGTCTTGTAGTCCAGCGCACCGGTGGGCTCATCGCAGAGCAGGAGCTTGGGGTTCTTGGCCAGCGCCCGGGCAATGGAAACGCGCTGCTGCTCGCCGCCCGAAAGCTGGGCAGGGAAGTTGTTGAGCCGCTCGCCCAGACCCACACTTTCCAGCGTGGCGGCGGGGTCCAGCGGATCACGACAGATCTCGCTGGCCAGCTCCACATTTTCCAGTGCAGTCAGATTCTGCACCAGATTGTAGAACTGGAACACGAAGCCAACATCATACCGGCGGTAGGTGGTGAGCTCTTTTTCGGAAAAATGGCTCACATCCTGCCCGTCCAGCCAGACATGGCCCTCATCGCAGGTGTCCATGCCGCCCAGAATGTTCAGCAGGGTGGTCTTGCCTGCACCCGAGGGGCCCACAATGATGCAAAACTCGCCCTTGTCTACATAAAAATTCAGGTGATCGGCCGCCGCAATGCGGACACTGCCGGTCTGATAATATTTGGAAACATCCTCAAACTGCACAAAATGTTCCATATGCTGCTCCTTGCCTTGAAAAAATTATTGTTCCATCCTAACTATAACATATTTTGCAGCAGGTTTGCAGGGGCAAAGCGCTGGAATTTGCAAAAAGTTAACAGGTCGTATCAAGGATAAAGTCAACGGTCTGCTCGATCTGGAATTTTGCGAAATACCCCTCTTCCAGCGGGATCCACCGGGCGGTGAAGCCGGAATAGCGTTCTCCCTCCCGCGCCAGCAGACGGCGGGCCTGCTCTTCCTTGGAGCAGGTGACGAAAACCTTCAGATCATAGCAGTCCGCAAGGGTGGGGTGGCAGCTGTAACTGCCCTCTACGATGACCAGCGGCTGGGGCGCAAAGCATTGTTCCGGCAGGTAGGCACCCGCCTGGCAGGAGTAGGCACGGTAGGGAATCGCCTGCCCTGCCCGGGCGGGGGTGAGCACCTGGGCACGCAGACGCTCCAAGTCCATGTTGGCGCAAGGGATCTGCTCCCAGTTTGCCACACGGCTGGCTGGAGGAAGATAGAAGTCATCGGTATGCACTATGATGCTCTGGGGAAACTGCCGGGCCAGCTGTGCTGCCAGCGTGGTTTTGCCGCTGCCGCACCGGCCGTCCAGCGCCACCAGCACCGGGTGATCGGGATGGGCAGAGAGCAAATTGGAGAGTTTTTCCACGAGAGGGGAAAGGGTGGTTGAAATCATAATTCCTTCTTAAACGTCAGATTTTTGTATTCGGTCTGAGAGCCGCTTCGGCGGAAGGTTCCATTTTCAGTGGGCGTGAAACCTAGTGCACGCATCACGCCGCAGGAACCGGCATTTTCGGCGGCAACATCGGCCAGAACGGTTTTTATACCGTTCTGTGCACCGAACTGCACCAGAGCGTTTACCATTTCTTTGGCATAACCCTTGCGCCAGCAGGTAGGGTGGATGCAGTAACCGATATCCCAGCAGCTGCCGCCATCCTTGACCACAGCACAGCAGGTACCAATGGGCTGGTGGGTGACTTTGTCCTCTGCAATGACATAATAGCAGTCGGTGCTGTCGCTCAGGCTGCGGAGCAATTCCATATATTTGTTCAGGTCATCGATATCGTCCAGCACCGGGTCGGACAAATATTTTCCGGTGATGGGGTCACCCCAGATGCAGAGTGCAAACCCGGCATCCCGAGCTTCCTGCGGGCGCAGGCGAAGCCGGGCGGTTTCAAAAGGCGTGAAAGTCATATCGTTTCCTCCAAAGGTGATATACAAGAAATACTTTTGTCGATTTGCGAAAATATGAGATCGTATGCGTGGGCAGGGAGAGGATGGCGAGGCATCCAAAAATCAAACAGTGCTTTTAACTCTTTAGAATCTCCATAGAGCTGTTTGACTTGTTTGTAAGCAAATGTATTGGCATCGACTTCGTGCGGCTGACCAAGATATAGGTTGGTAAAATAATCTTCATTGCCATCCAATTTGCAGGAGATGTAATGGCCATTTACCAGCTTATAGCATGTACCATCATAGCCAATGACATATTGAAGGCTTCGGTGTATTTCGGAACCGAAGTGTTCCGGACAGAGATACTGCGATGCGTGACGCAGTTCGTGAAACAGAAAAAATGCTTTCTCATAGTCAGGTTTGGCGTTCAGATGCTCTGCATTGATGAACACAGTTTTGCTTGCAGGGTCAAATGTTCCGCAAGCGGTCTCATAATCAGAGGGCATATCAAAGGATAAGTGCAGATCAAGGGAGCGTTCTTTACAATAATCATCAAAGAAGTGCTTGTAATCAAAGATTGATGGCATAGGTTTATATCCGGCCTTTCCTTGACAAAATAAAGGAAATTGACTATACTACAAATAGAAAAGGCGCTGATCCACATCGGTCAGCTTTCCTTCCCGAGAATCAAAAAAGATTGACTGTCAGGTTTGGTACGCTGAGGCAGTCAATCTTTTTTGCTATCATCGTTTTTCTTCTGCGAAAACTTATCCATGACCTCAAGAGTCAGGCGGACCACATCCACAATCAGGCTCAGCAAGCCAAGCATGAAAGTGAGCAGTGCCAGAGTTTCCAACAGCATCATTCGACATCCCTCCCTTCGCCATCAGGCTCCGGGAAGTTTCCTTCAAAAAAGTTCCGTCCCCGGTATCCTGCTTTATTCCATGTAGGAAGAATCAGCGATACGGGATTGGAAAGCATGACCACCAATGATGCAGACAGCGCCTTCGCCGCCTTTGCGGGCGGCTGACTATACTATACCATGAATTTCGACACGCCGCAACACGCGCAAAAAGTTTGATGCAGAAAACTTGTCAAAACCCCTTGACACCACCCCAATGCTGTGGTAAGATAATGCCGCGTTAGAAATAACTAACCACAAAGCGGTCAGCAGGCAAATGGCCTGTGCCGCATTCTTTTAGAGTTTGAGGTTAGAAATATCTAACTACTGCACCTGCATAGAATGCGGTGCAGCGGGGAACGCTGTTCCTCAAATGGATAAAAGCGGAGGGAAAGCAGCCATGGAGCGTAATTTTGAGACCGTGATGATCGAACAGTGCGCGCCGGTGCTGGCAGGGCTGAAGCCTGCCGGGCTGTTCCGCTATGAGACCCGGGACTGCGCCGACCTGACCGCCCGGGTGCACCGCTGGAATGACCAGCTGGGGGAGAAGGGGCTGAAGGTCCGGGTCCTCAAGGGCTGTGCTCAAACCCACCGGTATCTCATTTATGTTTACCGCGAGAGCCGCCTGCGTCAGGTGTTGGCCGATGAGGCGGTGCAGGAGTTCCTGCAACGCGAGGGCTATGCCCTGCCGGAGGATGCTTCCGATTGTGACGGTATGCTGCGGCAGCTGTCCCGGCGGCTGTGCTGCGAAGCCGATTTTCCCCATGAGATCGGTGTGTTTCTTGGTTATCCGCTCACCGATGTGGTGGGCTTTATCGAAAATCAGGGCCGCAACTTCACCTGCTGCGGCTGCTGGAAGGCTTACGGCGACCCCGATGCCGCCGCGCGCCATTTTGCCCAGTTGAACAAGTGCACCAGAGTATATCTGCGCCTGTTCCACGAGGGTACCCCATTTTCCGCCTTGCTGTGGCGGCTTGACAAGTCATTCTCTACCAATACTCTCTTTTTATCCTGGCACCCACCGGAACAAACCACGCTCCGGTGGGAAGAAATCCTCCTTTTGACACGCGGCCGTCCGTTGCAGCCTTGACTACTGCACCGGGCGGCTGTGTCATTTTCAAACAGAAAAAATGACGGTAAAATGTAAACAATGGCTAACTTTTACTCAGGAATTTGAGTTAGTTGTTGTTGATTGTGATAAAAAAACTGGGATATTTGGGCAGAAAAACTGTTTGTTCATATAAACTAACTTTTAATGATGAAAAAACTGTTGACAACAAAGGTTAGTAAGCGTAAACTATCTATGCTGATAGTTCCGACTGACTAACCCCTCCGGTGCATCAGCAGCCCACAAACAGTATGAAAAAGGGAGTGGAATGTTATGATGCCTCTGACAATGGCGAAGGCGGGCGAGACCGTCACCATTAAGAAGATCACCGGCAAAGATGAAGTCCGCCTGCATCTGGCAGAGCTTGGTTTTGTGGTGGACAGCGAAGTGACCGTGGTCAACGAGATCGCAGGCAACCTGATCGTACAGGTCAAGGAAAGCCGCCTGGCACTCGACAGGACGATGGCAAATCGCATTATGATCGGCTGAACAGCGCAGCACGCTGTTTGGGACCTGCTCCGACACTGGAATGGTCTCTGAATAAAGACAAGTAGAGGAGGAAATTTGCATGAAAACTCTGAAGGACGTGAAGGTCGGCGAGACCTGCACCGTGGCACGCCTGCATGGCGAAGGCCCGGTCAAGCGCCGCATCATGGACATGGGCATCACCAAGGGTGTTGAGATCTATGTCCGTAAGGTGGCACCTCTGGGCGACCCCATGGAGCTGACCGTGCGCAACTACGAACTGAGTGTGCGCAAGGCCGACGCTGAAATGATCGAAGTGGTTTGATTCCAAAGAGAGGAAAGGACACGCAATGAGTATTAAAATTGCACTGGCCGGTAACCCGAACTGCGGCAAGACTACCCTGTTCAATAACCTGACCGGCTCCAACCAGTACGTTGGCAACTGGCCCGGCGTTACCGTGGAAAAGAAGGAAGGCAAGCTGAAGGGCGATAAGGACGTCATCATCCAGGACCTGCCCGGCATCTACTCCCTGTCTCCCTACACGCTGGAGGAGGTCGTCTCCCGTACTTACCTGGTCAAGGAGAAGCCCGATGCCATCCTGAACATCATCGATGGCACCAACATTGAGCGCAACCTCTACCTGACCACCCAGCTGATCGAGCTGGGCATCCCCGTTGTTATGGCGGTCAACATGATCGATCTGGTCCGCAAGAACGGCGATAAAATCGACCTGAAGAAGCTGAGCAGCGAGCTGGGCTGCCAGGCAGTTGAGATCAGCGCACTGAAGGGCGAGGGCACCGAGGCTGCTGCCAAGGCTGCGGTTGCCGCTGCCCAGAAGCAGAAGGCCGGTGAGCTGCCCCACGTCTTTACCGGCAGTGTGGAGCATGCCATTGCACACATCGAGGAGTCCATTCAGGGCAAGGTCGATGACCGCTTCCTGCGCTGGTACGCGGTCAAGCTGTTCGAGCGGGATGAGAAGGTCGTGGAAGAGCTGAAGCTCGACAAGGCTCTGGCTGACCACATTGATGAGCACATCAAAGACTGCGAGAAGGAGATGGACGATGATGCGGAGAGCATCATCACCAACCAGCGCTACTCCTACATCAACGGTGTCGTTGACAAGGCCGTCAAGAAAAAGGCCCGTGTGGAGCACCTGACTGCTTCTGACAAGATCGACCAGATCGTGACCAACCGTGTGCTGGCTCTGCCCATCTTCGCGCTGGTCATGTTCCTGATGTACTCCCTGTCCATGGGCACCTCCATTGCAGATGGCGGCTGGGCTATCGGCACCTTTGCGACCGACTGGACCAACGATGTCCTGTTTGGTGAGATCGTGCCGGGCGCGCTGGGCGGCTTCCTGGAGAGCATCGGTGTGGCAGGCTGGCTGTACGGTCTGATCATGGACGGTATCGTGGCCGGTGTCGGCGCGGTGCTGGGTTTCGTTCCCCAGATGCTGGTTCTGTTCTTCCTGCTGTCCATCCTGGAGGATGTGGGCTATATGTCCCGTGTCGCCTTCATCATGGACCGTATCTTCCGCCGCTTCGGTCTGTCCGGCAAGAGCTTCATCCCCATTCTGGTTGGTACCGGCTGCGGCGTTCCCGGTGTTATGGCTTCCCGTACCATCGAGAACGAGCGTGACCGCCGTATGACGATCATGACCACCTGCTTCATTCCCTGCGGTGCCAAGATGCCCATCATCGGCCTGATCGCAGGTGCTCTGTTCGGCGGCAGCAGCTGGGTCGCCACCTCTGCTTACTTCATCGGCTTCGCGGCCATCATCATCTCCGGCATCATCCTGAAAAAGACGAAGTTGTTCGCCGGTGATCCTGCTCCGTTCGTTATGGAGCTGCCCGCTTACCATGTGCCCGCATGGGGCAACGTCCTGCGCGCTACTTGGGAGCGCGGCTGGTCCTTCATCAAGCGTGCCGGTTCCGTCATTCTGGCAGCTACCGTTGTGCTGTGGTTCCTGCAGGGCTTCGGTTTCGAGAATGGTGCCTTCGGCATGGTCGAGGATCAGGACAACTCCGTCTTGGCCGCTATCGCTACCAAGATCGCCTGGATCTTCGCTCCTCTGGGCTTCGGCAACTGGCGTGCAACCGTTGCTTCCGTCTCTGGTCTGATCGCAAAGGAGAACGTGGTTGGCACCTTCGGTGTTCTGTATCACTTCGGCGGCGAGCTGTCTGAGAACGGTGATGAGATCTGGGCAGCAGTTGCGCAGGATTACACCGCTCTGTCCGCTTACGCCTTTATGATCTTCAACCTGCTGTGCGCTCCCTGCTTCGCTGCTATGGGCGCGATCAAGCGTGAGATGAACAACGGCAAGTGGACTGCCATCGCCATCGGTTATATGTGCGCTCTGGCTTACTGCGCGGCTCTGGTCGTGTACCAGATCGGCGGCTTGATCACCGGTGAGGTTGGCTTCAACTTCTTCACCATCGTGGCAATCGTGATTTTTGCCGCATTCCTGTACCTGATGTTCCGCCCCAATAAGTATATTGGCGACAACGAGGTCAAGATCGACGTTTCCAAGATCAAGTAAAATCATCTGTCCAGTTTGAAAGGGTGTGTTCTGTATGATGGAATTCCTGGCCACGAACTTTAATCTGCCTACCATCATTGTAGGTGCTATCGTGTTTGGCGGTGTGGGCTGGGCCACATGGCACTCCCACAAGCATGGCGGCTGTGGGGGCTGCGGCGAAGGCGGCTGCAATGGCAATTGCGGCGGCTGCAGCGGCTGCCACTGATCGGTAAAAACCGCTGGGCGCGGGTCGAACATCCAATCGGCCGCGCCCTTTTTTAGAATGAAAAAAGTTAGCTTTGGATAACATTGGAAGCGGCTTACATTATTATAGAAGAGAGTGATACTATGGAACTGACAGCAGCCCACCTGCGGTATCTGCTGGCCATCTATGAGGTCTCCCAGACGCATCTGGATATCTGCTCCCGCAGCATTGCCGAAAAGCTGAACGTGACCAAGCCCAGCGTGGTGCGCATTATGAACCTGCTGATGGATCGGGGCATGATCGTGAAGGAACACTATGGCAAGATCTATCTGACCGATCGGGGCATCTTTGTGGCAAAGGCGGTCAGGGCTCAACTGGAAACGGTGCTGACGCATTTTCCGCCTGTACGCATCGACATGACCGAGGAGGAACGCTATAATGCCGCTTTGGCCCTGACTTCGGCTCTGCCCGAACGGGCTTTTACCGGCGAATATGACCGCCTGTTCGGCCCGGATGAATCTGAAAAGGAGAACGCTTCGTGATCAACAAGAAACTGCTTTCCTTCGATCGGAAGGCCCTGCGCTATGTGGGGCTGAACGTGCTGTTCCAGTGGCTGGGGATGCTGTGCAATGTGGTGCTGGTGATGACGGTATCTCGCCTCATCGGCGGCGTGTTTGCGGGCAGCCTGACCGGCAATGCCCTCCGGCAGGGGATGCTGCTCTGCCTGCTGACTGTGCCGGTGCGCTATGGCCTTACCCTCTGCGCTTCCGATATGAGCGACCGGGCTTCCAAGGATGTCAAGCGCACCCTGCGCAGCAGCATCTATGCAAAGCTCACCCGGCTGGGGGCCGGTTACAGCGAGACGGTGGCCACCAGTGAAGCCGTGATGCTGGCCAGCGAGGGTGTAGAGCAGATCGACACCTACTTTGCAAAGTATCTGCCCCAGCTGTTTTACAGCCTGCTGGCCCCGGTGACCCTGTTTGTGCTGCTGGTGGGCGTGCACGCGCGCTCGGCCATCCTCCTGCTGTGCTGTGTGCCGCTCATCCCCCTGTCCATTGTGGCGGTGCAGAAGTTCGCCAAGAAGCTGCTGGCGAACTACTGGGGCGAGTACACCACCCTGGGCGACAGCTTTCTGGAGAATATCCAGGGCCTGACCACCCTGAAGATCTATCAGGCAGACGGCTGGAAGCACGAGGAGATGAATGCCCAGGCCGAGCGGTTCCGCAAGATCACGATGAAGGTACTGACCATGCAGCTGAACAGCGTGACCCTGATGGACCTGATGGCCTACGGCGGTGCGGGTCTTGGCATCATCAGCGCGGCATCGGCCTTTGCCAAGGGCCAGCTCAGCCTGACCAGCGCCCTGATCATCCTCCTGCTGGCGGCGGATTTCTTCCTGCCCCTGCGCCTGCTGGGCAGCTACTTCCACATTGCCATGAATGGTGCGGCTTCGGCTGAGAAGATCTTCAGGCTGCTCTCTGCCCAGGAGCCTGAAGATGGCGAAAAGACTGCCGACCCGGCCGACAGCACCCTTGCGCTGGAGCATGTCACTTTTGGCTACGAGAAGGAGCGCACCATCCTGCACGATGTGTCCCTGACCATCCCGCAGGGCAGCTTTGTATCGCTGGTGGGCGAAAGCGGCTGCGGCAAGAGCACCATTGCTGCCATCCTGTCCGGTGCCCGTACCGCGACGGAGGGAGAGGTTACGCTGGGCGGCATCCCGGTCAGCGAATGGAAGCAGGCCGACCGCCTGCGCTTGCTGACACTGGTGCCCCACAATGCGGCCATCTTCAAGGGCACGGTGGAAGTCCAACCTCCGGATGGCCCGGCCCGATGCAGCCGAAGCCGAGCTCTGGGCGGCGCTGGAGCAGGTGAATCTTGCCGAGTTCTGCCGCAGCCAGAGCGGCCTTGCAACGGCGCTCCACGAGGCGGTTCCAACCTGTCCGGCGGGCAGCGCCAGCGCCTTGCCATCGGCCCGTGCCCTGCTGCATGATTCACCCATCTATGTGTTCGACGAGGCG
>ENA-OQIX01000117-OQIX01000117.1-human-gut-metagenome-genome-assembly--contig:-NODE-117-length-15297-cov-2.559723_pt1 | contig 15297 bp, 15 predicted proteins | sample MGYA00242591_ERZ504756 | MGnify/ENA primary metagenome ERZ504756 (study PRJEB26092, sample SAMD00036369) | human gut metagenome | host: Homo sapiens | study: EMG produced TPA metagenomics assembly of...
CAAGGAGATCGCGGTCGCCTCGACCAAGAGCTTTATCGGTCAGGTCGTGAGCCTTACGCTGCTGGCTCTGCTGTTGGCGCAGGTTAAGTACCGTCTGACCACCAAGCAGGCGCGCATGCTGTTCCGCGAGCTTTCCGATACGGCCGAGCAGATCCAGTGGATTTTGGATACCCAGACCGAGGCCGTTCATGAGGCCGCCCTGCTGTGCAAGGACGCGCAGTCGGCGCTGTTCGTGGGCCGTGGCATGGGTGCCGCTATTTCCTACGAGGGCGCACTCAAGCTCAAGGAGGTCAGCTACCTGCATGCCGAGGCCTACGCCGCCGGCGAGATGAAGCACGGCCCCATTGCCCTGATCGACCCGGGCTTCCCTGTCATCGCTGTGGCCACCAAGAGTGCCACCTACGACAAGACCGTGTCGAACCTCATGGAGTGCAAGGCGCGCGGCGCTAAGGTGATCGTGGTCGCTACTGAAGGCGACGAGGAGATCAACAAGATTGCCGACTGCATCATTCGCGTGCCGGCCGTCCGCGACGTGTTCAGCCCCATCACGGCGAGCGTCCCGCTGCAGCTGCTCGCCCGCGAGGTTGCCATCCTGCGCGGCTGCGACGTCGACCAGCCCCGCAACCTGGCAAAGAGCGTTACCGTGGAGTAGTTTGGTTCCGCCATTCTGGCGACCAAGGCCCGGCTCCGTTGCAGCGGAGCCGGGCCTTGTTTCATTTGCCCAGATAAAACCTGCCAAAATGAACCTGTCCCTATTTGGCAGGTTAGCGGAGCTTGCTGGTCTCGAAGTACTCGGGGAACTGGTCCAGAACCTCGGTCTGGTTGCGGAACATCATATGCAGGTGCTTGCTGACCAAAAAGCTCGCTTCGATGGGGTCGCGACCGGCGATAGCGCGGCGAATCTGCTTGTGCTCGTTCACGATGTCCTGATTGTCGAGAACCTGCGTGGCGGCGCGCAGCCAGCGGAAGCGCTCCAGGTCGGCATTGGTCTCTTCGAGCCACGACCAAACGGTGCTGCGACATGCGATGCTAAAAATCATGTGATGCATGAGGTTGTCGCTCAAAAAGAAGCCGATGCGATCCTCTTCGGCCATGGCTTTTTCCTGCAGCACGATGGCGCGGTCGAGCTGCTCGATGCCGGCCGACGTGGCTCGCGCACAGCACTCCACAATCACCTGCTTTTCCAGATGTTCGCGGATGTAGCAGGCACTCTCGGCAAGGGTGAGGTTGATGGGTGAGACGTAGGTGCCGCTCTGGGGCACGGTGCGCACCAGGCCTTCCTGCGCCAAGCGAACCAAAGCCTCGCGCACGGGCGTGCGCCCCATATCCAGGTCGTCGCAAAGTTGCTTGACGCCCAGCTTTTCGCCCGGCTTGTAGTCCAGGTAGACGATTTTGCGTCGAATGGTGTGGTAGGACTGGTCCTGTAGGCTCGTTTCCTGCTCGCCGACGTGCATCGATTCTTCCATAGCGCCTCGCAACTGTTCTATCAAACTCATATGTCAGTTGTTAATTATGCCGCGAATCAGCTCTCCGCGGTGGGTAATTCGGCTGTTGCCCAAGAACTATTGCGGCATCTTAGTCTGTGTTTGCGCAAGGCTGCGCTCAATGTTGCCGTATCATAAGCCGTCGCAAACGTGAAATAGAAAGAAGGAATCCCATATGCAACTGGCAAATATCGTTCGCGAGCGCTGGAAAGGCGTCTTGTTCTGCCTGATCATTGCCATTCCCGCGACGTTGCTCGGCAAACAAATTGAGGTGGTCGGCGGTCCGGTATTTGCCATCCTCTTTGGCATGGTCCTGGCGCTCGTCTTTCCCAGGAAGCGTCGCGAACAGCTCGCCGCCGGCGTCACCTATACGTCCAAAAAAGTCTTGCAGTACGCGGTTATCCTGCTTGGCTTTGGCATGAACCTCTCCCAGATTCTGTCCAAGGGCGCCCAGTCGCTGCCGATTATCGTGGCGACAATCTCGACTTCGCTTGTCATTGCCTTTGTGCTCTGCCGCGTTATGAACGTGCCGAGTAAGATCGCGACGCTTGTGGGTGTGGGCTCGTCGATTTGCGGCGGTTCTGCCATCGCCGCGACCGCGCCCGTCATCGATGCCGACGATCGCGAGATTGCCCAGGCCATTTCGGTCATCTTCCTGTTTAACGTTATCGCGGCGCTCGTGTTTCCGACGCTCGGCGGTATGCTCGGGCTGACAGACGAGGGCTTTGGCCTGTTTGCCGGCACCGCCATCAACGACACCTCGTCCGTAACGGCTGCGGCGAGCGCCTGGGACAGCATGCATCCCGGCGCCAATGTGCTCGAGAGCGCCACGGTGGTCAAGCTCACCAGAACGCTGGCCATTATTCCCATCACGTTGGTCCTCGCATGCTGGCAGATGCATCTGGCGCGCAAGGCCGGCGGTGACGCCAAAAGCACGTTCTCGCTTAAACGCGCGTTTCCCATGTTTGTGCTGTTTTTTGTGCTGGCGAGCGTGATCACTACGGTGCTTCAGCTTCCCGTGTCCATCACGGCGCCCATCAAGGAGCTGTCGAAGTTCTTTATCGTGATGGCCATGGCGGCTATTGGTTTTAATACCGATATCGTCGAGCTGGTCAAAAAGGGCGGCAAGCCCATCGCGCTGGGCTTTTGCTGCTGGATTGGCATTGCGTGCATGAGTTTGGGAATGCAGCACGTGCTGGGAATCTGGTAGAGGAGTAGCTTATTTGCGTGCTGGTTGCTGGTGAGCGCATGCCTGCGGTGGAGCGATAGGAGCTCTTGCGGGTATGGCTTGTCCGCAGGTTTATAAGTCCCGAAGAGCTCTTATCGCCCCGCCAGGATGGCGATGCGGGGCAACACCTATACTCGCAGGACGGCGCTTTCTGCCCTATAGTGTTTGGTGAGCAATATCGTTCAATTTTGAAACACTCGGTCGTGCGACCGTCGGCGGTTGCACGTCGCCGCGGACAGGGGCAAATCATGGATAGCGATGCCAAGCTGAACATCTTGACCGAGGCCCTGGCTGCTGCCGGGGCCTCGGCATTGGCAATCGATGCGCGTGGGGACGTCGCGATTTCGACCATGAATGACGCGGCGCTTGAGCGGGATGTGGCGGCTTTTGTCGCTGAGCGCCTCGACCGTATAGGAGACGGCGCGCGTCTGGTTATGGGGCGTGCGGGTACGCGCCTGAGCCTGACCGTTCGCCCCACCGACAAAGAAGGCGGGGGCCTTTGGGTCGTCGTGGTCCGCGAGGTACGCGGCGCCGCGGCACATGCGGGCATCGAGTGGCTCAACGCCGACGAAGTTGAGGCCCGCTACGAATCGAGCGCGTACGGCATCGTTGAGGGGGCGGCCTCGGTAGCTGCGCCGGTCGCCGAGAGTTACGCGCGCGGCGTGCCCCTTATGCTCGAGGGCGAGCTGGGAGCGGGTCAGGTCGAGATCGCCAAGCGCCTCTATCTGGACGGTCCTTTTGCCGATCAACCCTTTGTTGCCGTTGCGCTCGATGAGCTTACCGATCGCGGTTGGCGCCACGTGCTCAAAAGCGCCGAATCGCCGTTGTTCCAAACGGGGCTGACACTTTGCATTGAGGGCTGGAACACGGTTGGCCCCCAGCGTCTCCGCGAGCTCGTTTCCACGATGGCCGACACTGCGTTGGCGACGCGCTGCCATGTGGTGCTGACGGCGAATGACATGCCGGGCGGCGGCGAAAGTGATCAAGCCGCCTTTGTGACCGAGCGCTTCGCCTGTGCGGTGAGCGTGGCGCCGGCAATCGCCGAGCAGGGAGCCGCGTCGACGAAGGTTGCGCGCTATTTGGAATATCTCGCTGATGCATTTGGGACGGCAGCGCCCACGCTGTCTGCCGCGGCGACGAAGACGCTCGATGCTTACCGCTGGCCGCGCAACTATCTGCAGCTCCGCGAGGTCTCGGAACGACTGTATATATTGGTGGGGACGGGCACGGTGGACCGCGCTGTGGCGGAGGAAGTGCTCGCCCAAGAGGACGTGATTAAGACCGCAACCTTTGGCGCCCCGACACTCGAAAGCGACCTGTATATCCTGCGACCGCTGGCCGATACCGAGCGAGATATCGCGCATCTGGTTGTAGATCATCTCCACGGCAACCGGACCCGTGCGGCGGAGGTGCTGGGCGTAAGCCGAACAACGCTGTGGCGCTTGCTGAAGGACGATGACCGTTGAGCGAGGCGCCCGTGACCGCGCGCGACGCGTGTGCTACAGTCCAAAGCGTTATTGTTTCGATTTGGTTACGGCGTGCGGGGGCGTATGGCTGAGACTACAAAACCGAGCCGCAGAAGGCGGAGTGCCGCGCCGGTTAACCGACGCACAACATCGGTGACGTGGGCGAAACACGTCTCGGGGTTTGACGGGCTCGTTCAAGCGCACTAAATACGGCTATCCTTCGACAGGTGCTCGCTTGGCAATGCAGGCAGAGTCCTCGCTGTGGGGCCGCAAACGCGTGGTGGGCTCAAAGCTCAAGCACGACGGCACGCTCGGCTACATCAGCCGCGGGGCGGCTCGCCGCAGTGGGCTCAATCCTGCTGGTTGGCATCGTTATGTGCCGATCGCGGTCGTTGTTGCAGTGATCGTCATCGCACTCGCTGCGCTTGGCTACGCCGGCGGTGGCGCCAACTTGGACGCGGTGTTTAAATCGCCCGAGCTCGCGCATGCAGGCACAGAAGTTGTCGAGGGCGCTCAGACCCAGACGGGCGTCGCGCCCCAGCGCGGCATGGTCGCGGCAGCCTCCACCATCGCCGACGCTCAAAAGGACGAGGGCGAACAGGGCGACGGCGCCGAAACGACCCACACGAACGAAACGACGACAACTCCATCGGCAAGATAAGTTGCGAGGTGGGGTGGACTAAAATAGCCTCGTCCCAAATTAGCTACCCCTATGACGCTCTTGGGTTACCTTACGTAGACAACGTTGTCGCGGCGGGTTTGGGCTCGGGTAGCGTGTCCTCGGCATAGCCCAGAATGCAGTGACCGACACCGCGCAGGCTGCCGTCGGCGGGCAGGCTCCAGCTGGCCAGCAGCTCCAGGCCCTCGGGCGAGTCAAAGACCTCATGCGCGCGGTGAATCCAGCATGAGTCGACACCCAGTGCATAGGCGGCGTTGAGCAGGTTGCCCATGGCGAGCGATCCGTCTTCCAGGTGCGTGGGCACGCTGCGGTCGACCAGTACCACCACAACGGTCTTGGCGCCATAGAAGGGGTCGCTGTTGCTGCCCATGACCTGTGCGTTGAGCTGCGAGAGGCGCTCAACGGTCGTGGGGTCGGTGACGGCGACAAACGTCACCGGCTGGCGCCCCATGCCACTGGGTGCATACTGGCCGGCCTCGATAATGCGTGCGAGCTTTTCGGCCTCGACGGGACGATCACTGTATTTGCGGCAGCTGCGGCGGTGGATGAGTGCTTCGATAGTCTCCATGGTGTCTCCTTGCGGTGGCGTTGCAGATGCCACGTTCATACCCGTCGGGCTCAAACGATAGACGGTCAATTGCCCGGCCAAAAGGGTAGATCCCAATTGGGAAAGTAGGTTTGCATAAAAGTACCTTCAGAATGTGACAAACAAATGGGATGGTTAAACGTTTTATCCCGTCTACCCTGCGGTTTTTTACCACTTGCCTAAATGACGAACGCATAACCTCTGCTAAAGGTTTTACTAAAGGAGTACCAACGTTTATCAATGCGCCGTGGTGGCGCCGGGCCAGGAGGTAACATCATGTTCCAGGCTGGAGATGTCGTCGAGACCGACTTCGAAGGATTTCTGAAGCTGCTGCGTTCCAAGACGCGCGCTTTTGTGACGATTGACGATCACGAGTACTACATCACGCACACCGATGGCTATTGGCGTGTTCAGGATTGCGAGGCCCTCAACGACAAGGGCCACTTTACTGACTGCTCCGAGCTGGTCAACACGGTCTGCGAGGTCGTCGAGCTGCCGTGGATTGCCGGCAAGAGCCTGCATGACAGCTTCTCGGGCGCTACGGTCTATGAGGCCGTCGCCGCTTAACGGGCAATAAAACCCGATTTTCACGTGACCGCTGGCGCTGCCCCCGCGCCGGCGGTCTTTTTCTGCCGATAGGCCATAAAAGTGCAAGCATTTGCGGAGAGCCTGTTGACGATAGTCAAAACTCGGACTAATCTAGAGATATAAATTGGTCAAAAATCGGACAATCGAATGGTGGGATAGACGAATAGTGCGGTTACGCTGGTCGATTTCGACCGGTTGCTCAATGGACTCGACCATATTTATTCGGAGTTCTCGCGCGCCTGCGGTCTTTCGGACTGCGCTTACTGGATGCTCGTCGATACCAGCACGGCGGGCGGCAGCGTCGCCGTAAGCCGTCTGGCAAGCGAATGGTTCTACAGCAAACAGACCATCAACTCGGCAATTAAAACCTTGAAGGCGCGGGGTTTCGCCACGCTGGAGTTTGCCGAAGGCAGTCGCAAGAACAAGGTTGTGTGCCTGACCAAAGAGGGTAGGCAATTTGCTGAGCGCTATGCGTTGCCGGCACTTAAGGCCGAACAGCGAGCATTTTGCGCGCTTGAGCCGTGTGAGCAACGCGAGATTATGCGCTTGATCGGCAAATTCTCCCAGGTGCTCGATGAGGAGTGCGAGACATTTAAGCAGCAGGTGGCAGCTGCAAGCCAGACGCAGGATCAATGTGAGGGGGAGTCGTGCGACTGTTAATGAGGTTTCTGAAGCCCTATCGAGGGCTTGTCGCAGTGACGCTGCTGGTGCTGCTGGTTGATAACGTCGGCACGCTGTTGGTTCCCACGATGCTGGCGAACATGGTCAACACCGGTATCACCACGGGTGATGTCGACTACATTTTGCGCAATGGCCTCTACATGCTTATCGCGACCGGCATGGCCAGCGGCGGCGCGGTGCTGGGCTGCTATCTTTCGGCGCGCTTGGCCGCCAACGTGGCCTGCGATATCCGCAATGCCGTGTACGACAAGTCGCTCGAGCTCGCGGCCAGCGACTTTGAGCGCTTTGGCACCGGATCGATGATCACGCGCTCGCTCAATGACATCAACGTGATTCAGCAGGCGATTCTGCAGACCATTCAGCTGGTGCTGCCCGTGCCGTTTTTGGCTGTGGCGGGCATCATCTTCGCCTGGTTTATCGATCCTGCCATGGGCACGCTTCTGGGCGTCGTGGTTGCGATTGTGCTGGTGGCGGCGGTCTTTACGGTGCCAACGCGGCTCCGATCTTTATGCGCTTGCAGAGCTTTATCGACCGCATGAACGTGGTGCTGCGCGAAAAACATCGTGGGCGTGCGCGTCATCCGTGCGTTTAAACAAGGAGCGTCACGAGGAGCGGCGCCTGGACGAGGTGTTCAGCGACTACGCCGCCAACGCCATCAAAAGTCAACCACCTGTTGTGGGCCTCGACAGCTCAAGCTTCTTTTTGATGAACATCGCCGAGGTAGCGGTGCTGTGGGTTGGCGGCAACCGCGTGGGCGCCCACGCCATGCAGATCGCGAGCATCTCGGCGGTGCTGGAATATGCGCTCCTGATCCTGTTCTTCGTGATGATGGCGCAGATGGTAGTGCTGACGCTGCCGCGCGCCGCGGCGTGCCTGAACCGTGCGCAGCAGGTGTTGGAGATTGAGCCGAGCATCGTGGACGGCGAGCGTACGCTGGGTGACGGGGCGCCTGCCTCCGGGGGCGATGCGGATGCGGTCGCTGAGTTCGATCACATGTCGTTTCGCTTTGACGATGCCGACGAGGACACCCTGTGCGACCTGAGCTTTGCCTGTCGTCGCGGTCAGACGACCGCGATTGTGGGCTCGACGGGCTCGGGCAAGTCGACGGTGGCAAAGCTTCTGCTGCGTTTTCACGATGCCACCAAGGGTGCCATTCGCCTGGACGGCGTCGACCTGCGCGAGCTTTCGCAAGACGAGATTCGCGGGCGCATTGCCTACGTCCCGCAGAAGGCATGGCTGTTCTCGGGCACCGTGGCAAGCAATTTGCGCTTTGGCAACGAAGACGCGACCGAGGCCGATATGCTCCACGCGCTCCAGGTTGCCCAGAGCACCTTTGTGCTCGATCAGCCGCAGGGGCTCGATACCCCGGTGGCGCAGGGTGGCACGAACTTTTCGGGCGGTCAGCGCCAGCGCCTGGCCATTGCCCGCGCGCTCATGAAGCATGCCGATCTGTATATCTTCGATGACAGTTTTTCGGCCTTGGACTTTAAGACCGATGCAGCGCTGCGCCATGCGCTGCGGGAGGAGACGCGCGACGCTGCGGTGCTCATCATCGCGCAGCGCATCTCGACGATCTTGCATGCCGACCAGATCGTGGTGCTCAAGGACGGCGAGGTCGTGGGCCTGGGCACGCACGACGAGCTCATGGAAACCTGCGAGGTGTACCGCGCCATCGCGGAATCGCAGATGAAGGGAGGTGAGTAGCATGACCGAGGAGCTCAGGAAGCAGGCCAGCGTTGATGACGCCGTTGCCGCGGGACTGGTTGAGGAAACGGCTGCCGTAGCACCCGAGCTGGACGAGGCCGCCAAGGCTGCAGCCGAGCGCGAGGCTCGCCGCCAAGCGCTCTACGAGGAAAACGAACGCGCCGAGGACGAGCGCGCCCGCGCTGAGGCAGAGCGCATGCGCGATGTGGACGACGAGGACGAGGACGAGAAACCCCGCGACACCTGGGCGACGGTGCGCCGCCTGTGGAGCGAGGCTGCCGGTGACCATTGGCGCTTCTATATCGTGTTCGCGAGCATCGTGTTCTATGCCATCTTTAACACCGCTGCGCCGGCATATAGCGCCCGCGTGATCGATGAGCTGTGGGGCCACATTCAGGTGGCGTTTGCCAACGACACCACCTTCAACATCACCTGGGAGAACTGCGGCAGGACCATCTTCATCTACTTTATGATCTGGACGGCCGCTGCCTCGTTCTACGCGCTCCAGAGCTTTTTGATGTCGAGCGTGGCCGAACGCCTTAACCTGCACCTGCGTAACCGCATCGCTCAAAAGCTCAACCGTCTGCCGCTTGCCTTCTTTGATTGCGCATCGTCCCGGCGAGGTCGTTAGCCGTGCGACCAACGACTTTAGACAAGATGTCTGAGAGCATGCAGCGCGGCTTGCTGCAGCTTCTGGTGTCGATCGGTACCGTGGTGGGCGCCGTGAGCGTGATGTTCGTGTTTAGCGTGCCGCTCACGCTTGTCTTTTTGTTCTTTACGGCGCTTTCGCTGCTGGTGACGAAGGTCGTTTCGCGCCGCACGCACGATGTGACGGGCGAGCGCCAGGAGTGGGTGTCCAAGATTACGAGCGCGGTCGAGGAGGGCTACTCGGGCCGTCTGGTGATTCGCGCGTTCAACCGCGAGCGCCAGAGTTCTGCCGAGGTACACGAGGCCTCGGGCGAGCTGGCGCGTGTGAGCGTCAAGGCCGACTTTATGATTAACGCTGTGGGCCCCGCGGTTCGCTTTATCGGTCGTCTGGCGCAGATCGTGATCGCGCTCGTGGGCTGCAACATGCTGGTGGCCGGTCAGATGACTGTCGGCGTGTTCCAGGCGTTCTTCCAGTTTATCTACGAGGCGTCCGAGCCCATGACGCAGCTCTCGTTTACCTTCAACTCGCTGCAGAGCGCGCTGGCGAGTGCGGAGCGCGTGTTCGACCTGCTCGATGAGCCCGAGATGGAGGCCGATCCGCAGCCGGGCGAGGCCGCCAAGCTGCCGGGTCGCGTGGAGGGCCGCGTCTCCTTTGAGCACGTGCGCTTTGGTTATTCGCCCGACAAGCCGCTCATGCGCGACGTGTCGTTTACCGCCGAGCCGGGCCAGAAGATTGCCGTGGTGGGAACCACGGGCGCAGGCAAGACGACGCTCATCAACCTGCTCATGCGCTTTTACGAGATCGACGGCGGCCGCATTACGCTTGACGGTGTGGATACGCGCCTCATGGATCGCGGCGAGCTACGGCAGCAGTTTGGCATGGTGCTACAGGATGCCTGGCTGTTCGACGGCACGATTGCCGAGAACATCGCCTACGGCTGCCCCGAGGCAACGCGCGAGGAGATTGTTGCGGCCGCTCGCGCCGCCCAGGTCGACTTCTTTGTGCGCACCATGCCTCAGGGCTACGACACGCGCGTAGCCAACGATGCCGAAAGCATCAGCCAGGGCCAGCGTCAGCTGCTAACCATCGCACGCGTGCTGCTCAACAACCCGGCGATTCTCATCCTGGACGAGGCGACGTCGAGCGTGGATACGCGCACCGAGCTTGCCATCGGCCGCGCCATGGACGCACTTATGCGTGGGCGCACAAGCTTTGTGATCGCGCATCGCCTGTCGACGATCGTGGATGCCGACCTGATCTTGGTTATGGATCACGGCAACATTATCGAGCAGGGAACGCACAAGGAGCTGCTGGCTGCCGAGGGCGCCTACGCCGACCTCTACCTGAGCCAATTCGCATAATGTGACAAAGGGACAGTCCCGCATGTCACATCAGAAATAAGGCGCGCCGGGGATGGATTCCCTGGCGCGCCTTTGCGTTGGCGTCAATGTTGTCGGTGGCCGTCCGCCTCTAGCGCTCGTCCACGAGCTTGGTGACGAGGGCCTTGAGCTCGGCCACCTCTCGCTCGAGTTCCTCGACGCGGCGGGCATTCTCGGTGATGCCCTGGCGGTTGAGGGCACTCTGCTCGGCGGCATCGTCGGGCATGTATTCGCGGTGCTGCTTGGCGTCGAAGCTTTCCTCGAATACGCGGCAGCCGTTGCGCTTGATGACGCGGCCCGGCACGCCCACGACGGTGCAGTTGTCGGGTACGTCCTTGACGACGACCGAGTTGCCGCCGATTTTGACGTTGTTGCCAATGCGAATGTTGCCGAGCACCTTGGCGCCTGTGCCCACGGTGACGTTGTTGCCCAGGGTGGGGTGGCGCTTGCCGGTCTCGTTGCCGGTGCCGCCAAGTGTGACGCCCTGATAGAGCACGCAGTTGTCGCCCACAATGGCGGTTTCGCCGATGACAACGCCCATGGCGTGGTCGATAAAGAAATGCTTGCCGATCTGTGCGGCAGGATGAATCTCGACGCCAGTGATATGGCGGGTGATTTGCGAGAGCACGCGGGCGAGCGAGCGATGTCCATGTTCCCACAGCCAGTGCTCGGGCACGTGGTTCCACTTGGCGTGCAGGCCGGGGTAAGAAAGGAAGATGACTAGGCCGTTTTGCGCGGCGGGGTCCTGTGCCTGGACGGTCTTGATGTCCTCGCGAATGGTATTGATAAAGCTCACCGGCCGCCCTCCCTTAGCGCCGCGACAATGCAATTCAATAAAGTATAGCGATTCGCTAGGGATTAGGAAGAGCAATCTTGCTCGGCTTTGCGCGACAGGTGTCAATTATGCAAACTTGCTGGTAATGAAGTCACGCTTTTGTAAGGTCGTGTGCGTTGTCGCGTCACAACCGTATACTGGTCAACTTGGACGTGTCCGCGCCCACAACTGAGAGGTTTTACTTCATGGGTTTCATCAATTTTATCGCCGAGCTGCTTAAGGATCCGCGCACCGCGATCGCCAGCTGGATCGCCGCCGGCCCGCTTATGGCCTACGGCTGCGTGTTCCTGATCATCTTTATCGAGACGGGCGTGGTGTTCTTCCCGTTCCTTCCCGGCGACTCGCTGCTGTTTGCCTCGGGTTTCTTTGCCCACAACGGCGGCTTTAACATCGTGGCTCTGCTGGCCGTCGCATGGACGGCTGCCATCTTGGGCGATCAGTGCAACTTTATGATCGGTCATTTCTTTGGCCAAAAGATCATCGCCTCGGGCAAGGTGAAGGCCATGACGCCCGAGCGCATCAAAAAGTCCGAGGACTTCCTGGACAAGTGGGGCCACCTGGCCATCTTCCTGGGTCGCTTCTTCCCGTTTATCCGCACCTTTGTGCCCTTCATCGCCGGCATGGGCGGCATGCATTGGCGCAACTTTGTCATCTTTAACGTGTTGGGCGGCATTACCTGGTCGACGGTCTTTACGCTGCTGGGCTACTTCTTTGGCGGCATTCCCTTTGTGCAGGAGCACTTTGAGCTGCTAATCGTTGGCATCGTTGCCGTGTCGATTATCCCGACCGTGGTCGGTCTGGTTAAGGCTAAGCTGGGCAAAAAGAACGCTTAGCTCGAGCCAGCGCGCAAACCGTGCAGTTGAGGCCCGTCACCGCTTACGGTGGCGGGCCTTTTTGCTTCGGTCAAATGAAAATACTTTAGTTAGTTAAAGAAAAACGTTTTATCCGATGCGTGTGCGGAGTACAATCTCGTGCATGCGAATCGACGTGCCATCGGCTTTGATGCTGTCCGCGTGTCCCGTCCGGCTCTACGCTCCGGGCGTGCGATGTTGCGACGCGGTCGGCCCCGGTCCTTGCGTGCGGGTTCGCGAGTATGCAACTGTGTATGTAAGGAGCGACATATGACTGTCGAGAAGAAGGATATCGATTGGGGTAGCCTCGGCTTTGGCTACATGAAGACCGATTACAGCTACGAGGCTCATTGGAAGGATGGCGAGTGGGACGAGGGCGGCCTGACTACCGACCACACCCTGCATGTCTCCGAGTGCGGCGGCATCTTCCATTACTGCCAGGAGGTCTTTGAGGGCCTGAAGGCCTACACCGCCGAGGACGGTAGCATCGTCTGCTTCCGTCCCGACATGAACGCCGAGCGTATGTACAACTCTGCGCAGCGCCTCGAGATGCCCCCGTTCCCCAAGGACAAGTTCGTCGAGGCCGTCAAGCAGGTCGTTTCTGCCAACGCCGCCTGGGTTCCGCCCTTCGGTTCCGGCGCGACCCTGTACGTGCGTCCGTTTATGATCGGCTCCGGTGACGTGATCGGCGTGGCTCCCGCTCCTGAGTACACGTTCCGCATTCTCGTGACCCCGGTCGGTCCGTACTTTAAGGGTGGCCTTAAGCCCGTCAAGCTGCGCGTTTCCGAGTATGACCGTGCGGCACCGCACGGCACCGGCAACATCAAGGCCGGCCTCAACTACGCCATGTCCCTCAAGCCCACGATGGAGGCCCATCGCGAGGGCTATGCCGAGAACCTGTATCTCGACTCCGAGTCCCGCACCTATGTCGAGGAGACCGGTGGCGCTAACGTCCTGTTCGTGAAGGAGGACGGCACGCTCGTCGTTCCTCAGTCGCACACCGACTCCATCCTGCCCTCTATCACCCGTCGTTCGCTCGTTCAGGTTGCTCAGGACCTGGGCATGACCGTTGACCAGCGTCCCGTCGAGTGGGCCGAGGTCAAGGCCGGCACCTTTGTGGAGTGCGGCCTGTGCGGCACCGCTGCCGTCATCTCCCCGGTGGGCGAGATCGACAACAAGGTCTACGGTGCCGATGAGACCGTGACCTTCCCGGCTGGCTGCACCGAGATCGGCCCCGTGATGAAGAAGCTTCGCGAGACCCTGACTGGTATTCAGTCCGGTGCTGTCGAGGATAAGCACAACTGGGTTTACACCGTCGCATAAGCTGCCTTGTATGTCCGGCCCGAGGGCAACCTACCTTTCCGGCGCGTCCTCGGACATGAAAGAACCTCCGCTGCGCACTTCGTGCGGCGGAGGTTCTTTCGTCCTGCGGAGTGCGCCGGAAAGGAAGGTTGCCCTCGGGCCTGCGTTACCTCGGCGCTGCCGTTACGGGCAATATAGATCTGAATTAAAGATGGCGCGCGGCCTTTTAGGCCGCGCTTTTGTTTTGGTTCGCGCCATGTGGGGGTGATGGCGACGTGCATTTTTGCGAGTATTCTGCAATCGAAGGCCCCTGCATACCGACCTCGGGCAAAAAATCGGGATTTCTCGATGTTTTCTACGAATGATGGGCGGGGTTATGGGCTGACAGCGTTTGATTTGCAGGGATATTCGCGGTCTTTGGCATTTATCGTAGCGCCCGAAGCTCTTGGTTATGTTGAATACTCCTAAAAATGCACGGCGCTTAGAGGGGGACCTTCGCGAAAAAGGAAACCGCCCCGTCGAAGTATGCGTTCGACGGGGCGGTTTATACATTTGGCCGATTAAGGATGCGCTGCCAAACTACTAGAACTTGACGGTCGGGGCCTGGCGGGCTGCTTCGGCGGCCTCAAAGCCCTGGCGCTCCTTAAACTGGAAGATGCCGGCAAAGATGACAGCCGGGAACGTCTGAATGGCGTTGTTGTAGCTGAGCACGCAATCGTTGTAGCTCTGGCGTGCATAGCTAATCTTGTTCTCGGTATCCTCGAGCGATGCCTGCAGCTGCGTAAAGTTGGTGTTTGCCTTAAGATCGGGGTAGGCCTCGGCTACGGCGAAGAGCTGGCGCAGCGCACCGGTCAGCACGTTGTCGGCTTCCATCTTGGCCTCGGGCGTGGTGGCCTTGACGGCGGTGTTACGCGCACTGATCACGGCGGAGAGCGTCTCTTGCTCGTGCTTGGCGTAGCCCTTGACGGTCTCGACCAGGTTGGGGATCAGGTCGTTGCGGCGCTGCAGCTGCGTATCGATGTTCTGCCAGGCGTTATCGATGCGGTTACGCTTGGTGACCATGTTGTTGTAGATGCCGGCGATGGCGCAGACAATCACAATGACAACAACGATGCCGATGATGACGGTAATCATGATGTCTCCGTTTCGAATGGCCGCGGCGGCATGCGCCAGCTGCCGTTGGTATAACGCTACTAGTATACCCGCAACGTTTTGCCGTGCCGAACTTTCCGGTAAGCGTTGTGTTTTCGGCGGGGTCGGTACCGGGGCAAAGCGCGCGAGGTACAGGTGTAAGATATGCGACAGATTGACGAGTGTTGTCTTTGCCCTGAGGATGGCGATACCAGTGGACCTTCGCATCAAGAAAACCTACCGCGCCCTGTTCGATGCCTTTACCGAGCTTCTCGAGGAGCATCGTTTTGAGGACCTGACGGTTGCCATGCTGTGCGACCGCGCCATGATTCGCCGCACGACGTTCTACAAGCACTTTCGCGACAAGAACGATTACTTTGCCTTTTATATCGATGAGCTCATGTCGGGCTTGCCGCAAAAACAGCCCGATGAGGCCGGCGCAGTGTCTGCCGAGGACGTGCGCGCGCTTCGGCACGCGATTTTGGACGATGCCATGGATTTGATTCTGGCGCACGAGCAGCTCATGGATAACATTTTGGCAAGCAGCATGTCGGGCATGTTGACCAACGTTATTTGCGACCGCATTGCCCGCTCTATCCGCGAGCGTGTGATGAACGTGCTTGCCGAGGATGCCCTGGCCCCCGTGTCGCTCGAGACGACGTCTGAGTTTGTCGCCGGCGGTATTATTCGACTTTTCACGATATGGTGGGAATCGGGCCACGATCTTGAGCGTC